>TARA_R100000501_G_scaffold18455_3_pt1 | contig 15738 bp, 13 predicted proteins | sample TARA_R100000501 | Tara Oceans TARA_R100000501 (sample SAMEA2620120) | marine metagenome | biome: marine biome (ENVO:00000447); feature: mesopelagic zone (ENVO:00000213) & marine oxygen minimum zone (ENVO:01000065); material: "saline water (ENVO:00002010), including plankton... | reverse complement strand
TCTCGCTTCAATCAAGCTCTGGATACCCTTTGTCCACGAAGCCTAGTGGTCGTTCGTCCAGCGTCATTAAATCGATGCGTTTCTTAGAGCCGCCATGACGCGTCACTATTTGTGCCTTAATCAAGAGATTCCTCCACATCCATCCCAATCAGAATTTCAGACTATCTAGCTCGTCGGGGTCTTCAGAGGTGCAATGGCCCTCGAACCTTATCTCTGTTGTCGAAGGTCCATTGGGAAATGTTGTGGTCGACAAAGAAGAAGAGGTAATCGAGCCGGTTTCCCGCGAAATGTGCACCGTCTCATAATGATGGACGTTCAACCCGCCGTTAGTTCGACCATCCTCTTGGCGCTCTCCTCGATATTGACGGGGTTCGACCGTCAGATTGTAAGTCGTTATTGCTTCGCCCGAAAAGGGATCGCGATGGACTAGCTGACCCTTGTCGGGGTCAACGATGTAGTGCTCTTCAGCAAATGAGCCTTCCGCCCCGTTGGCAAGCTGGACCTCCCCAGTGCAAACAAGGCCGATACGATCACTTGCGGAGGCATCTGGTGCGCAACCGGCTATGACAAGTGCACAGAGGACCGTGTATATTTTCGTCAATCTTTGCCTCCCAGATGACCTTACGCTTCCGCTACTTAGCCATGAAGCTTTCCGCAAGTGACGCAACTCAGGGCGCCATTCCTGTGGGTGTGGCCGCGGCACATCAGGGTTTTAACGCTACCGTGCAACGAATTAACCTTCTTGAGTTGCGGACCCGCTCCTTGCACCGATCCAGCGCCTCGCGGTTTTCACTCAGGATGTGCTGCGCCTCCGCCAATTCCTCCCAAGCTGCGGGATTCTGTGACCGGATCAGCCTTATTCCCGCCTCAACAATGGTCGGCTCGCCTACAGCCTTGCGAGCCATCCGTTCGGGCCACTGCCAAGATTCGGGCATAGCGCGAGCGATAGTGCCGGGGAGGATCGACCATAGCAGGATACCGGCAGCCAACCCCAGGCCTGCAACGCGCCAGGTCTGGCGCATCTGCTCGGCCTCGGTGCGGACACGCCCCACCATCGCACCGAGCTGCGCGGTGGCGCTGTCGAACTCCTTGCGGCCGTGCCGGAACAATTCGCTGGCATCGCGCAGCATATCGAGCGAGGCGCGTCTGATCTGAACCGCGATCTCTTCCGGCGTCAGCTCAATGGCGGGCTTGTTGCCGATTGCGGTCAACGTCTTTGAGACCTGTGCCAGCTGACCAGCCATCTGGCCAAGCGTGGCGGTGTAATCGGGGATCATGATTTCGGCTCGCTCTTTGGCCATGTTCTGGACCGTATGGCGCACCATCGCCATCTCGCCTTCGAGGCGGGAGAAGGCTTCAGTCGCGGGATCGGTTTCCGTCACGGTCTCCGGTTCCGGGTCCGGCGCGGGCGGTTCCTCGACTTCGAGGTCCAGTTGCACTTCTACGATATTGTCGTCTTCCATGTCGGTTCTCCTAAATGCCCATGTCGAAAGCGCGCGTGCGCTCACGGGCGAGGGTTGCAGTGAGTTGGTTGGCGATGCTGCGTTCGGGCTTCGGGTCGATGCCGAGTTCGCGAGTCTTGCCACGCAGCAGGCTCTCGACCTGCGGATCGCGTTCGAGCGTTTTTGCCAACTCGTTCTGCTTGGCTGACACCCGCGCAGCGCCCGCCCGGTCGCCCTGCTGCTCAAGCTGCTTGCGCGCTGTGCTCAAGCCCTGCCAGTCGCTGACAAAGCGCTCGGTTCGCAGCGCAGGACCGGTGCGAACGGCGGCTTCGAGCTGCATCGCGCGCATGGCCTCCTGGCTGCGTCCGCCAGCGGCCTGAGCAATCAACTCAGGACGCCGCTCCAGCGCCTTGGCGAGATCGGTGGCGGCATGGGGCCGAATTGCATCGAGCAATTTCCCTGCCTTCTCCAGCGCGCCCTTCTGATGCGGCAGGACAGGCAAGCCCTGGGTCTGCATTGTGCCTATATCGCCCAGCGCGCGGGCGTAGCGTTCGACCGCGCGGCGCTGGTCGTTGTGTGTGTTTGCCTGTACTGGCAGCGGCTCAAGCTGTCGGGCCTGCGGACGGAAGTTCCCGAAGATGGACTTGGCCTTCTCCGGCACATGCCGAACCATCTCCACGATCCGCTCGCGGAAGCTGATGCCACGCAGTTCGGCGAAGACCTGCTCGGGCTTATAGTCTCCCGCCATATCCTTTCCGCGCTCCCGGCTGAGCGTGCGGACGAGTTTCGACTGGTCGGCAAAGTCATCGCGCCCATAGTGGAAGGCCAAGCCGTCGCGATGGCGCGACATGGCGACATAGGCGGAATGGCTGTCCATGCCCGGCGTGGCGAGTACATGCGCGCGGTCCACCGTCATGCCCTGCGCCTTGTGGATCGTGGCCGCGTAGCCATGATCGATGTGCGCATAGTCCTTGGTGTCGAAGGTGATGTCGCGCCCATCGTCGGTGCGCACGGCCATGCTCTGCGGACTGGCCATTGCGACTGTGCCGAGTGTTCCGTTCTTGACCCCAAGCCCGCGCTCGTTGCGCAGGAAGATGATGCGGTCGCCCGATGCAAATTGCCGCTCGCCGCGTGTTGCTCGGATCGTGGCTTCGGCACCCAGCGCGCCCGCCGTGCGCATCTTCCCGCGCGCCATCTGGTTCAGCTCGCGCACTTCGTCATTGGTGTGCGTCAGGATGATACGGCTATCGTTGGGGTTGGTCGACCGTTCCTGATTCCACAGCTCGATCAGCGCTGTCCGCCCGACCTCGCGCGTGCCAGCGGCATGGACCATGCCGCGCTCCTCATACGTGCGGATTGCTTCGCCCGTCCGTCCGGTGGCGAGGTGCCGTGTCGCATCCTGCTGCCATGCGGAAAGCTGGCGGCGAACCTCGCTGATCTCGACTCCGCCGTGGCGTTCGTAGATCGCCCGGAACGCCGCGCCAGCCTCGATGGCCTGGAGCTGTTGCTGATCGCCGACCAAGACCACCTTCGCTCCGGTCTTGGCGGCATGGGATAGCACGCGCTCCATCTGCCGCGTGCCGACCATGCCCGCTTCGTCGATAACGAGCACGTCCTTGGCAGTGAGCTGCTCGCGTCCCTTGTCCCATTGGTGCTCAAGACTGGCGATGGTGCGCGACGCGATGCCGGAGCCGTTTTCCAGGCCTTCGGCGGCGATGCCGGAAAGGGCTGCGCCGCGCACAGTGTAGCCCGCGCTTTCCCATGCCTCCCGCGCCACGCCCAGCATCGCGCTCTTGCCGGTCCCGGCATAGCCAACGACCACGGCAAGGCCGCCCTTCCTGTTGACATGCTCGAAGGCGGATTTCTGCTCGCCCGAGAGGACCAGGCCGCGCGTTACGGCGCTTGCAAACGCGGCATTCCGCTGCACGTCATTGACCGCATGGCCGGTGCGCTGCGCCATCGTGTCGGCAGCGCGGTGCAGGCGCTGTTCGGTCTCGATCATCGCCCGCGAAGTGAACCGATCCTGCCCGCGTCCGTCCTTGCCCAAGACAATCAGGTCTGGCGATGCGCGCACCGCATTGTAAGCAGAGTCGAACTGCTCCTTGCCGTCGCTATGCCGGTGGACGAAGGCAGCAAGGTCGCGCCTGGTGAACGTCGCCTGCTGGTGCGTGATGGCATCGAGCGCCAGCGATGGGTTGGCAATGATGCGCTCGCCATTGCGCTGGGCGATGGCGCGATGTTCTTCGATCCGCTCGGCTTCCAGCCCGCGTCCGCCGATGCGCGAAGCGGCGGGGCCGATCTTGTCCTGCGGCTCCAGCGCAATCCCTTGGGCCTCCAGGCTGCGATGATCGATCCGCGCATCGATGTCTCGCTCCGCCAGCGCGCGGTTCACATGGTCGGCCCAGCGCTCGCGCCATTGTTCGATCAGCGCGGTCTTGTTCCAGTCGCGAACCTTTGCACCAAAGCCATCTTTCGTGACCTCGCGCATCGTCAGCATGACGTGGGCGTGCGGCTTGGCCTTGCCGTCCTCGCCGATATCCCAATGCACATTGAGATCGGCGATCATGCCCTTCTCAACGAACTCGGCCTTCACGAACTCGCGCGCCAGCTTGATGTTGTCTTTCTTGGACAGCTCGCGGGGCAGGGCGAACTCGACCTCGCGGGCAAGCTGCGCATCCTTGCGTTTCTCGGCGGCTTCGACTGCATTCCACAGAGTAGCGCGGTCGGCGAAGGCTTCGGGCGCGCCTTTGGCCAGCATCACTTCGGAATGAAGGACGCCTGCCTTGTGGGTGAAATCATGGGCTCTATCGATGCGTTCATCGTGCAGCTGTTCGCCCGCGCGATAGGCCGCAGCCGCAACGGCACTGCGTCCGCTCGACCTTCCGATGACCTTTGCGCTGAAGTGAAAGATTGCCATGACGGCAATCCAGTTACACTCCAAACGCCACGTCGGCACGACGTATAAGCGCGCCCTCTCATGATAAAATCCTGATCGGGACTAGGCGGTATCACACTGTCCCGGCGACCTTACTGCATTGGATTACAAGCGCGATTATCATCGCACCATCACACCAACGATGGAGACTTCCCATGCGCAAACCCCGCGATTTTGATTCGGAACTCAAGGCGCTCGCCGACAAGGCTAAGCAGTTAAAGGAACGCCGCGTGCGCGACCTTGGCGCGCTGGTCACGGCAACCGGAGCCGACGCGCTCGATGCCGATGTCCTGGCGGGCGTGCTGCTCGATGCTGCTGCCAACACCGACAAGGCGACAGCGGAGGGCTGGCGCAAGCGCGGCGCGGCCTTCTTTCAGGGAAAGTCACGCGACACTGCGAACGGACCTCGCCAGCAGCAGGAAGGCACTCTGCCGCTCGACGGCGGCGCGGCATCGGCTTGAGGCGGCAAAGGCACGAACGGACATGCGCGAATGGCAGGTCAAACGCCGCGAACGGACCCGGCAACTGATCGAGCTGGGCGGCCTGGTCGCCAAGGCCGATCTCGTCGAGCTGACCGATGATGATCGCGCCGCGCTCTACGGCGCGTTTCTCACTGTTGCCGCAAAGCTTCGCGGACCGGACGGAGCGCAGGCGCTGGTGCTGTTCCGGCGGAAGGGGAAGCGCGCGTTCGAGGCTGAAAACCCATAACCTTAGTGGTTGAGCTATTGCTGCAATACCGTCCGATCAAACGCTGGTTCGTGTCCCGCGAGGATCAATTCGGCGAGCGAGTCCAGCTCTCGTTTTGCGCTCTCCCAAGCGGGCATCTGTTTGGTGAGCAAGTCGAAGAAGCGCTTGCTGTGGTTGTGTTCGACCAGATGACAGAGTTCGTGAAGAATAACGTATTCAATGCAATGACGTGGTGCCCGTATGAGTGCGGGGTTCAAGTTAATCACCCCGTCCGGGGAACAGCTGCCCCATTGCGTCCTCATCCGCATAAGTTTCAGCGGTGGGCGTGCTTCGATCCAGTTCAACCGGCCTGAGATTTCCGAGAATTTGTCGCTCAGGTATTCCTCTGCGCGCGCGCCATACCATGCATTCAGCCTGCGTCTGACGGCGGCTCGATCAGCCACTGGGAGGGTTACAACGAGTTTGCCTCGCAAGAGTTTGACTCCAGAAGGCTGCGCGCTGCTCTCGTTGACGATGAGTTTATGCCGCCGCCCCAGATAGAAGTGCGTCTCGCCGCTCACATATTCACGCGGTAGCGCCATTCGCCGTGCGGTGATTGCTGCGTTCCGATGCTGGAATATCCATCTTGCGCGTCGCTGGGCCGCCGCCCTGCACGAAGTGGTAGTGCCAATGATAGGCACCTGATTGATAGTCAGAGGCGGGTTCTAGGGGCATCGAGAAGATGCCGGTTGTTTTGCGCAGATTGAGGCTGAAGCGGGAGCAGTCTGTCGGTGGTGCAGGCGGTCTGCCATCAGCCGCCTTCTTTGTCACAAACAGGTCTGCAACTCTGGAACGAAGATAGTCGTGTTCATCGACACTTTCGCTTTCGCCTTCGATCTCATCCATCTGGTCGTCGTCGCTATCGACGTTGCGTCGATTGCTTGCACCAGTGATTTCATTGAACACCTCACGTGACCAATTGCTTTTCTTCCATCGAAGACGAGCTTCTTCATCCCAGCCGTGGGTTTCCGCAATGTGCTTTGCGAGCAATTCGTCGTAACGCTCGTTGATGCGCTTCGTGAGCTCTCGGACCGACGGGATACGTCGCACAAAGACGAGGTGCTTATCTTCATGCAGGCAGCGATCTGTGGCCATTTCGAACAGTTCTGATGGCGTACAGAGATTGACGATGCCATCGTATTTGGGGTGATCGGGAGCCGAGCCGAAAAGGCCGCGAAAATCGCCGCTCATGTCTTGCAGGAGCTGTGTGTCCGCAGCCGCCCTGAAGTCCTTCGAGCGCTCGTCATCCGATCCTTCATTCTCGCTCTGCGCGTCACGGGCCAGATCACGATGGCCTGCGGATTCGAAACCTTCTAGATAACCATAGAGAGCCCGCCTCTTTTCATCCGCCACACCGCAGTCTTCGATCAGGCGCTTCTGGTAGAGCGCAAAAAACATCTCATCTTGGGGGTTGTCTCCAAATCTGCACGGAGTTGCGATTTCCCGGCGGTATTGGTGCTTTGTATAGCTCGTGCCCTGACCCTCCATGCGCCGAAACCGGCGAAGCGCGTAGGTGCGCATCAGGTCATCGACTTCCTTCCCTTCAAGTGAGTCCTGGTCGACAAAGTAGGACAGGATGTTCGCCACATCACCAAGGCGAGTATGGCTCGGCGTTGCCGTCAGGAGTAAGGTGCGCCGAGCAATTTGACTCTTAGGCTTGCCGAAAAATTCTTCGGCGGCAGCGACGCGCTGCGATCCACCGCGGCGATTGCGAAAATAATGCGCCTCATCGACGATCATCAGATCGAATCCAGTCCCGCCTGTCGCGGCCAGAATTCGTTCATGGAGTTTTCTCGCTACCTTCCCCGCAGCTCGAGCCTTGTCGATGGATGCGTCGGCGCTATCGAGAAGGCCGCTGAGGGCATGGATTGTCGTTATATAAAATTGGGCCGGCGCGTCATCTTTGGACCGCTGTTCAATCGCCTCGGTCAATTCCGGCAGGCGATAGTGGGCTCCGATGGGCGGTACGGGCTTTCCGTCCATCTTGCTCTTAACGAAGTCATCGGCCTTTACGTAGAGGTCTCGGGTAAAGGACGAGAACTCACGTTGCCAATGCGCGCATATATCGCGGTTTGGTGCGATCACCAGAATCTTTGCGTCGGGCTTCTTTCGCCACAGCAGTGCTGCTACCCCAAGTGCTTCAAAGGTTTTGCCCATGCCGACTTCATCGGCCAAGAGCGCAACCGGACTTCTTGAAAGCACGCTCCACAAATGAGCGACGCCTTCGGTCTGAAGTGCGGCCATTCCTGTCGGTTGGTCCGGCGCATAAGTCCATTCCCCGCTGACCCCGCCGAAGTTGATCCACTTCGCGACGTCCATTGGTTTCAAGCGTCGCCAGAACTCACTCATATGCTGCCTGCGCCCTTACCAGTGTGACATATTCTGCGGAGACCCCGTTCGGGGATTTGGGCACCGACATTGCTATGCTGTTCCATCGTGATTTGGGCGCCGGGGTATAGTTTGGCTCGCGACGTTTGTAGCCGTGAAGTAGCTTGCGACGCCGGTCTTGAGCCAAGGCGCAAACGGTCGCGACTTCATTCGCGAGGAACCAATTGAACACCGAGCGCTCCTCGGTTTGGATGGTTTCGCCAGCCTTTTCGACCAATTCGAGTAGACATCCAGGCGCTACGAAGACCTGCTTTTCCAACTGCTCCAGTTTGTCCACTGCAGAATACCGTTGGCGATAATCATGCATGGCTTTGAAAAGACGGAAATAGCTAATCGAACTGTGCTCGGAAATTTCTCGTTGGAGTAGCTCCGAGCCCAAGTCCGGTTGAGCGGGAGCGTCGTCAGGAAAGCTGTCGCTGTCGTCAGGACCTCGAAGGGGAAGGTCAGTAAGCGATCCCGGGTCATCCCCAAGCAACAAGGCTTCCAGGAGATCATTCAAGTTGTTGAAGATCTGAGCCCTGCGGGACTTCAGGTTGGTTTCACCGACGATGCCGCGATGAACCTCTTTCCCGTCGTGGTGTACACGAAAGATTCGATCTCTAAGCAGCACGCTGTCATTCACACGAATTTGCGCCGGTTGCACGGGGTCGCCGCTGCGGGCCCACTTCAATGGCAGTAGCGCATCTACGCCGGGCAGTCGGACAGAGTATCCCTCGCGCCCCTCATTTCCTGCCATCCACGCACCCGAAAACGTGTAGACCTGTGCATGCCAATCGAAGGTTACGTGCAGATCAAAGGGTGGCAGATCGGCGGGATTAAGTGCTTCCTCGGCTAGGAGCTCATCCGACGCGCAATCCTCCTCGCTCAGCGCCAGTGCTTTGCCATGCATGAGGCGCCAGTCACTCGCATCTTCGATGATGATGCCTGCTTCAATGTTGTTGTCTCGGCTCCATTTTCCCCGGTCGTCGCAAAGGCTGTTGGAGCCGGGTGCAGTGAAGTTCCACGAGCCAACAGCCAAGGCCTTGCCGACCTTCCAGATCTTCGCATGACATAAATCAGTTCTGTGGTCGCGTTCGACTGGACTATCATAGAACGTCAGATGTCCACGCCCGATCAACTCCCCTAGTTTCTCGCTCCATTGAGTTCTGAGGAATTTGTTCTGGATCCGATCGGGCACCAAATGGACACGCAGGTCACTGGTCGCCGTTGAAGTTTGCAGCTTGCCAATAAAGCTGGCGAGGTCGCTAGGCAGATATGGCGACCAGACGACGATGTCTGACGCCGACGATCCGTCGAATAGTTGCGCTGCGAATGATTGGTTCTGGAGGCTATGGACAAACCGCCATTTTTCCTTGGTCTTGGCAAACTTTCGGCGCTCGGGGAGTTTGCCACCACCGTCCTGAATGTCGCTGGCATCCCAAAGCCGCTCGAAAAACCTCCGGAGTTCTCGATAGTTACTGAGGCTTTCAACCTCACGGAATACGAACGCTTCCAGATTTCGGCCCCAGCCGGACAGCGTGAGATTGGCGCTACCTGCGCCGATGATGCGCCGACCTTTGTCGTCCTCAAGGTAGATGACTTTGGGATGAAAAAGACTGCGTTCGCCGAACCGCTCCGACAAGCGGTCGGGACGGACTGCGTGTATGGGAACGCATGTCCTCTTGATGCGGTTGGTGTCGATGAACCGCGGATCGCAAAAGACTCTGACATCAATGCCTTGATCCGTGAGTTCCTGCTGTAGCTGCTCGAACTCGATCCGGTTTCGGGGAGGTTCGGCACCTAACACCGCAGGCAGGACAAATGTCTCGAGAAACTCAATGTCCAGGTTGAAAGTGGTGAACCATGCTCGGCGCAAAGGACCCATGCCGGTCACCTTGCGCTTCAACTCCTGCAGGAGTTTCATGCGCCCACTCCACGCAGGCCGTTCACGAAGCTACTGAACTGGGGGAGATAATAACTATTGAGCCATGAACCAGGCGCACGGCTGTCGGGCTCGGGTAGAGAGACAGTTCGCGCGTGGACATTGATGGTGCCGTCGCTGCTGACATTAAGCCATGAAACCTGGCCGCGGGATTGCATCACTGAGCCATGGTAATTCGCAATTTCGCGAATTTGATCGTCGAGACTATCTGCGTTTGCAGCTTTCAGAAGTTGCTTGAGACGCTTTGCCCCCTCCGTGCCCTTAATGGCTGGCAGATCCGCATAGTCATAAACCGCAGCGGATACGCGTGGCAATCGCGTTGCGTCCCTGCCGAAGTTTGCCCATGCGTTCGCAACGTCATCGGTTGATTGAGTTCGCCGAGATGCCATGAGAGTGAATAGCAGCGAGCTGAAGCGTCCCGGGTTTTCCGGAGGCAGTTTCATTTGAGTCATGCAACCATATCAAGGGTCTCGTTGGCTGCATAGTAGTTGGCCTCGGCTTCGGCGGGCGGGATGTGCCCGATGGGGCCGAACAGGCGGTGGTGATTGAACCAATCGACCCAGCGCAGCGTTGCCATTTCCACTGCCGACACGCTGGGCCATGACCGCTGCCGCCAGATGACTTCCGCCTTGTAGAGGCCGTTGATCGTCTCGGCCAAGGCGTTGTCGTAACTGTCGCCGACGCTGCCGACCGACGGCACGAGGTTGGCCTCGGCCAGGCGCAGGGTGTAGTTCATTGCCAGATATTGAACGCCCCTGTCGCTGTGGTGGATCAGCCCGTCATCGGGGCCGGGCCTACGGGCATGGATTGCCTGTTCCAGGGCATCGAGCACGAAGTCCGCAGTGGCCGAGGTGCTGACCTTCCAGCCCACGATGCGCCGGGCGTAGGCATCGATCACGAAGGCAACATAGACGAACCCGACCCAGGTATGGACGTAGGTGAAGTCGACCACCCACAGCGCGTTGGGCCGGCTGACGCGGAACTCCCGGTTGACCTTGTCGAGCGGGCACGGCGCCTTCGGGTTGCTGATGGTCGTGACCGTCTTCTTGCCTCGCCGGACGCCTGCCAATCCCATGATGCGCATCAGCCGTTCCACGGTGCACTTGGCGACGGCGATGCCTTCGCGGCGTAGCTGGTGCCAGACCTTGCGCGAGCCATAGAGGCCGAAGCTGTTCTCGTGGACACGCTTGATGGCATCCTTGATCTCATCGTCGCGCCGGGCGCGGGCAGGCCGCCTGCCGGGATCGGCAAGGCGAGCAGCGTGCTCGTGGTAGGAGGACGGGGCGATCGCCAGTTCTCGGCAGATCGGCTCGATACCCAGGTCCTCACGATGGGCGTCAATGAACGCCATCATCATCTCTCGCGGCGGTCGAGCTCCGCCATCGCAAAATACGCCGATGCCTTGCGCAGGATCTCGTTGGCGCGGCGCAGTTCCTTGACCTCGCGCTCCAATAGCTTGAGGCGTTCCCGGTCATTGGCTGCCTGCGCCGCTGGCCCCGCTCGTCGGCTCGCCTCCTCGCGGCACCAGCGGCGCAGCGTCTCGGTCGTGCAGCCAACCTTCCCGGCGATCGAGGTCATCGCCGCCCATTCCGATGGGTAGTCCCCTCGATGCTCATCGACCATCCGCACCGCGCGATCGCGAAACTCAGGCGAAAACTTGTTCCTTGTAGCGTTCATCGTAGCTCCTTCTCACAAATAGGAGCCTCCGGAAAACCCGGGACGCTTCAAGCAATCTGCCAAGAACGGCTCCAGGTGCACAATGTGCTCGAGCTTGGCCTTCTCTCCGGGCGCTAGGTCATGCGAAAGTGCCTGCTCTATTGCCCCCTGTGGCGAGAGATCGTCTGTTTCTTCGAGAACATCGAAAATCGCACCAGCCGCGCCTTGATTGAGCTCTGTCTGTAAAAGCCAAAAGTCTTTTGCGTAACTTCCCACTGCTTGAGGCGAGGCAAATGCTCGAGCGTATGCTCGGGTCAAATCTGCTGGGACATCAGCAAATGGAAGTTTCCCGCCTTGGATCGGTTGGGAGACGCATTCCTTGAGAAAGTCGGATGCCTTGCGTTCAACCTTGCTAAGCAAGCTCCTCGGTTGGCCGATTATGAGCCTTTCGGCATCAGCCCACCGGCTTTGAAATGCTGGCTTATGATAGTGATAATTGCCATCGAAGAAGCCCATTTCCATTAGCGGTGTTTTATAACGACCACTGACTCCTAGGCCGAGCTGCCGGACCAGGATTTGCCCGGCAGGTTCATGAGTAAAGATAAGTGCCGGCGGGCGATCTTCATTCGCCCACAGTCGCCGCGCGTTTAAGATCCCAAGGATTCCTGTCGATTCCACATCCTGTGATTTCTCATGACGCAGGATTGAGAAGACGAAGACATTTTCGAGGAAAATGAGGCATGCCTGTTTGAAATTCAGGCTGTCCTTGCTCTGATATTGCCGCGCCAGCGCATGACTGAGACGGGCGTCCTCATCGTCATCTTCGATCAGCGTCTTCACCAAGTAGTGATGAAAGAGATTGAGTGTGAAATTTCGGACATCGTTCGAAATGGAGTTTATCCTGTTTCGAAAAACCTGTCTGCCGAATGCCGACCAAATTATGAGCGTGCCGATGGGGTCAATGTATGAATCGGACGAAAGGGAGTCGTCGTATTCGGTGAGTACGCTATTTAAAAAGTGCGCCATTTGGTTTCTTAGCTCGCGCCTTCAACGGGTTCATGGTTGGGGTGGAAAATGGCTTGTCGAAAAGCGCAGTTTGGTAGCTTACGTGTTAGGGCATTTGACCAAGGGTACCTCGGATCTCATTTTCAAATTGTGAAGCACATACATCGGCTATCTTGCTCTTATGCAAGACAGAATGAGGGTTCTCTCGGCCGATCGTCGCGATATGCGACCGATTTTGACGTATTTGGGAGTTAGGCAGGCAAAATGAGTAGAAACCTTCGGACCAGCTTAACCGACCCTATCCAGATCCCAACGCTTTCAGCAGCGGCCGGGCGAATTGGAGTATCGTTCTGTCCGGGTAAACAGGGGCCGGCATTTGCCGGCTTCGATTGGAAGCGCGATCTCGCTGTCGACTTGGACGCGGTGCGCGGCTGGGGAGCCGCCGCAGTCATCTCTCTAATCGAGGATCATGAGATCGATTTTCTTGGCGTTTCCAATTTGGAAGCAGAAGTGACCACTCGCGGCATGGATTGGCTTCATCTGCCAATCGTTGATGTTACCGCACCCGGTGATGAATTCGAGCAACGATGGCGATCCGCTGGACCTCGCGTGCGCGGCATGCTCGCAGAAGGACTAAGCGTTTTCATCCATTGCAGGGGCGGTCTCGGCAGGGCGGGAACGGTAGCAGCGAGGCTGCTTATCGAACTAGGCGAAGCTGACGCCGCTATCGCGATTGCGCGAGTACGAGAGGTCCGACCTGGGGCCATCGAAACCACGGCACAGGAGAACCATCTGCACGAGCTTTGGCGCGTGTACGATCGTGCCTGCGGATGTCTGATTGGCTTGGCTGTCGGCGACGCCTTGGGGACGACACTCGAGTTCAAGCCTCGTGATAGCTATGCCCACATCACCGATATGGTCGGGGGAGGGCCGTTCGGTCTGGATGCTGGCACTTGGACTGATGATACCTCGATGGCGCTCGCCCTTGGGGACGCTCTTCTGGCTAGTGCGGCCAAGGGCTCAATCTTTGAGCCGCAAGAAGCACAACGGCGATTTCTCGAATGGTGGAAGAACGGTGCCTACAGCCCCACGGGCCACTGCTTCGATATCGGGATTACCACCCGCCACGCACTCTCGCGTTTTGAACAGAGTGGGGATCCGATTTCCGGTTCGGACGATCCGTGTTCAGCAGGAAATGGATCTCTGATGAGGCTGGCGCCGGTCGCGGTCTGGGGCATCGGGGCTGATCCTGCGGTGATGACACGAGTGGCGCGTCGACAGAGTTTGACCACCCACGCGGCCGATGCATGTCTTGAAGCGTGCGAAGCCTATTCGCTCATGCTGCGAGCGGCGATTCTCGGCGCCGATTTCGATAGTGCACTGGAAAATGCTCGCGGATCATACGGCCCGGTAATCGGACCGATTGTCGCTGGCAGTTGGCGCGGGAAGGCCCGAGATCAAATTTCGAGCAGCGGCTTCGTGGCTCACAGCCTCGAAGCGGCAATCTGGTGTGTGGCGAATACCGATAACTTCGATGATGCGGTGTTGCTGGCAGCCAACCTTGGTGACGATGCAGACACCACTGCGGCAATCGCTGGGCAGATGGCTGGTGCCATCTACGGAGCCTCGTCTATTCGTCAGTCATGGCAGGAGAAGTTAGCTTGGCGCGACGAAATTGTGGCGCTCGCCCGAAAGTTAGCTTTCCCCGCAACTCCGCTCCCAAGTTAGTGTCGAGCGATCGCTTTCCAGCGCGACCCAAATTCCCGAGTTAGAGCACGAGAATTCAATGGCTACCTGTAGGCATCAGGTCGCGATCGGGTTCGTAATGCGTCAATTTTGACACCGTAACGCTGTTTCAGGGGATAATGCTGCAAGTTTGCGACATTATGAGCTGTTGTCTGAAGTGAACGCTGCGATTGACGGCAGGCTTGGCCCAATTACCTACAACGAGATCTGCGTCCCAGAAATCAGAACGGGGTCCAAGCCTGCCTCCTCCTGCTGGAGGAACAGCGAAGGTTCGCCGTCTGCGTGAAACGGCGAACCTGATTTCCACATTCCGAGCATGATCACCGCAAGCTTCCTGGCCACGGCAACGCGCGCCTTCAGGAAGCCAACCCGCTGAGCCAGCTCGAGACCCCAGGTGCGAAGTCGGCTTTCGATCTCAATCCTGCAAAGTAGCACTGTGGCTGCGGTAATCAGGTGCATCCGTGTCAGCTTGTTCCCGTGCCGACTGATACGCCCCCGGCGTGAAGTGGCGCCTGACTGATATAGGGTCGGGGTCAGACCCAAATATGCTCCAACGTCACGGCTCCGCTCAAATCGATGTGGATCGCCGATGGCACTGTAGAACGAAAGCGCGATCACAGCTCCGACGCCGGGGATCGTCTGGAAATTACGGCATGTAGGATTCTGCGATGCGATATCGCGCATCTGCCGGTCAAGCGCAGAAATCTGCTCTCTCAGAGCCTCGGAAATGTCGACGAGCGGTTGCAGATTGACCCCGATTTCAAGCCCGCGCTGTCGCATCTTTCGTACCTGGTCGTTCACCTCAGCGGCTAGCGCACCCCTTCCATTCAGGAGTTTCACGTTGCCACCGTATAACCTGAAAATCGATTGGATGAGCGCATCCGTCCTGGCGCGGTTTTTCAGCATTGTTCTCCGAACATTGATCAGGGTTCGGATATTCTGATGTTCCATTGGCTTTACGAAAACCTGCGACCCCATCGATCGAGCAAGCCGCCCGAGCTCTGCGAGCCCTCGAGCATCGTGGACATCTGTTTTCTGTCGCCTGATTGCCAGGAACTTGCTCGATTTGCGTACATCGACCACCTGAACAGGGAATCCGTATGAACGCAGTTCTCGAACCATCTGGGTGCCATTGCCAGCCTCGATCGTGAGGCACTGCGCTGCCTCGACGCCAAATCTCCGCAGCATATCTCTGATGGGTCCAGATTTCGTTTCGCATATCGCTTCGAAGAGGATCCCGCCCTCTGCGTCGATGAGGCAAACGGCCGTTTCGAGATGCCCCGCATCGAGCCCCACCCAGTAGTGCTGATAAGCCAACCACCGCCTCCTTCGAAACCTGTCCAGGAGGCCCAACCTAGGTTGGGCCGCGCAACTCGCCGAGTAGGAATTGTCCGCTCTGGCGTGATAGTGGAATAGGATACGCTAGGAGTGGATAGGATGACCCCAAGGCAAGCGCTTGATGATTTGATCCGCGAGCGGGACGAGACCTACGCTGCGGTTTCGCGTCTGCTTGGCCGAAACTCCGCCTATATCCAGCAATACATCAAGCGCGGCACGCCCACGCGTCTCGATCAAAGCGACATCGCTCAGCTGGCTTTGCATTTCGATGTTCCTGCCAAACTGCTCGGCGGAAAAGAGAGTGCTTCAACTTCGCGACGTTCGGTCATCACTGTGCCGGTCATCGAGGCCAAGGGCCTAGAAACTCCACAGGGACGATCCCGTATCGTCGATGAAGCCTGGCTAAGACGCCTATGCAACAGGCCGGCAGGCGTGGCGATCTTACCCATTGTGGGGGAGGCTATGCAGCCGACCCTGCAGAATGGTGACGAGGTCATAATTCAAAGGTTGCGCTCTCATGATGTCCTGCACGACGGGCTCTACGCTGTCCGGGGATCGTCAGAGACGTTTGTGAGGCGGAT
>TARA_R100000501_G_scaffold193_2_pt1 | contig 15845 bp, 13 predicted proteins | sample TARA_R100000501 | Tara Oceans TARA_R100000501 (sample SAMEA2620120) | marine metagenome | biome: marine biome (ENVO:00000447); feature: mesopelagic zone (ENVO:00000213) & marine oxygen minimum zone (ENVO:01000065); material: "saline water (ENVO:00002010), including plankton... | reverse complement strand
TCCCTCGCCTTCCAGTTGAAATCCGCGATACTGTTTTTTGTAGCTAGCGCCAAATTGCACAATGTTTCCTTTTAAACGATTCGGGATGCGACCTTCATCTAGAATCAGCACCGAATTATACCCATAATTATAATCGGTATATCCAACAAAGGCCCCAATGTTACCGAGCACCGAATTCTCCATTCGCGCATACGCCTGTGCGTTGAAATCTTCTAAAGTCGTCTCCTTATTCAAATCGGCTGCTTCATAACTATCGCCAAAGCCTGCAAAAGGCGCTACCTGTCTGTATTCGTAAAATTTATCTTCATAACTGATACGGTTTCCAATAGCGATTACATTATACGAAAGGCTATCACGCTTACGAACTAATTCGTATTCATGGTCACCATAAAACCGAAGTCCTTCTAGCTTATTTTCGGCATTTTCAAATTTTACATCCAACCGGGCGCGGTCGTCAAAATCGCCTTCGTCATTAATAAAAAGTGGAATGGAAGTATCACTGAGTCCGCCATTTTCCTCATTCAACAAATCTTGTGCAACAATATGCCCACGAATTTTGTAGCGTTTATTTTTGGTATGGTAATTAGACGTAAATCTGAAATTTCCTGTGCTCGTAAGCGCTTGCTGGTATTGCCCCAACGACCGTACTCCTTTGTAGGCAATGCTAAAATTAAATTGCTCACTCGTGTTTACCGTAAAAAAAGCATCCAATTGCTGCCCCTGCTCAAAGGCAGTTTTAAAATAGAGCTCGGTGAGTGGCGTAGGTACATTGTAATAGGAAACATCTTCAATTTGATCGTAATTAAAATGATGCCCCTGTGCAACGAAAAACGGCTTAAAATTCTTATTACTGAAATCGTACACCAAGGTATTGTACGTCTGTCCCACATTGGCAAAAGGAAGCAGCTCAAAATTATCTTTTCGCAAATAATTAAACTTGTATTCTTTCTGGATGGTAAGGGTGGTGTCTACATAGGTAGTGTCGCGATCGTGCGAAATTATCTTGTACAAGTCTATGGGCGGCTTTTCCCGTTGTTCCTTTTTAGGGGTAGACGTTGCATTTTGCGCCGCCAAGAAGGGTGGCAAAAGGCAACAAATTAAAAGCAGCAACAGGTTTCTCATGCAGGGGTTCCTTAACGCAAAGGTAAGATTTTGAATTCTGATTTCTGAATTCTGAATTCCGAATTTTGAACCTTCCCTCTATTAACTATCTTTACCCCCTATTTGTTATGCTTCAACTAAAAATTCATTCAAATCTTATAGAATGTGGTACCGATGAGGCGGGACGCGGGTGCTTGGCCGGACCTGTAACCGCTGCAGCTGTTATCCTGCCCGATGATTTTAGTCATCCCTGGTTAACAGACAGTAAGCAACTTTCAGAAAAAAAGCGCCTAGAATTAAAATCGATTATCGAACAAGAAGCCATTAGTTATGCCGTGACCCATGTCATGATGGAAGAAATTGACAAGGTTAACATTCTAAACGCATCCATCATCGCCATGCAGCGCAGTGTTGCACGTCTACAACCCCCGGTACAATTTATTGCTGTAGATGGCAACCGATTTAAGCCATATTTAGACATCCCGTATGAAACTGTGGTTAAAGGCGACGGAAAATTTCTTCACATTGCCGCAGCATCTATTCTGGCTAAAACCGAGCGCGACGCCTTCATGAAAAAAATAGACGCCGAACATCCTGCCTATGGCTGGAAACAGAACAAGGGATATCCTACCGCGGCCCATAGAGAAGCTATAAAAAAATACGGGGCCACACCATATCATCGTAAAAGCTTCAAACTCTTACCTGAGCAACTTAAATTGAAGTTGTAACCAGATCATTTCGACTGTTGAAAACACGTCGATAACCTTTTAAAAACTATAGAAAAAGCCTTACAATCCTTGCTATTTTTGTAGGTATGGTTCGAAACATCCTAGTATTAATTGTTTTAGTCGCATTCCTTTTTGGCTGCGACACCAAGCGTATGTCAGATACCGAACTGTCTGCATACGTTCCGAATAATGCGGTATGGGTTCTTAAAATAAAAAACCTGGAAACCCTCCAATCGGAAAGTAGCAGCAACTCATTGCTCTCAGCTTTTAATCAAGCCTCACCCTACCAACTGTTACACCAAAAAAACAGCTTATTATCGTACCTTTCACCTACTGGCGAAAGTGTACTAAGCTTGTCTAAACGGAATGACAGCACCTGGGATTATACGCTCGCAACAAAGCAAGATTCGTTAGTGTTTGTGATTGATTCTGTTCCGAATAAAAGTATCGAAACCCTAACCTACAAAGGCATTTCAATACAACGGGTTTCAGCAGATGGAGCGGTAGGATTTACAGCCATCAAAGACAGTGTTTTTGTGATAAGTTCTTCCCAAACACAATTGCAATCTCTTTTAGAAAACACCCGTCCTGTTTCAGCAGGATTCAACAAAGCGTTTTCGGTTTTAAAAAACAACGAACTCACGTCGATTATCCGTAACCAAACCTATCAATTCGCCAACAACGAATTCAGTGAATTGGCAACCCATACTTCCTTAGATGTTATTTTAAGTCCGGACGGGATTTCCGCATCGGGCGTTGCATTGGCCCAAGACACCCTTCCGAGGTTACTTTCGGTTTTTCAGGGGCAAATTCCGCAGCAAAACGATTTAGAAACAATTCTCCCCACAAGTGCCAGAACTGCCGTATCAGTAACCATGAGCGATGCTTCATTATTAGCTGAAAAACTAAAGCAATTTAGACGCGACAGTGCAGACATCAGAAAACTAGATTTGTTTGGGTCTGCCAATGAATTTGGAGAGTTTTTTAATGAAAATGGAAATGCGGTCGCTTTAAAGAGTATCGACACCAAACTCACAAAAGAGGCACTGGCATCTTCCATTTCTGAAATTTCAACATTTCGGGACACTCCCCTATTTACATTTGACGATGGCGCAATTTTCAAAGAACTTTTTAAACCGTTTGTACAAACCGATTCCGTTTCAGTAGTATTTCAACTAGACAACTTTTTTGTGTTTGCTGAAAATAATTCAGTTGCAGAAACCATTATTTCCGCAGTAAAAAATAACGCTACCGTAGGGAAATCGGCTGCTTTTGAAAGCGCTTCAAACCGAATCAGCAACGCTTCTTCTTTTCTTACCTATGGCATGAACGACGGGGTGGCGCCTGTAGTAAAAAATGCATTACAAAATGAATCGTTCTCTTGGGATGGTACTGTTTCTCTAAAAGCTTTTCCTCTTGCTTTGCTTCAATATCGATTTGATCGTGATTTTGCGCATGTTCATTTTGTATGCCAAGAACACGACGGAGCCAAAAAATCGAGTGCTGGTGTATCAGAATTGTTCAGTAAAACACTGGATAATAATGTGATGGGCATGCCGCAATTTTTTAGTAACCACCGCTCGGGAACCAAGAATATCAGTGTACAAGATATTACTAACACATTACACCTCTTTTCAGAAAACGGCAAAACACTTTGGACCAAAACCCTAGAGGGTCCAATTCTAGGGAAAATCCATGAAGTAGACTTACTTCGAAATGGCAGAAAGCAAATGGCTTTTGCTACCAAAAACAAACTGCACGTCGTAGACCGTAATGGGAAAGATGTGGGACCGTTTCCGATTACATTTAAAGATGGTATCACGCAGCCACTTTCGGTTTTCGATTACGACAACAATCGTAAATACCGATTTGCCATTGTTCAAGGAAGAGAAATACTACTTTACGATAGCAAAGGGAAGGTGGTGAACGGTTTTACGTTTAGAAAAGCAAAGTCGCCTATTGTTTTACCAGCCGAACACATCAGGATGGGCAATAAAGATTATTTGGTGATCGCTGAAGAAAACGGCACCTTGCATATAGTAAGCCGTGTAGGTAAACCACGGGTAACTGTGAATAGGAAATTTGATTTTTCTGAAAACCCAATAGAGAGGGAAGGCAGCTCGTTTGTGGTAATCAGCAAGGATAAGCAAAAACACAGCATTACAACCAATGGAAAAGTAACCTCGCAAACGTTGGGGGTTTCTAACGACTACCATTTTATTACAAAAGGAAGCACCAAAGTTACGATGGATGATAACTTGTTGCGCATTAATGGAAAATTAGCAGAGTTGCCGCTCGGTATCTATACCCAGCCCCAACTTTTTGTAGCCAACCGAAATCTCTACATAGCCGTCACAGAAACACAAGAAAAGAAAGTATATGTGTTTCAGAAAAACGGCACTCTTGTGAATGGCTTTCCAGTATTTGGAAGTTCTCAGGTGTCTCTTTCTGAAAGCAAAGGCAAAGCGCTTCTTGTGGTGAAAGGACAAGACAATGAGATTGTACTCTTTCAATTATAACCCATACCCTAAATTTTCTTGATAACCCATTAGGCTAGTGGAGACGCCTCTAAAAACCCTTATAAATTATCAGTATTCAACGCGCTGTTAATGGGGGATTTACCCCAGCTTAAAACTGTGTCTCAAGGCTACCTTTATAAGGTAAAAAATAAAACACACGATTATGAAAACTAAACTTTTTATTGGCTTAATCGCTATCGCATTATGTACTACTAGTTGTAAGACCACAATTCCCGCTATGGACTCTATTGACCCTACCTTTTTCTTGAAGGTAACCAATGTGCCCGACATAGAGGTAGACGAAAATTTTAGCGACTCAAATGTTGTATACCTCGAAAGAGATGCAACATTTAACATTCTATTTTCAGGTAAAGATGACGGCGGAGTGCAAGAAGTACGATGGGAGCTTCCCACCAATGACGTTGTAGAAGTTGTAGACGATTTACCTGGAAATTGGGTAGAGCTGCCAGGAACTATTTCAATGCGAACCTTCAGAAATCAAGGTGACATGTCAGACCCTAGAAGTTCTATTTTATACGGCGGTGAAATTATTCCAAGGGAATTTCCTCTTGGAGTTCAAGATGTTGTATTTACCTTTACCATAACCGATTTTAACGGAAATACAACTGTAAAGCCGATTACCATCAGAATTAATCCAGACAGGACCGAGATTGGCCCTCGCTAATAATAACCAAAAATTTAAAATTTATACACCATGAAATTACGTACGTACATGACAATTATTGCTGTTTTCAGCATTACTATTCTTTTTGCCCAAAACGATTGCAGCGCTTTCTACCCTTTTGAAGAAGGTGCTACAGCCGAAATAACCACTTATGACAAAAGAGGAGATATAGCCGCTAAGGTAACCTATATGGTATCTGAAATATCACAGAACGGAGGCAATACTACTGCTGAAATGAACATGGATATGAGAGACACAGATGGTACATTGATCACACAATCTACATACGATGTGCTTTGTAATAACGAAGGAATTGAAATCGATTTTAAATCGATGTTCAGCCCACAAATGGCCACGCAATTTAATGATATAGAAACTGAAATTACTGGCACCAACATCGTACTACCCAACGATTTGACTGTTGGCCAAACCCTGCCAGATGCAGACATGCAAGCCCGTATTAATATGAGTGGCATTAATATGAATATGAGCGTGAAGATGCAAGACCGAAAGGTAGTGGGCCAAGAATCGGTAAGCACTCCAGCGGGTACATTCGATTGCTATGTGATTTCCTATTCCAACGATATTAAAATGGGGATCAACCAACGCGGTAGTGCAAAACAATGGATTGCCAAAGGCGTGGGATTGGTAAAACAAGAAGATTACAACAGACGCGGAAAGGTTACTAGCAGTAGCTTACTAACGGCTTTCAGCAACTAACACCAAGCTTGACTTACTTTTAATGACCGGAGTATTGCTATACTTCGGTTTTTTGTATTATTTCGGCTTCAAAGAGTTGTATAAAATGTTTCAAGAGTTTTTCTTTTACTTCGGAAATATCAACTTCAACCTTACCCAATTCTACGTTTAGTGACGTCACAGCCTTGCCCTTAATTCCGCACGGAATCATATGGTCAAAATAGCCCAAATCTGAATTCACGTTTAGTGCAAATCCGTGCATGGTAACCCAACGACTGGCGCGCACGCCCATCGCACAAATTTTTCTTGCAAACGGAGTTCCTACATCTAACCAAACACCCGTTTCGCCATTGCTTCGTTCGGCTTTCAGACCATACTCAGCAAGGGTTAAAATGACCATTTCTTCGAGTAACCGAAGGTATTTATGAATATCGGTAAAGAAATTTTCAAGATCTAAAATCGGGTAGCCCACAATTTGTCCCGGACCGTGATAGGTAATATCACCCCCACGATTGATTTTATAAAATGTAGCACCAATGGCTGCCAATTTCTTCTCGTCGATTAATAGGTTGTCAAGATCGCCACTTTTACCAAGCGTATATACATGCGGATGCTCTACAAAAAGGAAGTGGTTTGGCGTTTCCAGCCTGGCATCTTCCCTGCGGTTTTTAATTTTAATGTCTAGAATTTCTTTAAACAACTGTTCTTGGTATTCCCAAGTAAGCTTGTAATCTTTCTGTCCTAAATCTTTTATGTTCAGTGCTTTATTCACTTAGTTCTCTTCTAATACGATTTCTAAATCTAATTCGTCTGGGTTCTTTAAATAGGCAATAAATGGCTTCTGAAATGTCACTGTTTTCCCGTTGTTAGAAATTTTTGCATCCTGTATAGAAACACTTTTTATTTTCTTCGGAAATGTATATTTAACCGAATACATCGCTCCTTCCATAAACGATTCTAACGACTTGATACTGTCATTCAATTTTGCAAACGCTTCGGCATCTTTGATATAGCCATCCCGCGAAAACACATTGTTCTTGTAGCTATACTGAACTGCCGTAGCTTGCGGTGTTGGTTTCTTTTTACTACTTGTATTGTTAGCACCTCCAGCTGTTGCAGGCTTTAAACTTTCCGTAGCATTTAATCCATCCATCAAGTTATTTGCCTCTTCAACCGATGTAAAATCAACAAATATCTCGTACTCCATGTGTTTTTCGGCCGGATCGATGAGCACTCGCATATTATATTTTTCCAACAATTTCAATCGTTCTTGTTCTGCCATTGGCAATTTCGCGATGCTATCACGTTTTTCATCAAAAAAAGTTTTGAAAGAAATGATGCTATCTGTTTTTAATTCTAACGTATCATCAGTAGGCATCATTGACATCATCTCACTCATATCCATAGCGATGCTCATTCGCCCAGAGCCATCTTCATTAAGGACCATCGTTTCAGAAAATTGACAACTCACCAGTACGGTGGCGATTATGACGATAAGAATGATTCTTTGTAACATTTGCGTTATCTTTTTGGATTATTTAAAATAATGAGTGCTGCGATTACGCCGGGAATCCAACCGCAAAGGGTTAAAATAAGTACGATTAAGATAGACCCACAACCTTTGTCGATGACAGCCAAAGGAGGAAACAAAATAGACAATAACACGCGCCAAAAACCCATAAATACAAAATTACGATTAAAATATTAGTAATAAGTTCTAATGTATCGGTCTATCGAAATATGTTTTGTTACAAGAAAACTTGTCGCTATATTCGTCGTGTGATGAAACGTCTTCATTTTCTATGCCTTCTTCTCGCCGCCGTAGCACCGTTTAGTGCTAGTGGGCAATATCTATTTGAAGGTCGTGTAGATACGCAATTTATTGACGGTGAAGTCTATCTTTCAATGATTGAAGATTACAGAAAACTCTCAGGCGTATACCACGAGCAGATCATTGCAAAGGTAAAACCAGACAGCTTAGGATACTTTCTTTTTGCGGGCACCAATTTGCCAACCGAAAATAAAATGTACCGCATACATGCAGATACCTGTAAAGAAACAGACCAGAATTTATCACATATTACCGGGCATTGCGAAAATAGCGAAGAGATTGTTTTTGTAGCCAATAACACCACTACCTTGGAGCTTCCGTTTTCGTTTGAGCAAGAAATGTTCTGCAAGGTGGTTTCTAACAATGAGATAACAAAAACCTTTCTTAAAATAGATTCGTTAAAAAACGACATGCGCTATGCATTCTCAAACTATCGCAGCGAGGCCAACCGAAAGGTGAATACCGAAAAATGGTTTAGTATTCTTCAAAATTACGGCGAGCAACTACAAGAACCCTTGGCCGAATTGTACATTTATTCATTTTTGAGCGACCGCCGCAGCATTTTACACGCCTATTACCTTTCAGATTTAAAATCGAATGCCTACTACGACAATCTCCTAGCCCGCCTAGAAAAGCAATATCCAGACACCCAATATACCCGACAGTACGAAGCCGAATTAAAAAGTGACCGTTTTTTGATTTCTGATACCAGCGAGCCCGAAAATTTACCTTGGTGGGCATATCTCTTAGGGGCAATCTGCGTTGTATCGCTGCTCGGGAATTTTTACTTCTTCGGAAACAACAAAAAATTAAAAGCTGCCCAACATGCAAAAGCAAGTCTTACCCAACAAGAACAAACCATTTTAGACCTTATTTTAGACCAAAAAAGCAACAAAGAAATCGCTACAGAACTTTTTGTGAGCGTGAGTACGGTAAAAACGCACATCAATAATATTTATAAAAAATTGGGGGTATCCAGCCGCGACGAAGTAAAAGCATTATATACGTAGCGGTAGTGATGGGTTGTGGGTAGTCTTTAGCCATTAGATCATTTCTCCAGTCTCTTGCCTACCGTTTCTAATCCTTTTACTTCCTACTTCCAACCCGCCCAAACTCCGTTCGGTACGGGCAAGCTTCCTACTTCCAGCTTCTTATTCAATCTCACCCTAGGTCTAGTCCTTTTTTCCATCGTACCAAGCGGCCGTTTTCTTCGGAAATCGTCACACTTTTGACCTTCATCTAAAAACAAACAACCATGAAATTAATTGCTCTCATTTTTCTTTCGCTTTTTACCTTTTCAACTCTTCATTCACAATCATTCAATACGGAAATAACCACTGAAAAACAATCTGTATTGCTTGGGAAGATTAACAAAGAAAAACTGAACACCTCGCCGTATAGCGAATGGTTTACTAAAAATTTCAACGATTACCAACCCGACAAATCCATCATCAATCAATTTAAAGACGAACTTTCAGAATACACCATTACTGCCTTTTTAGGGACTTGGTGCGGCGATAGCAAACGTGAGGTTCCCAAATTGTACAAAGTGTTAGCAGAAGCCAACTTTCCGCTAGACCGGCTCACTACCGTTGCGGTAAGTAGGGAAAGAGATAGCTACAAACAAAGCCCGGGCGGCGAACACGAAGGAATGAACATCCATAGGGTACCTACCATTATATTCTACAAAAATGGCGTAGAAGTTAATCGTATGGTAGAATCGCCCGTACAGTCGGTCGAAGAAGATATTACGTCAATTCTTCGGCAAAATTATACGCCCAACTACCAATCGGTACAAGTTGTAAACGAAGCATTAACTACTATGGGCACTGAAAAATTTCAGAAAAAATCGAAAAAAATAGCAAAACAACTCAAGCCCATCACCAATAATATGTACGAGCTAAATACCTTTAGCAACGTACTGTTCTATTCGAATAAAAAAGAAGAAGCCATCGCCATTGCCAAGCTGAATTTGCTTTTATTTCCAGACGAAGCAAATGCCAAGAAAAGTTTAGAAAATAAACTTTCGAAATAGCCCAAAATTTGCAGGCTAGGGTTAATTTACGGTTAAAACAGCACAGCGATTGAAAAAACCAAGCGTAGTCGCTATCTTTGCACCTTATTTTTAAGGAACTATATGCAACTTTCAGAACTTGAAATCGTACGACGCGAAAAATTAGCCCAATTACGAGCGATGGGCATCAATCCGTATCCGGCAGATTTATTTCCGGTAGACCATACTTCGGCCAACATCAAAAACAATTTTGAAGAAGGCAAGAGGGTGGTGATTGCAGGCAGGCTAATGTCTAGACGAATTCAAGGAAAGGCAAGTTTTGCTGAACTTCAAGATGCTGAAGGCCGAATACAGGTATATTTTAACCGGGATGAAATATGTACGGGTGAAGACAAAACCCTGTACAACGATGTGTATAAAAAATTACTCGATATCGGTGATTTTATAGGTATTGAAGGCGAGCTATTCAAAACGCAGGTGGGCGAAAAAACCGTGATGGTGAAGGATTTTAAATTGCTTTCGAAAGCATTGAAGCCACTTCCCCAACCCCGCGTAGACGCCGAAGGAAAAGTTCACGATGCCTTTACCGATCCTGAACAGCGCTATCGCCAACGCTATGCAGACCTTGTAGTGAATCCACATGTTAAAGAGGTTTTTGTAAAACGCACCAAGCTTTTTAATGCCATGCGTACTTTTTTTAACGAACGCGGTTATTTTGAAGTGGAAACCCCAATCCTACAACCCATTCCAGGGGGTGCTGCCGCTAAACCATTTATCACCCACCATAACAGTTTAGACATTCCGCTGTACATGCGAATTGCGAACGAACTCTATCTGAAGAGATTGATTGTGGGCGGATTTGATGGCGTGTACGAATTTTCTAAAAACTTTAGAAATGAAGGTATGGATCGCACCCACAACCCAGAGTTCACCGCTATGGAAATTTATGTAGCCTACAAAGACTACAATTGGATGATGGATTTCTGCGAGCAACTTTTAGAGTATTGTGCGCTGCAAGTAAATGGAACTACGCAAGCCACCTTTGGTGAACATACCGTAGATTTTAAAGCGCCATATAAAAGAGTGACCATGGCCGAAAGTATCGAGCATTTTACAGGATTTGATATTACCGGAAAAACGGAAGACGAACTTCGTGCTGCAGCAAAAGACATGGGCATTTCAGTAGATAACAGCATGGGCAAAGGAAAATTGATCGACGAGATTTTTGGTGAAAAATGTGAAGGAAATTACATCCAGCCAACCTTTATAACCGATTATCCTAAAGAAATGAGTCCGCTTTGCAAAGAGCACCGCGATAATCCAGAACTGACCGAACGTTTTGAATTGATGGTCTGCGGAAAGGAAATCGCCAATGCCTACAGCGAATTAAATGACCCAATAGACCAACGGGAACGTTTTGAAGCACAGCTGAAGCTGGCAGATCGCGGAGATGATGAAGCCATGTTTATAGACAACGATTTTATTCGTGCCCTAGAGTATGGGATGCCACCAACTTCAGGTATGGGTATTGGGATGGACCGATTAATTATGTACCTCACCAACAATCCGTCTATTCAGGAAGTATTGTTTTTCCCGCAAATGAAACCAGAACGTAAAGCGGTTGCTTTGACAGATGAAGCAAAAGCGGTGTTCGCATTGCTTAAAAAGGCTGAAAAAATGGAACTTTCAGCTTTAAAAGAACAAGCTGGGCTCTCTAACAAAAAATGGGACAAGGCCATCAAAGAGCTTACTAAAAACAGCTTGGCGAAGGTGGAAAAAACTGACGAGGAGCTGTATGTATCGATCCATTAAATAATTTAAATCTAATTTTCGAATACATAAACTGCCCCGCTAGCAGGACTTAAATTATTAGTTTGATCTCCATTGATTCCGATGGCATTACTACCTTCATTGTGTGCGCCTATAACCATTGTGCTTCCGTTTGGAGTCATATCACAACTAAAACCAAATTCATCGACAACTTCTGAATTCGTGGCTTTAATATATAATTTTTCTGACCACTCACCCCCTTGTTTTTTAAATAGATAAGCCGCACCGGCCCGGTTCGCATTATTATTGTCTGTAGCACACAACCCTATGCCATCCCCATCTTCACCGTAAGTACCTGTTAACAGGGTAGTACCATCATATGAAAGGGCAAGCGAATATCCGAGATCGTCGTACTGATTGCTATTGGAAGATTTAACATAGGCTTCTTGTGACCAGACACCTACTGTTCGAGTAAAAATATAAATAGCCCCACTATCTACAGCTCCATTATTGAATTGATCTCCGTTAATAGTAGTTGTATCGCTATCTTCACCTGTTGCTCCTATGGCCACTACGTTTCCATTACCAGAAACAGATACTCCAAAACCAAACTGATCGTTAGCTTCAGTGTTCGATGCTTTTAAATAAGCTTCTTGCGCCCAACCAGAACCATTATGGTAAAAAACATATGCCGCCCCACTACTTAGTGCAGAATTATCTGCTTGATTTCCGTTAATTCCAACAGCACTACTATCTTCATTAGCTGCTCCTACCAACAATGTCGTGCCTGCATCATCTATATCCAAATAGTCTCCAAATTGATCTACCACATTTGGATTGCTCGCTTTAATATATGTTGTCTGTGACCAACTAGATCCATTTCTGTTGAAAATATATACTGCCCCTGCGCCTTGGGCTGAATTATTACTTTGAGATCCATTAATTCCTGTAGCATTACTATCTTCACCATCGGCTCCGACTGCCAAGACATCGCCATTATAAGACAATGAGACATCTCGCCCAAAAAAATCTAGTGTTTGGCTATTCGAAGACTTAATATAAGCTTGTTGAGACCAATTACTCCCTGAGCGATGAAAAACATATACTGCGCCACTATCTTGACTGGAATTATTGAATTGATTGCCATTGATACCTATGGCATTGCTGTCTTCGCCAATTGCCCCTACTGCCAACGTATTGCCATCGCCTGATAAACTTAAGCTTATTGCAAAGAAATCCTGAGCACCAGGGTTGGAAGCCTTTATATAGGCTTGTTGTACCCAATTACCCGATACTTTAGAAAATATATAGACTACTCCAGAATTTAGCAGTGAATTATTACTCTGATTTCCATTAATTCCCGAGGCATTACTATCATCGCCAGTTGCCCCTACTGCTAGTGTTAAACCATCGTTCGACACAGATAATACTCTTGAAAAAGAGTCTTGGCTGTCTGTGTTGGAAGCTTTGATATAAGTCGCTGTTGTTGTACAAGAAACTTGATCAACAAATATTGGATTTCCAGACGCATCTTCTTCAATACAAACCCATTTGCTGTTTTGATAAAAGCAAGTGGCGGGTATTGAAGTATTAAAAATCATGGTCCCCTCTTCTGGTGGCCCTCCCTGACCATCAGTAACTAAATCTAGATTTGATACTCGAGGTAAAACTAGTCCCATATTATTTATACTTTCTATATGGAGACTTCCTTTAGGGTCATTTGTGTTGATACCCACCTGTGCAAATGAGCCTATACCTATCAATAAAAAAACATATTTCAACATACTCTTTACTATTTAGTGGTATTCTTACATCGAACAAAAGCAAAAATGTCATCCTATTTATAAAATATTTTTAATAATATACAGTCTGTATCTAAGCCTAGTTAGCATCTTGACAAGTTAGTAGAATCAAGTTGGACACCATAATAGAAAGTTTAAACGGCATCTTGAAATGGAACAATACCCCCAAGTTATTGAGATAACGAACATGTTAACATGAAATCAAGCTAAGTTCAATCGACTCATTTCTAGCCTCTAGCGTTTATTTTGAATCTTATCTCTATACTTTTTAAGGTATCTCAACGTTTTTTTTATACTAACTCAAATTGTACAATTATGAAAAAAGTAATCCTGCTGATAGCGATTGTTGCCGTTTGCATGAGCCACGCTCCCACCCATGAAATAAAAACTTATGATTTGGAATATGCCATAGAAAACAACTTGGTTACTTGTGAGTTTAAAGGCAATGATGAGAGTCCGCATTACTACCAACCACTCATTGCTGAAATTACAAATAGGACCGACAGGACGTTTCATATCAAAGTTGCCAACGGACAAAAATTCAAATCGGTTTCTCCAGACCGTCAAGACGTCGTGGTCACGCAAGAAGAATTAATCGCCATGACCGCTAATCAACGTTTGAATATGCCGCTTTTCGGAATGTGTATTGAAAAAAGTAATACGGCGCCAAATACAAACGAAATCTATCTTCCCAATGGAAAAGCTGAAAACAACCTGAGCCTTCTCGCCAAAGAAATTGAACGGCTAGAAGCCTATGACGTTGCTGGACAGAACGCGGTTTGGAACATCACCGACAACGGTACCTTATATGATATTGCCGGCTATGATGTAGATGCTGGCGCTCCATTACGCACCTATGTGGCCAACTTATTGAATATCCCGGACAATGAAATCCCTGTGTTCGATGAACCGCAAGAATCAAAAAGAGTGCGTACGGCTGGTGGAAACTTTCGATACAAATTTTCGAGAACCTCAGCGGTGACCATTGGCATGTTTAACAGCCAAGATATTATCGTAAAAGAACTATACCAAAATCCTGAAACGCCACCAGGCGAACACCGCCTATCTTATAAATTTGACGTAGAAGAATTTACAGATGATGTATATTACATTAGGTTGATTATTAATGGGCAAATCAAAATTAATTTTGAGATGAAGACGAGACGGTCTTAATAATTTCGAAAAAGAAAAACGACCCCCTCCTCCAAAGTGGCCGTTTTCCATTCATCAAAACAGGGGTGGCTGTTTACAGACACCCCTGTTTTGTTATTTATCTTCTTTCTGTTCTAAAAATTTCAAATCGCGTGTATTTTTTTGAACAGCGACCGCTGCAAAAAGACTCAGCAAAAAGCTCATTCCGTAGAACCCTTTTTCACTCAGCTCCATATCGGCGTTCCACAAGCCAATGATGAGGAGTAAAATAGATGCGATAGTCGTAAACCAACTAATCCCGTAATAAATGTCGGTGACAGGGATTCCCTCTAAACGGTCACGAACACTTTTTTGAACCGAAACCACAGAGAATAATCCAAAAAGCAAGATGGTAAAATAATACCCTTTCTCGTTCAACCACATGTTGGCATTCCAAAGACCAATGCAAAACGAAAGCATCCCGATAAACAGGGCGGTCCAAGAAGCACCAATAAATGCTGGGGTTGGTTTACAATTAAATTTTTCATCCTTCTTCTTGATGGTGTCAATCAACGGTGCATTTACCGGTTTCTTTTTTGTTTCCATTATTTGTTCCATAATTAAATTGTTTTGATGATGGCTCAAAGATGCGATAGGTTTCTAATTGCAGAAAACTCCATTTTTAAAAAAACTTACGATTAATTTAATGACAATATCTCGTTTAAGTCTTTTATATTTGAAATTATTTTACATATTACATACGATTAAATGAAGACTATTTCAGCTATAATCAACATGCTTTCTGAAGAAGAACAGCATGAATTTCTCCTTTTTCAGCAGAAAAAGAACCGAAGAAGTGATACTAAAAACGAACTACTCTTTAAACAAATTGCACGTGGCAACACCACTAACCTTGATGTGATCCTCTACGGAAAGCCAGCAAAAAATGCCTATCACGCCCTCTGCAAACGATTACAAGATTCGCTAGTAGATTTTATTGCGAGCAAGAGTTTTGCGAATGAAACCGGAGAAGAAATGGACATCTTAAAAAAACTATTGGCCGCCCGTATCTTTTTTGAGCACAAGCAATATAAAATTGGCTTTAAAACCTTGGCACAGGCCGAAAAGAAAGCACTTGCATTAGATGTGTATGCCCTGCTTACTGAAATTTACCATACCCAACTGCAATACGCGCACCTCAACAAAAGCGAAGCTTTGCCCGAGCTCCTGAAGAAATGTAAAGAAAACCTTCATCATTTTAAGCAAGAACAGGAGCTGAATATGATTTATGCAACCATAAAAAACACACTGCAGCAGCCACAAAAGCAACCCACTACCGATGTGGTGCAACGAACATTTGACGCCTTCAACATAAAAATAGATGCTTCATTTACTTACAAAGCGTTGTTTCAAGTGTTGAATCTTACAGCTACTTCGGCCATGATGGCAAGCGACTATTACAGCAACCTCTCGTTTATGGAAGAAGTATATTCGGTAGTTTCAGCAAAAAAAGAACCGAAAGAAAAACACTTGTATTATCATATTGAGATTCTACATCTCATGGC
>TARA_R100000501_G_C2631480_1_pt1 | contig 15868 bp, 24 predicted proteins | sample TARA_R100000501 | Tara Oceans TARA_R100000501 (sample SAMEA2620120) | marine metagenome | biome: marine biome (ENVO:00000447); feature: mesopelagic zone (ENVO:00000213) & marine oxygen minimum zone (ENVO:01000065); material: "saline water (ENVO:00002010), including plankton... | reverse complement strand
GATTACAGCTCCAACCTTTGCGGCTTTAAGTGCAGATGGAAACAGTGCCTTATTGTTAGCGCACAATAACACTTATGCTAATATAATCTCAACTGCTGGCGACCTTCTTTTACATATAGCTGGAGCTAATTTAGCTCCTTCAGCTGATGATGGGGCTGCTTTAGGCATATCAGGTCAAGAGTTCTCAGATTTATTCTTGAATACAGGTGGTGTAATCAATTTCGAAGCTGGGGATGTTACCGCAACTCACGCAGCCAACGCCCTTACTTTTGCCGGTGCCTCAAGTGGTTATAGATTTAATGATGGCGATATTCTTGGGGCAATTGCTCAAGATGGGGCGTATGGCTTGGATCTAGATTTAGCCTCTGGGGTATTCACAGTTCAATGTGGTGATGCAGCGTGCTCTGCTTCAAATAAAGGTTATGTAAGAATGCAGTCTACCACTTCTGGTGATAAAGTTAGTCTAGGAGTAACTGCTGTTGGAACCTTTTCCGATAGAAATGGTACTTCTGACTTGACCGCCATTAGTTTTGGATTGACCGAGACAGTAGACTGGAACGAAGACATTCCCTTCTTCCTCTATGTTGTTAACAGGGGTAATTCAGATCTAGACGGTTCTGATGGGTCCTCAGTCTTCGCTATTTCAAGATCACCGATCATGGTGACTTCTCCGGCTTCTGCAAATAACATCCACGATACAGGCGATACTGCGGCGTCTGAAACTGAAAATGATATTTTTATTTTGGATGATGTTACTGTAGCTAACTATGTAAGCCTTCCTGTCCAGTTAATTGGGGCGTTCCGCATGCAATGGGATACGGACACTGCTGATGATTGGGCCATTCAAGCTTTGAATGATGCTGATGGTGTGGGCCCCGATGCTTTGAGAAGAACCTTTGCGACAACGTGGACGTATCCGATTTCTCAAAATGGGGCTACTAGCGGGTCTCGCTTACAAGCTGCCACCGATGTACCAACATGGGCAACGGCAGCAAACATCAATTACTTCTACACAATTTCTTCAGATGGGTGGGTCGACGTTCACTTTGACACGGCAAATGCTGGTAATGCTACTGCTGGCTCTAATGCAGAAGACATCCAAATAACATTTCCTAATAAATCTAGCTCAGAGCAGTATGGAGCAACCAATTCCTCTTATCTATTTGCAGGACGAACTAGTGTTAATGCTAATCCATCAGGAAATCCAGATGATCTAGCAGTTATAACAATGGTCGGGGGCGTATATTCAAGGAAAATAAGCAGCCCCCCTGGGTTTGGGTCCATCGAGTCAAACGACTTCAGTCACGCTGGGGACGACCTCCTTCTTAACTTTAGATACAAGGCTTTTGATTCCGTACCTTAATCGAGGAGAATATCTATGAGATTCAAAAAAATATTATTCACACTAGCCATCGCTGCATCATTTTGGTTCGCACCGTCGATTTCTGACGCAACTTGCTCTAACTTTGCGACTTATGTCGATGGGCAGGTCTTAACGGCATCTTCCTTAAATTCTTTTCAAACGAACTATACCGATTGCGTCAATGCTGTTTTGGACGGTGATACCTACACCGGAAATAATGTCATGCATTCTGCTTCGGATATTCTATTCTATTCCGATACCGGCTCAAACCTAGAGGCGGCAATATACGGTGACGACGGCGATATTCTAGGCGCTATTCGCCAAGACGGCGCTTACGGTGTAGATATAGACCTGTCCGCCGGTGTCTTTACGGTTCAATGCGAGGACGCAACGTGTTCAGCTACCAACCCAGCTCATATCCGCATGCAGTCCACGACGTCTGGGGACAAGGCTGTTTTAAGGGTTACTGCCGCAGCTACCTTTCAAGATAGAAATGGAACCTCTGACCTAACGGCTATCTCATTTGGACTTACGGAAACTGTTGATTGGAATCAGGATATTCCTTTCTTTTTGTATGTAGTAAATAGAGCCGATTCTGATTTAGATGGCAGTGATGGTTCATCGGTCTTCGCAATTTCAAGATCTCCAGTCATGCAAACCTCACCAGCCAGTGCTAACAACATCCACGACACGGGAGATACAGCATCTTCTGAATCAGAAAACGACATTTTCATCCTAGACGACGTTACTGTTGCGAATTATACCAGTCTTCCAGTTCAACTTATCGGTGCCTTCCGCATGCAATGGGATACTGACACTGCTGATGACTGGGCAATACAGACACTAAGTGATGCTGACGGTATAGGTCCGGATGCGATACGTAGAACTCTTGCTACACAGTGGACCTTTCCTGTTGGACAAAACGGTGGAATTGAATCAACACATCTGTTTGTTTCTGGAGGCGATGCTAGTGCAGATATTCCAAAATGGGCAACGCCTGGGAATATTATTGCACTCTATCATATAGCAGCAGATGGGCAGATCACTTATGAATATTCAACTATGTCTGCGGGTAACTGTACTAATGGAGATGTTGCGGCTCAGCTACGACTTGCCGTCCCAGTTAGTTCTTTAGGTTACAGTTCTAGGTATCTTGCCCCATTTGGGTATGCTGCGATCACAGGTGTAGCAGATGCCATAGTGTTAATTGAAATACCCACTTCTGCTGTGAGGGTGTTCGATTTTAAGTCGACTTCTGGGGGACAAGTTCGGGCAAATGAGTTTAGTGACACTGGTGACGATATTGGTGGCCAGGTTCAATACTACGGATTTGATCCAACCCCATAGTCATGGCCTTTGACTTCGATGCATGGGCCATAAAGTGGCTCGAAAAGATTAAGATTTTAAATCTTAACAATAAGCTCAAGAAAAAATGGGACTATGCACGTCATATCGCGGTCCATGCTTTGTGGGCTATTTGTTGGGGTCTTGCTTGGTCGATCATTATCGATCGCTATGGTCCTTGGTACTACTTGTCAGCGATTCCTTATCTAGCGTTCTTTGTATTCTATCAAGAAGCCTTCGCGTCCGATCAGCACTGGAAACGGATCAAAATGGGTCGCGCAGCTTACAACCGTCAGAACCCAGGAATGTACGAGGAACAGCATAATGACTTGGTGAGTGATGTTGTTACCAAGGCGATTCCTTTGGTTCCAGGCTACGGATTGATTCCTATTATTAAACTATTTGAGAGGATTTTTTGATAAAAGTCTTAGACGAGGACCTTTACAAGATAGTTTGCTCCTGGTGGGAGCATTATAAGTGGACGGGTGTTCCTATCAACGTCCTTCCGGCAAGGTCCTACGTCTATTTCGATGAAGAAAAGCCGCTTTGTTTCGGATCGCTTTACAAGGACGAAACAGCCGACTTTGGTATGATGGATTGGATCGTTGCAAATCCTGATTCAACGCCAGAGCAAAGAGAAAACGCAATCCGTGAGATGGAAGGCCATATCCGTAAAGTGGCCGAGGAAATTGGCGTTAAACTAATTATCACGATCTGCGTCACTGAAAAATTGGCCGATAAGATGGAAAAGCTCGGATACGTGAAGGCCAATAAAGACTATTCTGCACACTTAATTAAAAGTTTATAAGGAGGCTATCATGCCACTTGGAGTATGTGAGGCTCTAGCCATTTCACTAGGAGGATCTCTCCTTGGAGGAGCTGCGTCCGGAGGAATTAAGGCTCTCACCGCCGGAAAAGAGAGGAAACACGAAAAGGACCTTGAAACGATGCATACGACCGAACCAGGATTCACTACATTCGGTGATGATTTGGCCAATCAAGGGACTTCATTCGCAAACCTCGACTTATCGAGTGCTAACCGACCCGTCCTTTTCAACCAACAAGACAAGGATAGGGATAAATTCAGCAAATTTAGATTCACCTAGGAGATAAAATGGCATTCAAAGTTTATCAAATGGGGATGGCACCAAGTTCAGCAACAGCTCAACGATCTCCACTCGGCGCTCCACGACGCTCTACACAAAAGAGTGTCAAAGGACGGGGACGACAGGAACCCATTCCATTCGATCCTCCTGGAACGTTTGGAACGCCTCCGGTTCCAGTCGATCCGGTCACAGGCGAAAGGATTCCTGAAAAGGCCTCCATTGGCACTTCACCGATCCATGCTCCTCGAAGAACCACTCTCGGTGAGTCTTTGGCCGATATTCGTGAAACCGGTATTCTTCCAGAAGTCAAGGATCTCACCTTTGATCCTATCCAAACCGAGAGGGCTGAAGCGGTTCAGGCTGGAGGCGTTGGCAATCAGCTAGGCGACCCCTTCTTCAAAGGCATAGAGGAGCAGGCCACCAAGAACCTCCAAAGGCGTTTTTTCCAAGATCCTGATTCATTGGCACGTCAGCAACAACAACAGTTTAATAAGCGCGGCCTTATTGGATCAGGACTCGAAGTGGCCGGCCAAAACCAGCTTTTCAGGGACTTTGGCGATGAATTGGTTGATATTCAATCAAATGTAGCGCAGCAGCGCGCTAAGGCCGCTCAGGACGTCGCTTTCAAAAACGTAGATGTCGACCTTGCAAACCAACAAGCGGCCAACCAGATAGCTCAGGCGAACGCTCAGGCGGCAAATCAGGCCGCAATTGAGTCCGCTAGAGGCCAATTGGAAGCTCAGGCCAAAACTCAAGAATTCAACAATTTCTTGGCCGATCTTGGTTTACGCGGTGCGGCAACAGAGTCCGAAACGGCGAGCAAGTTCGGTGCTGATATATTCGGTGAACAGGTCAAACTCAGAGAGTCCGAGCGTAAATTCGGATCGGACCTTCTTGAGCAGCTGAATACCGCACTTGAGAACAAGCTGATCGATAAGGACACGAGGCAGGTCTTCGAAGACATCTTCGGAGCCAATATCGGTTCAATTCTAGGCATTCCTGAAACCGAAAGACGTGAATTTGACCGACAGCAGGCAGCGACTGATCAGCGCGAAGGTCTATTTGATAGGATAGATGAAATCGACCGGAAGATGGCTCGACTTCCGTTTGGAAGCACTGAAAGGCAGATTCTTGAGAGAGAGAGAAACGAGATCACCACAGAACTTCTCAGAGGATAAAGGAGACGATCATGGCAGGACTTGAAGCATTATTGGGTGGATTGGCTGGAGTTGGCGAAGGAAGCCAAAAGGCGTTTGGTGAGACGGTCAAAAGTAGGCGCGATGAGGAAGCAGCACGCGAACAAGGATTGCGAGATCTTATTAAGGCCATTTCTACTAAATCGCTCGAAAAGGATACAAAGCCAATTCATTTAGAATCTCTCGGAGAAGAATTGGGAAATATTGGGCAATCTCCGCAAGGCGCCAGCGGAGACTTTAATCCGCAAAAATCAAGTAACGATTTTGGTTTAAGGCTCAATAGTTTGTATGGAAAAGGAGGAGGAAATCTCTTGAGAGCTATTTTAACCGGCATAATTTCGCCAACTCCAACGACTACTTCTAGAGCAATTAGAGATCCTTTCGATCCTAATGCTGGTACAGCTAATGTGAAGAAACCTAAAGTGCTAGACCTCTCACAATTCGAATAATAAAGGATAAATTATGCCACCTGATACTCCACTAACACTAAATCCAGGCGACACAATAGGACAAATAGGCGATGAGGAGATCAAGTCAACCGGAGATTGGGAGAGAGACAAGTCTATCCTTAAGAAAATCCGCCCTAATCTTAATGTCAATGCATTAGAGGGCGCTTTGAGGCAGAGAGGATCTGTTGGAGAAGATGTTGCTGATGTCGGTGAACCTCAAGGCACTGGTCTTGAGCCAATCACGAAAGTAAGTGATAAATTCGAAGTGGATATTCCTCAAGATATTAAAAATATCAAACAATGGTCCCTGGTTGGTGGAATTGATGCTAAGGAAAGAAAGAAAAGATTGGAGATCTACGAAAAGTTAAGAGACGACTATTTTAAAACTGGTGCCATTTCACCTGAAGTGGAGCGGGTGAAGATTGGAATTGTCAACGCTCTTCTTCCGCAGCTTGGAAGACTTCAGCAAATTGAAACGACAAGTGATCCATTGTCGGTTTTAAACTGGTTGTATCAGAAGGCTGGAGGCAAAATAAATCTTAATCCTGAGCTTTCTGGATTCCTTCAAGCATCTGAAGGCTTGAAAATTCCTATCCTTAGAGGTCTTCTCGGTGAAAAAGGAGCCACACAGGAAAAAGAGCAGGAAGCCGCTAAAGAAATATCTTTGCCTTCTGGAAAAGAAATTTTCTCTACAACAAATCGACCAGAAGTGTTGGAAAGCGTATTTAGTACAATTTTAGGAACGTCCGGCGTTGATATTAGACCTCACCTAGAGGAAAAGGACCCAGACCTTTTAGAGGCTCTTGGAGCATTTCCTTCTGGAAGTAAAGGCGCTTTAAGTCGTCGTGGTGTTATGTCGAGTGATGAACTTGAAAAAATTATCGAAAAAGAAATCACTGGACCTCAGGTCGGATTTTTAGGTCAACCCACAGATCGGAATTTCTTTGAAATGCAGAAAAGAAAAGCGGAAACAATATTTCCAGGAAGAGGCGAAACCTCCGAAACCGAAGACCAAGAGGCTATTGATTGGGCTCGAAAAAATCCAGATGATCCAAGAGCCAGGGAGATAATCAATAAGGTTGGAGGCAAATAGTGGCTTTTAATCCTGATGAATTCCTCCAAAAAAAGGGAGGTTTCAATCCTGATGCATTTTTAGGAAAAAAACCTCCATCTCGACTTGCCACACCAGAAGAAAAATCACTTGCTGAACAAGTTTCATCTGAAGCGGCATTGGCACCAATAACCGACCTTATCGATTTTTCAAAGGTGCCGGAGGATCACACCTTCCTCAAAGGTGAAGACCTATCAGGCGAGAATTTGGCCACTGCTCTCCTTCGTCATGCCGATACTGCAACCGCCGGCCTTGGCCGACGTGGTTCAGCGGCAATGGATGCCTTGATTGGCAAGCTCTCTGGACGTGGAAAAAGCGTCCTTCCTGAAGCCGAGAAAGGCATAGGGGACCTATTTAGTGAGTCCGTACAGGGCCAAACAGAGATGCTGCAAGAGCTTGGAGAGCAGAATCCTCTCGCAGCAATTACAGGCGACGTAAGCGGTCTCTTGAATCCAAAAGGTGCCTTCATGAGGCTATTTAAGGGTGCCAGCAAGGCTCCCGGTATAGTAAAACTCTTGGAATCAGGCAGTAAGGCAAAAAGGCTAGGAGGAGCTGCAGCAAGAGGTGGAACGACAGCAGGAACTTTTGATATTATAGACCCTGACACACCTCTGACTCCAGGCCAAGTTGGAAAATCAACCCTTTTCGGCGCAGGTGGTGAAGTCGTTGCAGGGCCAGTAGCAAGGGTTGTAGGCAAAGGATTAGTCGGATTGGGCGGAATTGGTAAAGACGTCGGCAAAGGAATCTTTAACCTTGTTAAAAAGGGCGCTGACAAAGCTACATTTGGAAGATTCAGCAAGAAAGCGGCTGAAAAACTAGGCGGAACATTTGATGAATTTGCCGAACAAACCGTTGGCGGTGGAACCGTCCGTCAGATTGGCGAGAGATTTTCTACTGGATTTGACGATGTACTAAAGCAAGCTAGAAAATCTTATAGGGCCGTTATTGATCCCGTAAAAAAGAAATTTGGAAATAAGGTTGTCGATACGACAGAGCTTCAAGAAGGAATGAGATCCAAATTGGCAGAAGCAAACCTTTTTGACGATGCTGGAAATTTGCTGAAAGCCAGGTCTGATGTTGTTATTACTCCGGAAGGAACGGCTCTTCTTGATAACATTGGCAAAAAGCTTCTAAAGGTTCGCGAAAAAGGAATGACTTTTAACGAACTGGACGAAATTGTAAAAGACTTCGGAGAATTGGCTAGATTTGGCTCAAGAACTCAATCTCCAAGGGCAAAAGTATTTAAAGACTTATTCTTTGCAGCTAGAAAGAATATGATCAATCAGGTTGAGAATCTCACTATTCAATCTAGGAAGGCCGGTAAGGAATTCAGGGGCGGTCAGAGATCACTCCAAAAATTAGGAAAATCAAATCGTCGCTTACTTGATGATCGTGCGGACGAGTTTGCAGTAGGAGAAAGGCGTGCAGGTGAAATTCGTGCTACCGAAGCAGCCAATCTTGAGGCGGAACAATCAATTAAAGGTTCTTTAGATGACCTAGTTAAAAAATTTGAAGCGGAAGGCCTTTCAGCAAAGGAAGCGCTAGACAAGGCAAGAAAATCTATAAGCCAGAATATAGATGTTGCAGAGGGACCTATTGGAACTCTTGCTGAGAGAGTTCCAGAAAAAGCTATTGGTGGCGCAAAGGGTCAAGCTGTTGGATCTCTCATTGACGATGCCATTGAAGTAAATCCACAGTTCAGGGAACCAATCAGAAATTTAATCGTTGGCAGCATAAAAAAACAAATCCAGAAGCCACTAGCAAGAGTAAGGGGCTCCAAGGCATCCGAGTCTGGAGTTGAAGCAATTGAAAATGTAAGAGATACTATTGATGATATTTTCTCAGAGCTTGATGATGACGTTCTCGCAAAGATATTTTCAGAGCAAGAAATAAGAGCGTTGAAACAAATGGCCGATCGTTTAGTAAAAGAACCAGGAAAGATAAGCAAAGGTTCTTCATTCTTGTTCGATAAACTTTTTGGAACGACTCCAACGCCCGGAACCTTAGAAGCTCTTCCACGTACACCGGCACCTCTCCTCAATATTCTAAGTGGCCGAAGAGAGCAGGCCGAAAGATGACCCAACGCTCAACTTTCAATGGCGGTACGATTAAGCTGATCCGATTAATTCTTGCGGTGGTTGCTCTTTGCCTTACTTCTGCCGGCGCTATCTATGGCACTTATCAAGGTGCTACGGCTCACGCCGATCAAAGGATCAAAGAGCTGCAAGAGAGTTTCAAGGAAGACTACGGTAAAATCGAGGTGGAGCAAAAAGAACAACGAAAGCAAATCCATGAGATTGATAAAAAGACTGATCGGATTCTTACAATCGTTGAAGAAAGGCTTGGCCCACCGAGGACGCGTGCAAATAACTGAACACTTCAGCAGAGAAGAATTCCGCTGCCGTGACGGAAGCCCGTATCCTTTCCGATGGGTCGATGACCGTCTCTATCCTCTTTGTCAGGCTCTTGAGAAAATACGAGCCAAAATCGAAAGACCTCTAAAAATCAATTCCGGCTACAGAACTTCTGAATGGAACGAAAATGTCGGAGGAGCAAAAAGCTCTCAGCACTTAAAGGGCCTTGCAGTTGACTTCCGTTGTATCAATAAAAAGGGCGAACGACGTATCGGCGCAAAAGAACTTCATAAGGTAGTCGCTCAGATGATCGAAGACGACGAAATACCTGATGGAGGGCTTGGTAGTTATACTTTCCATTGTCACTATGACCATCGTGGCCAAAGGGCTCGTTGGTAAAGGAGGTTTCATGTTAAAAGGCAAAAAAACATACGCCGCAGCTGCAGTTATGATCGTTGTCGCCGCCGGTTCCGTTCTTCTTGGTGATTTGCCACTCAATGAAGGCATTCAGCGTGGAATCGAAGGACTTGCAATTATCTTCCTGCGGATGGGCATTAAAATACCTTCATAATAAATGACGCAGTGGATAATTGCTGGAGCTGCTTCACTAGCCACCATTGCTGTATTTTGGATAGCGTGGAGACTAGGCTCAAAAAGCACAGAAGATTCGATTGCCAGGAAAGGCCTTGAAGATGTCAACGAACACTATCACAAGATGGCCGAGGACTTTAAGGAAGTTGATAGCGTTGTCGATCATGCTAAGTCTCTTCTTGGCGGCGTGCCAGACGATGCCGATCGGAGTGCCAAAGTTTCCAAGGCCAAACGAGCCAAAGGTGGCCGAAAGGCTAAAATCAAGCCTCGCAGAACTAAAAGAAAAAGATAGCCTCACCGAAGAGGAAGAGGCCTATTATAAAGAGGTCTTTAGCCTAGACGATAAGGAAGCATTGGAGCTTCTTAGGTGGATTTTGAAGTTGGAGAAGTGTCCTTGCTGGGATTGAGGAGTTCAGGATTCTCGTAGATATTGCCGATAACGTTCGCATATTCCGGGTAAGACATTGCTGTAAACCTATCATCTCGGCTATAAATAAACTGACCACTCGTGAAGACGACTTCCATTGTTGTCGGAATAAGATTAGGCCCAATGATAACTATATCACCTTCATATATCTCTTGGCCGTTCTTATCTTTGAGACCAGTGTATTGCATGATTGGCCATTTGTGAGTTTCATACTTAACCCAAAAGTTAGAAAAACATTGATAAAAATCTAAGTAGCCTATCATTTGCTTCCCATGTGGGTCCCACATCCTGAACTTGATCTCACGCATCATCTTTATCTCGAAGAGAGTTTAATTCATCGTAAGTCATTTGGACGTAGGCTTTCAGATCTCTTTCTTCATCCTCAATAATATTTCTAATTGAGATAAGGACGACATCCATAGGATATTTTGGCATTGCTGAAACCATGTTTCCTACACGTAAAACAGGATGTTTTTTCATCCGAAATTTATCGCTCATTTCTTCTTTGCTTTCTTTCCAGTGAAATTCTCCCACCTCTCGACAATTACATCGCAGTAATGCGGATCTATTTCCATTCCATAGCATTTACGATTAGTCTTCTCACAAGCTATTAGTGTTGAGCCAGAGCCAAGAAATAGGTCTAATACTTTACTGCTAACCTTTGAAGAGTTTTTTATACCATAAGTACATAAATCAATGGGTTTCATTGTTGGGTGCAGTTTACTATTTAATGGTCTGTCTATTTCCCACACTTCAGTTTGTTTTCTGTCAGCAACAAAAGAACTCTTATTAAACCACCCATATAGGCAAGGTTCGTACATCCTTTGATATTTTGCAGGAGATAATACAAGTTGTTGTTTCTTCCATATTATTGTAGCAGACCAATGGAAATCATTATCTATGAACCATAATCTCTGCCTCATCCCATCTTCACCGGAAGCACCCCATACATAAATGTCACCTTCATCAACAACACCCTTAATATTGTTTATTATTTTTTCATTAAAAGATTCCCATTCCTTCGGAGTCTGATTGTCCTGATGAATAGATCTTATCTTATGTCTTGGGTTTTTTGAAACACCATAATCCACATTATAAGGTGGGTCAGTAAACACCATATCAGCCTTCTTACCATCCATCAGCCGTTCAACATCCTCTTTCTTGGTCGAGTCGCCACACAAGAGCCTATGCTCTCCGAGTATCCACAAATCTCCTGGTTTCGTGATCGGAGTCTTAGGTGGATCTGGCACCTCATCAGGATCGGTCAATCCTTCTTCAGGGTCAAAGTCCGGCACCTCAAAATTGAACGCATCAAAATGAATCGTTTCCTTAAGCCAAGAGCCATCAATATCAAATGTGAATTCATCGAACCCTTCAGGCATCATGGTCTGCATTTGAGAGGAAATAAGCAATACTTTCTCTTTGGCATCTTTTAAATCTTCTGCATCAACGACAATGCAAGGTATTTCATAGGTTTCGTTTCCATTTTGGTCTATAAATACAGCACCTTCATTATTGAACAGTCTATCTCTTCCGTGTCCATCAAGAAGAAAGTAATCAGAATTCTTTAGCCAGACGAAACAGGGCACGAACATTCCCTTCTCAGCAAATGACTTTTTCAATCTCTGATAATTTTCTGATTTCAATATTTTAAGATTGCCCTGAAGAGTCTTTATCCGCCGGTAGTCAATATTTTTAAACTCAATTTTTTGGATTTTAATTTTCATTTGAAGGCACAATATAGTTACGTTTTTGGATCTCTTCGATGAATTCACTCCTCCAAAAAAACACCTCACCCATCTTTCCAAAATTGTCTTTAAGCTCGGCAACGAGCCATCCTTTTTCATAGCTCTCAAGGACCATATATTGGCGCTGATCTCTAAATTTAATGATCGGTCCTAGGCGGTGTTCAAATTTAGGCCCTTTCGGCGGCTCTTCCGATACTTCCTTTTTCTTCGGCCTTCCTGGCCTTCTTTTCACTTCGCTCATTGCTTTCTCCTTTGCATTCCAAATGGATCATCGTAATTAAACTCTCCGGTGGACCAGCATTTGATCGCAGACATATCCACTTGATGTTTTTTAAACGTAATTTTGTGAAGAAGTTTCAACCATCCGGGACGTTTATCATCAAGGTAAAAAGGTGCGAGCATTTCGCCTTCTATGGCCTCCTCTTCGAAGATATGAATCGCGACATGAGGACCGGTTTTCGTGACCCTCGTGTCATAATCAAAAGTCAGGAAGAGATGCTTTGAATTGACTGCGGCGATCCACCCAGGGACTTCTTGACCCTTCTTAAAGTCTAAAATTCTCATATTTTCCTTAACCAAAAATAGAGACGACCTGGACTCCATTTCTCTCCAGTTATAAGTTCAAGAGCGGACAGCTTCTCCGAAACCATGTTATATTTTGCATCGACTTCACTAATGATAGTTGCAAAAGGACCTTTCTTGTTGTCGAGCTTCTTGATCTCGACGGCCAGGTCTAGCATACTAATTAAGGCCTTATTTTCTCTTGTTCCATGCTCCTGCTTGGATGTTGATACTTGATGACCGTTTATTCTCGGTCCCTTTATTTTGCATGAATCGGAGCAATAACCTTTCTTAAAAATAGCCCTTATTGTCTTCCGTTCGTGCAATGCAGGCTTTTTGATACCCGCATTGCATCTCTTGCAATACTTCGGAAAAAGATAGGCGGTAACCCTTGAAACGTCTTTTGAGCGAGGGAAGGATGCACGCTCCATCATGCGCATATAGCTCAATAGCAGGTCTGGCAGTCCCAATTGTCTCTCCTCTCATTATTAAATCCTTTGGACGTTGAGGGCGTTTATTCCTTTGGTCGTTTCGGATATTTCGAAAGAAACTCTTTCTCCATCCTTTAGGTTTTTGAATTTATCTTCGCCTTGAATATTGGTGAAATGGACGAAGATGTCTTTTCCTCCGTCATCCGGACTAATAAAGCCCCACCCCTTCTTAGTGTTGAAAAATTTAACTACGCCTTCAGTCATTTTCGTTCTCCTTCTTTTTCTTAGGTTTTCTCTTATATTTTTGAGGTAAAAATTCGTCTATTTCGCCTTCGTCGTTTTTTTCGACAATCTCACCGAAAGCGAATATTATCTTAGCGCTATATGGAACTGATCGAATACGACCGGTGTGATGGAATATTTTGCCCTTTATGGCGTCTCTGACGCTACTTTTCTCGGCCATTCTGTAAGGAACGACAAACAATTGAGTTTGCGGGTCGGCCGTGCGAAACTTCCTTATTACTAAAAAAGAGTTCTTTTTCTTGGCTATACGATAATAGCTTCTGACCGTTTTCTCGTCGTGACGTAATAGATATTGAACGAAATTTTTAAGATCATCCTCGTTTCCTAGAATGGTCTTTTCCTCTTTTATCATCGGAGCGGTTTACCAAGATCAGGCATAATCACACCGGAATCACCGTATTGCTTCCAGAGCTTATCAATGCGTGTGTACATTTCAGATAGAAGTCCTGGCTTTCCTTCATCTTTCTTAGGAATTGCGATCATCAATGCTAATTGACCCGTATCGGTTTGAACGAATCTAATGCCCAAAAGATCTTGCAATATCTTCCAATGAGATACGACCACCCCTTCCAATTCATCGAGTCTCTTTTCAAGACGCTCGACACGTCCTCCGATGTCTTTTCCGTTAGGACCAGGAAATCCCGGAACGTCTTCATTAAGTTCTTCCATCTTCAATCTCCTCCTTCGGCTCGTTCAGCAGGAATTTGATTCCGAGATGGCGGTTGATGTAGCGTGCCTCCTTCTCCGTGACTAGTTTCGTTGGTTCCGGCTGAATTGACGATTCCACCTCGAACTTTTTTTCTCCGTCTTCGACGATGATGTTTTTTACGTTCACCCACTTGAATAGCGTGTGATCCGTTTTGTCCTGACTCATTCTTTTCGAGAAGATCGTTACGCCTTCCATCATTTTGCTCGCTAGATCCGTTTCCTGACTCATTTTTGGACTCCTTTAAATTTGAAAATACGGTTTCCCTAAAAATCTCCACGAGGTCGTTTTCGTCCTTAAAAATGTAGCTCTCAATATCGTTATTGTTTGCGACGCTTAATAGGTATCCGTTCGAACATATTTTGGCCTCGAATGTGAAGATATTGGCACCCTTAATCTTAGGAATTTGAGGTTTATTGATAGTCAATGATGGACCGTGGTCTTGAGGCTCAATAGGCTTACTTATCATCGGAAATTTATAGGACTGAACGCGGCCGTTATCGGCGGCCATTTCCATCATTTCTTGTATGGCTTGGTCGATCTCATCGTCCGAGAGAGGATCAATATCACGTCTTGATCTTCGGACGTTTTCCGAGCGGACCTTCTTGTCAATGACTTCTTTGTTCTCTCGGAAGAATTTGATCTTTCTAGGATCTGGTGGTCCTTGCATCAGAGGCCCCTCTCGATGACATCGTTCACACCATAAGCGAGTACATAAAGACCATCGTTTGATTCAATGGTTTCCTGAAACGCTTGTTGCTTCTCTGTTTGCTTTCCGCCCTTTTTCTTGACTTCTATTTCTACGCGACGACCATTTTTCAATAGACCCGTAATGTCCGCTTGTCCGGCAACTCCAAACCGAACAAACCTTTTCTTTCCTTTAGACTCGTAGACCGATGCGCCGGTGTTGGCTCTCCAAAAGACACCGCTCTTGGAGAAAGCCAAATAGTCGAGAATTGCGCTTTGTATTGATTTTTCGGTTTCCGGCCGAGTTCGACTGACACTCTTTTGTGTAGAGCGTCGTGGAGATCGTTTCGGTGGTCTAAGCGAAGCGATTTCATTACGTTACAACTTGAACCTCTTTAGTGTCAAGAGTCTCCGGAATGAACCCTATGATTGCATCAGTTGTTAAAAGGAGCGAAGCGATGCTGGAAGCGTTCTGGAGCGCCGACCGAGTGACCTTTGTTGGGTCTATAATTCCGGCCTTCATAAGGTCCTCAAACTCTCCGGTTTCCGCATTGAAGCCATTTCCATTCTTGCTCTCAATGACCTTCTCGACGATCACGGCTCCTTCGTAACCACCATTCCTAGCGATCCACCGTGCCGGTTCCTCGATAGCCTTCCGGATGATCTCGACTCCGGCCTTCTCTTCCAAAGGAACTTCCAGTTCTTTGACCTTTTCGATGCATCGGAGTAATGCCGCTCCTCCTCCAGGAACGATACCTTCCTCGACGGCCGCTCTAGTGGCATGCATGGCATCATCGACCCTCATGGCCTTCTCCTTAACCTCGGTCTCGGTCGTGCCGCCGACGTTGATTATGGCGACGCCTCCGACCATCTTGGCGAGCCTTTCTTGAGCCTTCTCCTTCTCATACTCCGAATCGGCCACTTCGATCAGTTTCCGTATCTCGGCCACTCTCTTTTCGATCTTGACCTTATCGCCTTTTCCTCCGATCAGAATAGTGGAATCACGGTCAATAATGGCCTTGTCGCAACCTCCGAGAGTCGAAACATCGATGTCTTCCAAGCTCTTTCCAAGGGCGTCCATCAAAGGCTCGCTTCCGGTCATTATGCCAATATCCTCCATAATGGCCTTCATGCGCTCACCGAAGCCTGGAGCCTTGACCGCACAACTCATAACCGCGCCCTTTACCTTATTGACTACGAGAGCCGTTAAGGCCTCTCGATCAATATCCTCGGCGATTATGAGGACCGGCCGGCCGTTTCCATGCATCTTCACGGCTTTGAGCATCTCCAAGGTCGCTCTTTGATCTCGTATTTTTCGCTCATGGAGCAGGATCAGAGGATTTTCCAAAACGCACTCCATCTTCTCTTGATTGGTCACAAAGTACGGTGACAAGGCACCACGATAGAATTGCATGCCTTCGGAGACGTCTAAGGTCGTGTGGACTCCGCTTGTTTCCTCGGCGGTGATAACGCCTTCTTTTCCTACCTGAT
>TARA_R100000501_G_scaffold7881_1_pt1 | contig 16096 bp, 15 predicted proteins | sample TARA_R100000501 | Tara Oceans TARA_R100000501 (sample SAMEA2620120) | marine metagenome | biome: marine biome (ENVO:00000447); feature: mesopelagic zone (ENVO:00000213) & marine oxygen minimum zone (ENVO:01000065); material: "saline water (ENVO:00002010), including plankton... | reverse complement strand
TTGACATTGCCAATAGAAGCCGGAGTGACCGTTCTGCTTCCCACTTCCGTCCGCGGCATTTCGTTGCTCGCGTATTGGTGTATTCGAGGTAAGGAAGCCGCCGGGGTTTAAGAGCTTTGGTGCGGTGGCATACTACCGAGCATGCGCTTCTGCGGGGGGCGGGCAAGGCGCCATAGGCAGGTGATCACATACAGGGTGGAAAAGACCAATTGGCTGTAGGATCCGGTCAGGAGGCCGTAGCTGCCCCAGAAGATCGTGCTGATCAGGACAATTATCAGCAGCAGACGATAATTGCCGGTGCCGCGTGACAGGATGACGAGCGCGGTGCCGGCGAGCGACAGGAGTTCGCGTGGGCCGCTCCAGAAGAACAGTGTTACCGCAATCGCGCACAGGAACAGACCGGCCTGGGCTGCCCGCATATGCAGGGGCCGGCGCGCGAGGGGGACAGCCACGTCGGCAAGCGCGTAAATCAGGCTGAGCGCTGCCCCCGCGGGTGCGCCGAGAAGGACGTAATGAATGGCGATCGGCACCATTCCGACGGCATCCATGGTGAGGAAAACCGGGCGCGACTTCGCGAGCGGGGCGAGGATGAAGAGGGTGTAGCCGACGAAACCGAGAAGATTGATCCAGAGAATTCCGCTCAGCACTGACCGTCGTGCACCTGCTGGGCGATCAGATTTTCGATGCGTTCGGACGCTTCGATCCAGGAGGGGTGTTCCGGCTGCGGAAGAGCGGCCGCAACCGAAGCGCGAATTTCCGCCAGGAAGGGCCAGTAATAGGCAAAGGATTTGCAGAAGAGCTGCGCGAAAAGCCGCCTGTCCACAAGATTGGTCTGAATCAGCCGGTCCGCCCTCGTGAAGAAGTAGAGGAATGCGGTCAGCGCCTCATGCTCCGTAAAGCGTTCCAGCGAGATGGTGTGACGGAAATGGCCCTTCGCCGGATCGTCAAGAAACAGATTTTCCTCAGAAATATAGCTCGCCAGGACCTCCGCGTTGTCATCGGAGAGTGCCCACCCCTGCAGGACGGCTGCCTGATAAGCTTCGCGCGGGCCGTCGGGTAACCCTTTCCATTTCAGCGTCAGGCGGAATACCGGCGCGACGACGCGTCTGTAATGCCCGGCATCATAGAAATCGGCGAACAGATCGCGCGCATGTTCCTGACGGGCGCGGCGAAGTTCCCACAAATGCGTCGCGACGGCGTGGATCGCTGCAATGCTGGCGATGAAGATCGATAGAATCTCGATGTTCAAGGTTTCCCCCCCTTGAATGACATACTCCCAAATGGCGCGGCGGCAGTTTTAGCCTAGAATATTACCCCCGCGCCCTCGATACGATGCTTTCCGGCAAATCTTCCCCAAACACCCGCTGGTAATATTCGGCGACGATGGGGCGTTCCAGTTCGTCGCATTTGTTTAGGAAGCTGACCCGGAAAGAGAAGCCGAGATTGCCGAATATGCCCGCGTTCTGCGCCCAGGTGAGGACGGTGCGGGGGCTCATCACCGTGGAAATATCGCCATTGATAAAGCCCTGGCGGGTCATTTCGGCGACCTGCACCATTTTTTCGATGCGGCCCTTGCCCTCGTCGCCCGCGAACATGTCGCCCGCCTTTGCGTGGACGATCTCGATTTCCGTCTTGGCGGGCAGATAGTTCAGCGTCGTGACGATGTTCCAGCGGTCCATCTGGCCCTGGTTGATCTGCTGGGTACCGTGATAAAGTCCGCTGGTGTCGCCGAGGCCGATGGTGTTCGACGTGGCGAACAGACGGAAAAACGGATTCGGCCGAATGACGCGGTTCTGGTCGAGCAGCGTCAGTTTCCCCTCAACCTCCAGTACGCGCTGAATGACGAACATCACATCGGGGCGGCCGGCGTCATATTCGTCGAATACCAGCGCGGTCGGGGTCTGCAGTGCCCAGGGCAGCAACCCCTCTCGAAATTCCGTCACCTGCTGTCCATCGCGCAGGACGATGGCGTCCTTTCCCACGAGGTCGATGCGGCTGATGTGCGAATCGAGGTTGATGCGCACGCACGGCCAGTTCAGGCGCGCGGCCACCTGCTCGATATGGGTGGACTTGCCGGTGCCATGATAGCCCTGGATCATGACGCGGCGGTTGAAGGCGAAGCCTGCCAGGACCGCCATGGTCGTGTCCGGATCGAACACATAATCGGGGTCGAGGTCGGGGACGCGCTCGTCCGCCTGACTGAACGCCGGAATTTTCATGTCGGTGTCGACGCCGAACGTCTGGCGCGCGTCCACCTCTATGTCCGGGGCGCTCATGATCGTGGTGTCGCGATGGTCGTCGGGAACGGGCTGGCTGGCCATGGAAATCCTTGAATTCATCTATTGCCGGAACGCGGCGCTGGTTTTCAGCTGCGTATAGGCATCCAGAACCGCCTGCAACCGCGCCTCATGCGACCGGTCGCCGCCATTGGAATCGGGATGATAGCGCCGCACCAGCTCCTTGTACCGGGCGCGGATGTCGGCGGCACTGGCGCTTTCGCCCAGATCCATGGCGGAGAGGGCGTTGCGTTCGCCCGGGGTCCAGCGCCCCGCTGCCGCCGCGGAGGTGGCAAAGGCGTCGCGGCCGAAAATGCCCAGCTCGTCGGCGAAGGCGTCGGCATAGGCATTGGCGGCAAAGGCGCGGGTCGCCCGTTCCCACCGGTCGGTAGGGCCGGGAATATCGCCCTTCCAACTGTAGCCGGCGTTGAATTCACGGACGTGGTCCAGGCAGAAATATTGCCAGCGTGGCGGACCGTCGGTTGCGATGGGGCCGCCCAGCGGGGCGCGGAATTCCCCTTCTTCCTGGCATCCGGGGCGGGCGCAGGCGGTGGGGACATCGCGTGTCACGCGGCCATGAAAGCGTTCGCGGCGTCTGTTGGCTGTTTCCTCACTCACGCAAGGGAATATAGGATCCGAGGCGCCCGCGTTAAGGCCGGGATGACGGCACGGCGCGAAGACGCTAGCTGAAGTCCATGTCCGATCCCGCCTTTCCCGAACCCGCCCCCTCCAACGCATATGAATATAGCGTCGGCGACCTGTCGCGGGCGCTGAAGCGCGCGGTCGAGGAGCAGTTCGGCCATGTCCGCCTGCGCGGCGAAATTTCCGGCTGGAAGGTGCCGGGGTCGGGCCATGCCTATTTCACGCTGAAGGACGAGGATGGCTGCATCGATTCGGTGATGTGGCGCGGACAGCGGACGCGGCTGGATTTCACGCCGGAGGACGGGCTGGAAGTCATCGCGGAGGGCAAGGTCACGACCTATGCCAGCCGTTCCAAATATCAGATCGTCGTCGAGCGCATGCGGGTGGCGGGCGCCGGCGCGCTGATGGCGCTCCTCGAAAAGCGCAAGGCCGCCCTGATGGCCGAAGGGTTGTTCGCGGTGGAGCGCAAGCGGCCGGTGCCGTTCCTGCCGACGACCATCGGCATCGTCACGTCGCCTACGGGCGCCGTCATTCGCGACATGCTGCACCGCCTGTCCGACCGGTTTCCGCGCGACGTGCTGCTGTGGCCGGTGAAGGTGCAGGGCGATGGCGCGGCGGAGGAAATCGCGCGCGGCATTGCCGGCCTGAACGCGGCCCAGGGCTTTACGCGGCCCGACCTGATCATCGTGGCGCGGGGCGGCGGCTCCATCGAGGATCTGTGGGCATTCAACGAAGAAGCAGTGGTCCGCGCCATCGCCGCATCCGCCGTGCCGGTGATCAGCGCGGTGGGACATGAAACGGACACGACGCTGTCGGATTTTGCCGCCGATCTGCGCGCGCCGACGCCCACTGCGGCAGCGGAGCGGGCGGTGCCTGTGCGGGCCGATCTGCGCGCCGGACTGGCCGAATGGGCCGCGCGGCTGGAGGCGGGTCTGCGCACCGCCGGGCGCACCCGTGCGGAGCGGCTGGCCATGCTGTCCGCGCGCCTGCCGAGGCCAGAGGCATTGCTGGCGGCGCGGCAGCAGAGATTCGACGATCTGTCGGCGCGTCTGCCGCTGCCGGGAACCATACTGGACCGGCGGCGGGAGCGATTCGCGGCGGTGACGGCGCGTCTGCCGCAGGGGCTGGCAAAGGCGGCGGCGGATGCGGAACGGGCGCTGATCGACAAGTCGGCACCGCTGCGCCCGGCGCTGCTGGCAAGGTATCTGGAGCGGCGCGACGACCAGGCCGATGCGCTGTGGCGCCGGTTGCGGCGCGAGGCGGTGCAGGCCCTGCCTGCCGCCCGGCGAGATCTGCAACAAAGGACGCAGAGATTTGGGCCGGATCTGGTGCGGGCGAGGCTGGATCGCGCCAGCGACCGGCTGACCCATCTGTCCCGCGTCCTGACCTCGCTGGACCCGCGCGGGCCGCTGAAGCGCGGCTTTGCGCTGGTGGAGACGGCGGACGGCGGCGTCATCACGAGCGCGGCGGCGGCAGAGGCGGCAGGGCGCGTGCGCCTGCATTTTGCCGATGCCTCCGTCGATGCGGTGATTGGCGGTGACGGATCGTCTGGTACGGCAAAGACGTCGACGGGGCCAAAGCCTGCAGGCAAAGCGAGATCCAGTGCAAAGCCAAAGGCAAAGGCGCCTGGCCAGCCGGATTTGTTCTAAATGCGCGCCACCGATGAGATCCGGCGCGGCACGGCGCTGCTGGCGGACGGCGCGCAGCCCGAAACGGCGCGGCTAGACGCGGAATTGCTGGCAGCGCATCTGGCCGGGCGGGAGCGGGGCGCCCTGCTGCTGGACCGCGATGCGACAGTCGATCCGAACAAATATGATGAATTGTTGGCCCGGCGCAGGGCAGGCGAGCCGCTGGCCTATATCCTCGGGCATGCGGAATTCTGGTCGCTGACCCTTAAGGTCGCCCCGGCCACATTGATTCCGCGCCCCGATAGCGAAACGCTGATCGAAGCGGCGCTGGAGGCGTGTTCGACGCCGCCCGGCCGCATCCTGGACCTGGGGACGGGCAGCGGCTGCTTGCTGCTGGCGGCACTGTACGAATTTCCCAGCGCAACCGGCCTTGGCATAGATGCGAGCGCCGATGCGCTGTCGGTGGCGAGGGCGAATGCAGCCGCCCTGGGCATGGCCATGCGGGCGGAATTCCGACCGGGCGATTGGTGCGCAGGCATCGGGGAGCGATTCGATCTGATCCTGTGCAATCCGCCCTATGTGGACGCGGCGTCCACACTTGGCCCCGGCGTGCGGGAACATGAACCCGCCAGCGCATTGTTCGCGGAGGATCGCGGCCTCGCCGACTATCGCACCCTGATGCCGCAAGTGGCGAAGGTCCTGTCCGGTCGCGGTCTTTTGATTTTTGAGATCGGCGCGGGGCAGGGCGATGCGGTTCGGGCGCTGGCCGAGGGGGCGGGCCTGCGCTTTTGCGGGGGGCGCAGGGATCTGGGCGGCCACGAGCGTGCATTGACATTCCGTCTGGCGTGACAGGCGCCGGGCAAATCGGGGCCGGGCAAATCAGGGCTTGGCAAAGCCGCTTGACATGCTATGTCGGGGCTCAGCGGTCGCACATCCCGGGGTGGGGATGGCAACGCAACCGCGACGACCCTCAGACACACACCGGTACCTTTAAACAGTGCCGCTGTCGATGCGTCCCCGTGGCGCGCGCCGTTCGCCCAAAGGGAAGCGGCAAGGTAAGGAAAATACTTACAATATGAGAAATCCACAACAGGGACGCCGTCGCCGTTCAGGTGGCCGTTCGCAAGGTGGCCCGCCACAGAATTTTCAGCGCCAGCGTGGGAATGCCAAGCAGCTGCTGGAAAAATACCAGAATATGGCGCGCGACGCCGCGCAGTCCGGTGAACGGGTACAGGCGGAATATTATCTGCAGTTCGCAGACCATTATTTCCGCGTCGTCGCCGAGATGGAAGCGAAGCGGGGTGACCAGCAGTCGCAGCGCGGCAACAACAATAATCGCGGGCGCAATCGCAACCAGAACGACAATGATGATCGCGACGATCGCGATGACCGCGACGACGACAGCGATGATGACGATGATCGCGACGACGATCGCGGCTCTCGCAATGACCGCCAGCGCGGCAATCACAACGAGCGCCGCAATGACGGTCGTGACGAAGGTCGCAACGATAATCGGCGGTCAGAGCGCGGCGGTCGCGGGCGTGACAGCGACGACGACGACAATGACAGCGACAATGACGACCGTGACGAGGATTCGCGTGATGAGGAGCGCGTCGAGGAGCGTCCCGCGCCGCGTCCCCGGGCGCGCCGTGTAAAGGCGACCCGTGATGAGGAGGGCGGTGACAAGCCCGCCAAGACGGCGAGAAGCGGCAAGGCCGACAAGTCCGCCGACCAGGGTGCCGACGATGCGCAGGGCGATACCGACGCGGCCAGCGCAAAGCCGGTGCGGAAACCTCGCAAGGCCCCCGTCCGTCGTCGCAAGGCCGACGATGCCGGGGACAATGCGCGCGACAAATCCGAGGACAAGATCGACGCCTCCGTCTCGTTTCTTTAAGTGATAATGACAGGGATATGACGAAGGGATGACGTTTCACAAAAGCGAAACATAAACGTCATTTCTTCGCCATGGAGGAAATCTAGGAGCGCCTGAAATCCCGGCGCCGATATGCCGGGCGTTTCAACTGGAGGAAGGCGGCGGTCTGTTGGGCCTGCCGGTCCTATTTCGAAAGTCCGGCCATGATATCGCGCATCTCCCTTTCGGCGCTGCTCGCCACCACCATGATCGCCATGCCGGCCAGCGCGCAGTCCCGCGCCGACGCCGCGCTCGCCAGGATCGAGGCGATGCAGGCCGAGATCGACGCGCTGCGGGCAGAAGTGGAACAATTGCGGGCGGAAAGTGCCGCCGACAAAGGTGCGGCCACCGCAGCGCAGGCGGCGCCCGCCGGTGAAGCGCAACTGGCGGAAACACAACCGTCCGCGATCGACGATCAAGGCGCGCGACTTCAGACGGTCAGGGCTGCCGCGGAAAAGGACGTAGATCGGATCATCTGGAAGGGTGCGCCCGTCATTTCCGGCGATGGCTGGAGTTTCAAGCCGCGCGGCCGTCTGCAGGTGAACGTCGGACATGTGGGGGTTCCCGATGCGGCCTATTCAGGTAGCGGCTGGAACTCAGATATCCGCCGCGCGCGCCTGGGCTTCGAAGGCGTCATCATGTACGATTTCGGCTATAAGCTGGAGGTCGATTTTGCCGGCAACGAAGTGGAGATGGCGGACGCTTTCCTGTTCTGGGAAGGCAGCGGATTGCAGATCGCCGTGGGCAACACGAAAACCGGCATCAGCCTGGAAGAAGAAGCGAGCACGCGCTTCACCAGCTTCCTGGAGCGGGCGGCATTTACCGACGCCTATGATATCGAACGACGGGTGGGCGTGCGTTTCGATTATTCCGCAGGGGACCTGCTGCTAACCGGAACCGTCCAATCGGACGACGTGGATGCGCTTCGCGACGGAGGCGACGATCAATGGAGCGTTGCAGGACGCATCGCCTATGCGCCCAGACTGGGCGAAGCGGGCAGGCTGCACGTGGGCGCCAGCGCGCTGCACACCAATTTCGCCAGCGATGCGCAAAACGTCCGCTATCGCCAGCGGGCGAACATGGACAGCGCGCCCGTCCGCCTGGTGGACACCGGCACGTTTGCGGCGAAGGGCGACACGATTTTCGGTCTGGAGGCGGCGGGCATATTCGGACCCCTGCACGTAACGGGCGAGGCGAGCTGGGCGCACGCCCGGGGCGCCGGACAGGCAAACGGGTTCGGCGGATATGCAGAGGCGGGCTATTTCCTGACCGGCGAAACGCGCGGGTACAAGGACTGGGTGTGGGATCGCACGAAGGTGCTGTCGCCGGTGACGGCGGGCGGCATGGGCGCGCTGCAGCTGCTGGGGCGTCTGGATTATATCGACCTGGACGATCAGGACCTGCGCGGCGGAACGCAGACCAGCTATGAAGCCGGCCTGATCTGGATGCCGATCGATTATGTGCGCCTGCTGCTGAACTACAGCCATTTACAGGTAGAGGGCGGCCCGTTCGGCGCCCTCGTCGATCCGATTGACGGCGAATATGGCGCCGACGTTTTCGCCATGAGGGCCGAAATCGACTTTTAATTCGACCCCCTACTAGATGTGTGGAGGAAGAAGGTCGCCAGATGCCCGCCAGAGCGCGCGCCTAGAGGTCCTGCCAACCTTCGGGTTCGTGGCGGCTGGATTCGTCGGCGGCGGCCTGATCGTGGCCGCCATCGCTGGACATGAAGATCAGGCCCATCAGGCCCGCCGCCAGCAGTAGCGACAGCACCACCGCCAGGGTGACGGCGATGATCACGTGAATGGGAAGCGCCCCCCCCTCCTTCGCGATCCATTCTAGCGCGGCCCAGGTCAGGGCGACGCCCAGCACGCCCGCGGCGCCGAACAGCCAGCCGAAGCGGCGCTTTGCAGTGATGTTTGCCATGACTTCCCATTTGGTGAATTTTGCGCGATGCTCAAGCCCCTGAAGCTTTGAGGGAGGCAGCAGATGAACATCGGATCCATTGTCGAGGGACGCCGTGACGTAATTTCCGCACGCCCGGATCAACGCGTGGCGGAGGTGATAGGGATCCTGGTTCAACATCGCATCGGCGCGGTCCTGATCATGGACGGCGACCGGATCGAGGGAATCCTGTCGGAACGCGATGTGGTGCGCTGCATCGGCGAACGGGGGGAAAGCATCCTGTCCGAACCCGCCCGCGCAATCATGACCGCCGACGTCATCACCGCCGCGCCAAAGGATACGGTCGCCGCCGCCATGGCATCCATGACCCGCCGCCGCATTCGCCACCTGCCCGTGCTGGACGGCGGGCGCCTGGTGGGCATCGTGTCCATCGGCGACCTGGTCAAACACAGGATCGAGGAGGCGGAACGGGAGGCGTCGGCGCTTAAGGATTATATTCAGCACGCATAGGCGATAAGGGGCGCATCGCAGCGCACCGGCGAGTCGGTGCGCGTCGCCCTGGAGTATGAATGTCCCGCCCGTGCATTACACCTGTCGGTCGTGCGTGCCGTTTCGCGACCGCAGGCAACCCGTCATCGGACCGACGGGACAATGAAGGATCCGGCGCGTGTCATTAGGCGTCCGCGCCCTTATCGGTTCCGGCTGGCTGGCGATCGGCACGTTGATGAGCCGCTTTGTCGGGATATTCAGCACCGTCATTCTGGCGCGCCTGCTGACGCCTGCCGATTTCGGCCTGCTGGCGCTGATGGTGTCGATCAATGAAATCGTCACCCTGCTGTTTGCCTTTGGCCCCGGCAATTATCTGATCCGGCAAAAGGAGATTGACGAGCGCAATTATCACACGGCGTTCACTTTCAACATTGCCCGCACGACGATCATCGCCGCGATGATACTGGCGATTGCGGCGCCGGCGGCGGCGTTCCTGGACAATCCGAAGATCGAGCCGGTGCTGTATGTCGGGGCCATCGGCGCGTTCGTATCCGGCCTGACCAATCCGGGCATGTTCATGTACAGCAAGATGATGAACTTCGCCCCGCAGGCGAAGCTGAACTTTCTTGCCAGCCTGGTTTCCATCGGCGTTACCCTGTCCCTGGCGTTTCTGTGGCGGGATTATTGGGCGCTGGTCATCGGGTCGGTCATGCAGCCAATATCCTATACGGCGATGAGCTATGCGGCGCACAGGTTCCGGCCGCGCCTGTCGCTGCACAATATGCGCGACATGTTCGGGTTCAGCATGTGGGTCACGATCGGCAACGGGCTGTTTACATTGGGCAGCAAGCTGGACGCGTTCGTCCTGCAGAAGATGACGAACACGACAAATGTCGGCCTGTTTTCCACCGCCAAGGATTTCTGCGCGGCCCCCACCATGATGCTGATGAATATCGCCAATCAGGTGGTCTATTCGACGCTGTCGTCCCTGGGTGACGACAAGGTGAAGGAGAAATTCATCTATCTGGAGATCGTCGGCTTTCTGTTCCTGCTGATCGCCCCGGTGCTGGTTGGCCTTTCCATGACCGCGCCAGAGGTGATTACGATCCTGTACGGCGAAAAATGGCTGGCCATGATTCCCATCGTCGCGACGCTGCCACTGCTGCAGACGTTTCAGCTGATCTCCAACAATGTCGTTTCGACCGTCATGAAGGACGGGCGGACGAAGCTGTTGCTGTACCGGGGCATCAGCTATGCCGTGATCCGCATTCCCGCCTTCGCGTTCGGCGCCTATCAGGCCGGACTGGCGGGCGCGTTGATCGGCTATGTCGCGGCGGGCGTCATGCTGACCGTGATCGACCTGTATTTCGTTCGCAAGGTCCTGCCGATCACGGCGATGGATTATATCAGCCGCCTGTGGCGCCCGGTGCTTGCCCTCGTCGTCATGTATCTTGGCGGTGAAATTCTACGGTCCAGTGTGGATGCCTGGGGCGTCGACAGCGATGGAGCGCGCCTGGCGATCATCGTTGGGTGGGGGGTGATCGTCTATCCTTCGGTGATCCTGCTTGCCTGGCTCGTAACGGGCCGGCCTTTTGGCGCGGAGCAGCGCGTTGTGAATGTGGTGGGGAAATCCAGCCGTCGGCTGCGAAAGGGATTAGTCCGCTTCAAGATGATCAAGGGATCGGCTTAATGTCTGCAGATTCCCAGAAGGGCCAGATCGAAACCCTCACCACAAAGGCGGAGTCCCGGCATTTGTGGATGTATGCGGCCTTTTTTCCGCCCTCCACGGCAGCGGGGGCATTTCGACCTTATTCATTCGCAAAGTTCGCCCCTCGCAATGGGTGGCGGACCACTGTCCTGACCATCGACCCGAATACCACCGGCATTGGGCAATCGCCGCTTCCACCTGCCGAGGATTGCCAAGTCATCCAAAAACAGCCGGTCCACTCGCGAAGGCTCTGGCGTTTGGAACATGCGATAGATGGGGGTTTCTCGCAGGTAAGGGCATTTCTTGCAGCGGGAGCGGACAAGCGCGTCGAGCGGCCCGACGCAATATTGGCGACAGGGCCATCCTTTGCGAGTTTTCCAGCGGCGGTGGCTTCGGCTTTTAGGCACCGCGTCCCTCTGATCCTCGACTATCGGGATGAGTGGACCGAGTGTCCATTCGATTTTGTCACCGCAGGCCGGTACGGGCGTCAGATTGAAAAATTCTGCCTCTCGCGCGCAGACCGGGTCTTATTCACCACCCGTTCGATGCGCGATCACGCCTTGACCGTTTTCGGCAATCAGCTTGCGCAAAAGAGTCTCGTCCTGCCGAATGGTGTCGACATCTCGCCGACAGAAAGTGCGGCGCCCGGTGCGAGGGATGAAAGCAATATCCGCGTTGCCTTCATCGGTAATCTGGCAGCGCATACGTCGCCTGACGGTTTCCTCGAAAAGCTCGCCGCAACCGCCAGCGCTCAAGACGAGCGGATGAAACGCCTCTCTGTCAGTTTTATCGGTCCTAAAGATCCTGCAATCGCAAGAAAATTGGCCGACTTTCCGATTCCTTCGCTCGTCAACGACGTGGCGCCAGTTCCAAAGTCCGAGGTTCCGGCCATACTTGCCGCCGCTGATGTGCTGATCCTGTTCGCCGACGCGCGCCTAGAAAGATATATCCCCTCGAAATTGTTCGACTATCTTGCGGCACGCCGCCCGATAGCGATATGGGGTTCGGACGGTGAAGCTGGCGGGATCGTAAGAAGGCTGAACGTGGGGAACGTAGTAAATTCGATCGACGAACTCCTGCATCTCGTCGATCGGGGGTATCATCCCGACGAAGAGAAACTCGCCGCCTTTCTCAAAGAACACCGACGGGACAATATTGCCGATAAACTGTTTGGGATGCTGGATTCCCTGACGGCTAATTCCGGTCGTGCGGCCGACCCAAAATAGCGGCTTCCCGCTCCGCCACGGCGTTCAGGGCGTATTTTTCTTTCACGACGGCCCAGGCTTGTTCGGCCATTTGGGTTCGGCCTGCGGGATCGGCGGCGAGGGTGGCGATGGCCTTTGCAAAGGCCTGGGGGGTGTCGGCGATCAGCAAATCGCGGCCATCCTGCGCGTCGATGCCCTCGACGCCCTTGGCGGTCGAAACGACGGGACGGCCTAGCGTGAACGCTTCGAGGATTTTCAGACGGGTGCCGGAACCCTGCCGCAGCGGCACGATGACGATGTCGGCGGGGGCGTAGGCGTCCTCTATGCGGTCGACTTCCCCCAGGAAATTCACCTCCGCATGCGGCTGGCACAGGGCGGCCAGCGCGCCATTGTCGTGCCGGCCGGCGATATCCACGATAAAATCGAGCGGCGGTGTCAGGTTACGCAGGGCAGGCAAAATGTCGGAAATGAACCAGCGCACCGCGTCGCGATTGGGCTCATAGCTTAGCAGGCCGATGAACAGCAGCCGGACGGGCTTGCCGGGCATGTCTGCTGCACCCGCCAGGGGCAGCGGGTCGCGCAGCGGCACGGCATTCGGGACGATGTCGGGACGTTTGGCGGAGGGCGCCAGCCGGTGAACCGCGTCGGCGTCGTTGGCCGAACATAGAATGACTGCCGACCATTGCCGCAACAGCCGCGTTTCCAGATGCCGCACGCGCCGGGTATGGACCTGGTCGACCAGCCTGGTCAGCGGCCCCTCCTGCCGGCGGCGGCGCGCATTGTCGCGAAACTCAGACGCGAAATCGTCGAAATCGGCCACTTTCCTGCCGAAGGGAGCATCGGCGCTTCTTTCGACCTGTTCGATCCAGGCGGCACCGGCCAGCTTGAACCCAAAGGCGAGATCGTGCCCCCCGCCGCCAATACGCGCCGCCGCCGCGGCGGATTCTGCCGGATCGAGCGAATGCAGCTCTGCCGGGCCAAGGTCGAACAGCGCGGTCTTCAGCTTTCGCAGGCGGCTGGTATCGGCAACGAAGCTGCGCCAGCGGTCCAGCTCTGCCCGTCTGGGTTCAATCGTAACGCTGGCAACCAGATGCCGCAGCGGCGGCGGGATCTCTTCGCCCGGATCGGCAATCAGGCAGACAAGATCGACCGGCCCCAATTGCGCCAGCGCGCGCAGGTGCAGCGCCGCCCGCTGCGACGCGCCGGAGCGGGCATCGTTCGGCATGGTCGGGGTCACGAAAAGAATGCGGATCGCCTTACGTCCCTGCAATGAACTTCATCTGTGCCGCGCCTATGCGCGATGCCGTTAAAAGATTCATACGGAATCTTGCCATCGCACGGCCGTGTACGCGGCAATCCCGGTATCATGGACGGCATTCGGGACACGACCGGCGGCTGGCTGCGCCCTGTTCTATGCGTTGTTATTGCGCATCGACCTTGTGGCCGATCAGCAATCCCTTCTCCACATCCAGATAATCGAAGCGGATGCCGGGATGTTCCCGCCGCCATCTGTCCGCAATCGCCCGCTCGCCCCAGCGATTGGCGTCGTCCAGCAGGATGACCCCGCCGGGGGACAGCGCGGCAAATGTCGACTCCGCGCCACCACGCGTCTGCTCGTGATTCAGGACAGGCGGACCGTCGATGACGATCAGGTCGATGCCGGGCTGAAAGGGCGGATGATCGTACCATCGACCCGGCCAGCCGAGCGGGTCGGCATCTTTCAGCGCCACGACGTCGACCCGGTGGGAATATCCCAGCCGCGCCGCGCGCCGCTCCACGACGCCCGCGAATTGGGCGTCATTGTCAAAGCTGGTCAGATGCCCGGTGCGGTTCAGCTCGATACAGCGCAGCAGGACCAGCGTGGTGACACCGGACCCGAATTCGACGATGCGCTGCGGCCTGTTCGCCAGCATCGTTTCCGCCAGCACGATCAGCATGTCCGCAGAGGCGGCCCAGCCCCCAAGCGGCGGCAGCATATTCTCTTCCCATTGCAACAGGCCGTGCAGATAGGCGCGGCCCTCAGCCTGTTGTTGCAGCAGCAGCGGCGGCGGCCTGAGCTTTTCCAGATGATGCAGCTGCCATTTCCCCTGGCGGTACAGTTTCAGCAGCAGAACAAGGATACAAAGAAGGCCGACCGTAAGGATGGCCAGAAGCGGGAACATCAATTCCATGACCCGGCCTTTCAGCTGTGCCGGGTTAGCATAGCACGAACCGAAGGCGGGTCTATCAGATCGTAGCGGTGTCTCCGCTCTTATCCGTCACGTGCAGGGCCTGGCGGAACAGCGCCGCTTCGCGCGGGATCGTGGCTTCGGCAGAGAAATTCTCCGTCACCAGCTTCCTGCCTGCCGCGACCAGGCGCGCGCGCAAGGGGGCGTCGGTGGCGGCCCGGGCAATGGCATCGGCAAAAGCGGCGGGCGTGTCGCCGATCAGCAGGTTCTCGCCATCCGTCGTCCCCAGCCCCTCTGCCCCCTTTGTCGTGGAAACGACCGCCCGGCCAAGCGTGAAGGCCTCCAGGATCTTCAGGCGCGTGCCCGACCCCTCCAGCAAGGGGACGATGACGAGGTCCGCTTCCTTATAGGCGCCCTCGATTGAATCCACTTCGCCTATGAAATTCATCTGGGCATGCGGCGCGCATATGCCGGCCACCCGGCCATTATCCCCGCGCCCGACCACGTCGATCTGGAAATCCGCCTGCAGCCGCTCGGACAGAAGCGGCAGCGCCTGCTCCGCGAACCAGCGGAGGCCGCGGCTGTTGGGGGCATAGTTCAGAATGCCCACGAACAGGATCCGTATCGGCGACGCCTCCGCGCGTGGCGGGATGGCGGGCACGATGGGAACGGCATTGGGGATGACGGCAATCCCTCTCGCCGCCGGCGCGATGGCACGCGCGGTTTCCATATCCCCCTCTGCACAGACCATCACCAGCGGCAGATCGCGCAGCGCGCCGCGCTCTGCCTCTCGCATCATGCGCACGTGCCGCTTGTCCAGCGCCTGTGTCAGCGGCCCGGCCGTGCGGCTGCGGCTGGCATCGCGCAGTTCGGAGGAAATGTCGTCGAGGTCGCCGGTTATCCGGGGCCGCCCGCTGCGCATCACCTGACGCGCCCAGGAAATGCCGGTCAGCTTGAATCCGAAGACGTGATCATAGCGCCCATCATCGAAACGCGCCGAAAGTGCGGTGCGCTCAGCGCCGTCGAGGCGGCAGACCTCCTTTGGCGCAAGCCGGGTGAATGCCGCCACGACACGGCGAATGCGCGACGTATCCTTATGAAAGCGTTCCCAGCCAAGGTCGTTGGCGGACGTCTCCGCATAGAAGACGTCGCCGACGAGCGGCGCCAGCTCGTCCGGCACGACGCGCTCCTGTATAAAGGGGCGCAGGCAGAAGATGTCGACCCGGCCCAACTCGGCAAGCGCGCGCAGATGGACCGCGCACCGCTTTGAGGAGCCAGAGTAGCGATCGTCGGGAAGAACCGACGTGACAAGCAGCGATCTCATGAACGCGGGGAATAACGCTGCACCGGGGGAAACGCCAGCGGCCGGCAGGCGGCTCACGGTCCGGTCCGGTGGCGTCGAATCACACCGGAGAATCAGAATCAGCAGAATCAGTCGCGGCGCGAATCCCCAAAACGGCGATTCGTCGGGCACAGACTCGCGAATCTGTCACAATTGGCTGTCAGATACGTCGTAACGGCGTCGCGGACCGCCCGCCGAAGCGAAAGTTTTCCTCGCAATATCAGCGTATTGCGAGATAAAGTCATTTTTCCTTCAAATCATTGTTGACGGTCGGCCGATGTCGCCCATATAAGCCTCTCAACGATGCAGCGACGCCGAGGCGGCCTGCAGCGCCCCAACTAGTCTCTCGACCGGTAGTCCGGCCGCAAGGTCGGAAGGGGCACGTTTCGCTCTTTCTCATTGTCGTATAATGAAGAAGGGACATGTGGGCGGCGGCCTGCGGTCTGACCAAATTAGGGGTCGGATACCGTGGTAACCAATAAGCCAACTACCTGTCCTTACAACACACCATTTGTAATGTGCAGGATAATTGGCTCCTAATCATTCGGATGTCTGGTGTCGGCTTGCCGGCGCCTCTCATTCGATCATGAACTTGAGAGTTTGATCCTGGCTCAGAACGAACGCTGGCGGCATGCCTAACACATGCAAGTCGAACGAGACCTTCGGGTCTAGTGGCGCACGGGTGCGTAACACGTGGGAATGTACCCAGGGGTACGGAATAACCCGCCGAAAGGCGAGCTAATACCGTATAATGACTTCGGTCCAAAGATTTATCGCCCCTGGATCAGCCCGCGCCGGATTAGCTTGTTGGTGAGGTAAAA
>TARA_R100000501_G_C2631520_1_pt1 | contig 16492 bp, 16 predicted proteins | sample TARA_R100000501 | Tara Oceans TARA_R100000501 (sample SAMEA2620120) | marine metagenome | biome: marine biome (ENVO:00000447); feature: mesopelagic zone (ENVO:00000213) & marine oxygen minimum zone (ENVO:01000065); material: "saline water (ENVO:00002010), including plankton... | reverse complement strand
TATTGTCTATATACACATTACTATTGAATAGTAGTGATCTACTATTATAGTGTTTTTTGTTATTGTGTATAAATATCTGATCTTTTTTATTAGGTAATGAGTATTAGTATATAAATGTTTCTATAATAAGAGTAATAATGAAATTAATTATTAATGAATGAATAGTATTATCTATTAATTATTAGTAACATAATGTTACTATGGGGTAGGGGTGAAAATAAAGGAGTGAGTGTATAAAGGGTACAACCTCTCACAAAATTTTACCATTTTCTCATTTTCTCTGTATATATAATCAGATAATTAGAAATAGTTCCATCGGAAATAGAGGTTCCCCCCATTTATAAAGACCTTCATTTCCAGTGGAACTTTACGGGTGGGCAGAATGACCATTTTATATAGGAAAATAATTAATCTCCAGTGGAAATAGGGGTTGTTTTACCCCTCAAATTTAACCATCACAATAACAGAAGTCATTTTCGCAGCGTTCCTCGTACCTCGGATCACAGAAACGCTCTACATCTAGGTATCTCTCACAGTGCTTTGAATAAGCCATTTCAAAGGCTGGCTCTAAGTCAATTCCACTCTTGTAAAACATTACAAGAAGTATTGCAAAGATTATAAGGATTATATATCTTTTTTTCATACAATGTCTTCCTCGGTTGGTGGTTCATCACTTATTTCTCTAAAATAAAGGAACTCTCCTTTTGGATCTGTGAAAAACTCTAAGTCTCTATATTCTCGCATTATAGTATATCTTCTATACATGTGTTCAAGCTGTGCTAATTTAACTTGTCGTTCTGCGATTTCTTTAATGTAGCCTCTAATTGATCCACTGAGGTGTATGACGAAGTCTTCTTCTTCAATCATAAGTCTTTCTTCCAGTGCCGAATCATAGTGTTTCATGTTGCTATCAAATTACATACTTGGTTCTCCCAGTGATAATCTTCGCATTTCTCACAATAAGCTAGTGTACCTTTACCTTGTCTTAATTCTGTCTCTGGCTCTATAATTTTTTTCTCAGCATGGGGAATGACCGTTAAATCAACGCCGAAGCCTCCACTTCGTTTTGCCATATAGCATGCGTTTGCTAATGCATCAGGATGGTCGTCTTTAATCCCCTCAGTCTTGTGGTGGATTTTAAGGTGTACGGATCCAATTGGTTGTTCAACACGCAATCCCATCATTTGTTCTTTTAGCTTTGGTATATCTCTACCTTGTATTTGACCATGTTCAAAGAGTGACTGCATGTTGATGAACACTTCTGATTTGTTTGGAAGTGAGTAAGTCAATGGTTCGATTTGATAGTCTACCATAATTCCACGATCAATTAGATCATTCTTGATCTTGTCACCTACTCCAACTTTGTCATATCCAAACTTAACTACATTAATGTTTGAATTGACTAATTTTCGGAGCTCGTCATAAATAACCTGTTTATTTGTATTAGGTGCCCATTCCTTGAGATACACTACCTGGACGTGCGGGGCAAAGCCCTTTTCCTTGTGCGGGATTAAAACAACACCATATATTACATTCCAGTCTCTATTTTTACCTTTAGCATCTTCTGAAGCAAAATCCCCACCCAGGTACAAGTTGCACCCAGGGGGGATAACCAGGGGGTGGTTGTAGGAAGCAAACTGTTCATACTGATCGAATGAAATAAACCCGCCATCTACACTCATGTACGTCGCAGCGTAAATGGAAGCAAAGCGATACGGAGGGAGCCTGTTTTTCGCTTCCTGGTATTCTTGAATGTTATTCTGAGGATTGGCAAGCCAATTATAGATATAGTTATGATATCGTGGATCATTAAGACACCTCCACCCTAGTCCTTGCTGACCGTTGGGATTACTTATTCCAACTATTTGTCCCATTGTAAGAAAAGGATGTTTCCAGTTTTTTGTTGCATTTGATCTTGGTTCAATGCATTGGTCGTAATAGTCAACAGGAGATAAATCTCCTATCTTTTCCCAGAAGTTGTCTTCGTCCATTATAGTAAGAGTCGAAGGGTATCCAAGTATTGCAGTAGTTGGAGGAAAGGTTCTGATGACACTCGTACCTACTTTGTCTGGGCTGTGAATGTGAAGTTCTGTTCTGTTATCAACATTGTCTTTAAACTCTTCAAAGTTGATTCTAGCTCTTTTCATTATCCATTTCATCTCATCCAATATAGAAATCGCTTGGTCTTCTTTAGATGAAATAATCATAACGCTTGCGTTATTCACATGGAAAGCGTGGTGAAGTCCTTTTATTACAGCTGCACTCCAGGTTTTTCCAACTTGGTTAGCAGCATGGACATGCACAAATCTGTTCTTATCATTGATTAATTTGTCTTGAAACGGATAAACTCTAAGGGGTTTGTTTTCCTTGTCTTTCAGCGTGGCGTAAGCCCAAATAGAAGGATCTCTCATCATCCAGGCAGCCTTAGCTTTAAATTCAGCTAATTTGATATCTAGCTTACCCAAACGGTCCCAGGCGTTAAATTTCTTATCTAGCTCTTCCTGACCATCAACACGTCTTTCTTCAAAATTTTCTTCAGTGATTTCGTCAAGTATCATTTGTCGAACATTTGCTCTCTTATATCATCATAAGATAGATTCACATTGACTTTCTTCTCACCATATTTTAATTTATGAAGCTCAACCATTGTGTCTTTCATCAAATACATATTTTTTCGATCTTTGTCACTTAATTCTTCGCCTTCTTCTAATCGCTTCACTGCATTATTGAGGTTGGCTTCCATTACGCCAAGAAGTCCTTCTAGTCTTTCAATTTCAGAAAGAGTCTTAATTGGTTGATTTAAAACAAAACTTACAAAATGATAATATGCTTGAAGTGATTCTTTAGAACCATCAAAGCCAACTGCTTTGGCAGCCATAGAGTTTGGATTAGGATTACTGAAATATTTAGTTCCATGCATTGCGTTTTTCAACTTTCCAGCCTTTGTCTTTGGTCCAGTCTTAGGAAGATCCCTTATATTTGGATTCCCCATCTTTTTGTTCATAAAAAGTATTATATGTCTGCAATATATAAATAGTAACACCGAAATGTTTATATAGTATCTATTATATCCTTCATAATGGTGGTAATTATGAGAGGAAATGCAACAGTTCAAGTTATGAGAAAGAAAGACCTTAAAGACCAGTATTTTATCTATCTGCCTCAGCAAATAGTTAAGATGGAAGGAATGAAAGCAGGGAATATAGTGGATTTCGATATTTCTAACCCACACCCAGATCAATTCCTAGAAAAGACCTATAAGCGGTTCGCTAAGGTCGAAAAAGGAGAATAATTTAATTACTATTTTTATAATTCTCTTTTTTTGTAAAATATATGAAATTCTGGAAAAAAAGGCAAAATAAGCCAAAAATCTATAATAAACAGCCAAAAATATGGATTTATTCCAAAAATCCCAAACATTTACTAAAACAAACACTCAGATGGTTCCAATTTCGCAATATCTCTGGAGATCTGATTATAACTTCTGAAACAGACATAGATAAAGTCATAACTCAATGGACACAGGCACTTATCCTTTGGATAGTCAATGTGTTTCTTTCAGGAACATTGGTTCTTCTTGCAACTATTACATTATGGAAACCTGTCTCTTTTGATATAGGTATTCTAACATATATATTTTCATACGGAATAGGAGTTTATGTATTGACTAAGTTTTGGTCAGGAATAGTAACTGGATTGAGGTCAGTAGTGGCAGCAATACCAAAGAACAGGTGATGGACATGGGGAAACGACGAGAGAAACAATTAGCGAAAGCAAAGAAAGAAGCAGTAAAAGTAGAAGAAGAACGATTTGAGTTTGAACTCGCAGACAGGAGAAGAACCTTAGATCTGCTTAGAGAAATAGAAAACCAAGAACTTGGAATAAAGCTTCAGAAAAAGCACATATCAGAGATGAAAATTCAGTTAGAAACTGGAAGCATAGAAGAACTAGACAATAAAGGAAATCCACTAAAAAAGCATACTTTAGAAAGAAGAATTGAGATATTTGAAGATGACTTAAAGAAAATGAAGTTGACTCTTATGTATCTCAAAGAAGACTTGTTTTTCAAGGTCGGAGACAAGGCAGAACAAATCAAAGAAAGACTAAACGAACACTATAAGATAATTAGAGAAAAAGTAGTTGATATAAGAAAAACATTAGAGGGATAAAATGCTATTTGATTTTAAGAAAACATTACCAGAAGTAAAGTCAGAATTTCCGTACATGAATGAACCTACTTCTGTCCAAGACTTTATTACAACTAGACCGCAGGCTACATTCGAGAATCTAGACTTTTGGATTGAAAGAACTCCAGAAGCAATAGCTATTTTGAATGCAATCATTACAGACATAAAATCAGATGGTTTTAGATTTGAAGGAGGAAAACAAGCAATAAACAAAGCAGAAGAGTTTATGGCTAGAAATTCTTTTGGAGATGAATGGCTTAAAGTCTTATGGGATTGGATAAAATTTGGTGATTGTTATCTTTGGACTGGTGGCATTAAAGTTTCTAATAAAATCTCTCAAATCAAAGACGTAGCAGATCTTAACTTCGATGAAGACCTTCCTCAGCTTATTAGACATATCCCTGCAAATACAGTAGATATTATCCATGATGGAAAAAGAATAACAAAGTTCAGACAAGCCGTTCAAGGCAGAGATCCAATTGATTATTCTGTTCAAGATGTAATACATGGTGCACTTCTTCCAAATAAAGGAAAAGTCTATGGATTTTCTCCAAGCCAAGCAGCACTGACTGAAATGAACATAATGGGCTATTTGAAAGACTATTGTGGGACTTTCTTCAAAAACGGCGGAGTTCCAGACTGGATGTTCACACTTCCTAATGAAATGGCAGGAAGTCCTAATCATAAGAAGTTAATAGAAATGCTGACTAAGTATAAACACCCTCAAAGAAAGCATGGTAATCTTGTTTTCGCTGGGCAAGTGGATGCTACGCAAGTCGGAACCGATTTAGACAAGATAGACATCTCGTCTCTTACAATTACATTTACTTCGATTCTTGCACTTGCACACAATATGCCAGTAAGTAGAGTTGCCTCTCTAATCGGCTCTAAGGTTAAAGTAAGTTCTGGCTCAGATGACGCAGCTACTGAAGGATACTGGAGCAAAATAAGCGAACACCAAGACAGATGGGAGAATTGGCTAAACCATCAACTATTTGGTAAGTTCTTCAATGTAAAGATCAGATTCAACAGAGCCTGGAAAACTAACGAAATAAAAGAACAACAGAGAAATCAGTTTGCAATAAACAATGTAATAACCATGAATGAGCAATTAAGTAAGAGATACAATAAACAGCTTACAATGGATTACATTAAGCGACAACTCTACATAAAAGAAGAAGATCTTGAAAAAGGAAAGGTAATAGAAGAAATGGGTATGAGTGGGACTCCTCTGCAGAAAGACAATCTTTCAAACAAAAGAGGAAGTTCAACTGAGTCAATGCGTGATGAAAAAAGAAAGCAAGTCAGACCAGATCAAAACATCAACGCAAAGAACATAGAGTATAAGAAAGTAACTCATAACTGTACTAAAGACCTCTTTTTTGAAAAGATGAACAAGTGGGTTAAACACTCTAAAACTAGAGATGTTTATTTCCATATCCAGAACGGTATATTGAATGCCAATTTTGCTACTCCAGATGAGAATTTCAACTTAATGGTAGGTTTGTCCGAATTAGATAGATCGGAGTTGAACGACCTCAAATCGGTTGGGAAAGAAACTCTGGGAGTAGAATAATGCCACCACCATCAATACACTTAGTTGTAGTTAAGGTTCAAGACCTTTACGAGAATCTTTTAGGCGGAGCTACAGTAACTTTAACTCATGCAGATGGCGGAACACTTTCTGACACAACAGCTTCTACTGGTGATGTCGGACAAGTCACTTTTAATCTCTCTGATTTAGATGAGTGGGCTACAGGAGATTCAATTACTTTAGTCGCTTCAAAAACTGGAGAGGGAACTAAAACTCAAACTGGCACTATTTCATCAGGTGGAGGTCAGACCGAGACAATTCAATTAGCAGAGACTTCAGATTTCGATTTCGAAAGAACAGACCCAGATACTAGGTATGGATTGAGTTTTAATATGCTTGTTCACTATGATGGAGAAAAAGTCACTAGATCAAGACCCCTTCCAGTTATTGGGGCAGATCAACTCGGAGATTATCAAGTAAGTGACGGGGACGATGCTAGCGATCCTCAATATTATGGATTCACAGATAGGGACGGAAAGTGGTATATCCAGAAAATAAATGTTGCGGATGGGACATACAGATTCATCAGAGGAGATTCGGATTATGTAACAAACTGGGAAAACAGGGCTACACTTACTTTTGATTATTACTTTAATATATTTTGAAAATGGATGATAGTCGGAATAATGCATTTAAAATTATGCTGGGGATTATGGTATTGATTATTGTAGTGCAAACTGTATCCGCAGTAAAGTTTGAAACAAGATTCAACCCATTTACCAAGAAATTAGATTACTATACTAGAGAAGCTAACAATATAACAAACCTTACTTCAGTATTGGACATATTAGACAACGGAACTATTATCAGAACAGGCAATATTACTGGATGGGATTTTAATGTAGCTGACGACTGGAACTTCGCCAACAATCTTTCTGCAATACTAGATAACGGTACTATTAACAGAAGTATTGACTTATCAACCTATAACTTCTCTGTTGATCTGAGTTCTTATAATCACTCTCTCTTAAAACTCTCACAATTCGAAAACGATGCAGGGTTTGGTGCAGGGGGAGGAGGAGATTCAGATGAACTAGACATAGTGAATCAGAGTATTCTAAACAACACAGGTATATTTTTCAACAGAAGTATCCGAAATTATACGGCTAATTTTACGTTTGAAGATAAATGGGGATATGAAGCTGCTAATGCAATATGTAATGATGGTCATCCAGGAAGCCATTATTGTCAAGAATCAGAGATCATAAAAACTACTTATGTCTTAAATGTAAGTGTAGTGAGTGGATGGTTTGCAGAGATGTGGGTTTCAACAGGAGGAGGAAAGTTCGCTCCAGCAGACACACCAGTAAATGATTGTGATGGACAAACAGATAACACTACAGGAGAAAGTCTGGGTTCAGCATGGGACACAGATTCGTATGACACTCCTGTTGGTGCAGGAATTACAGTAGGTTGTACTAATGTACTAGGGTTAGCGTGTTGTAAATGAAAAAACTACTATTGATTTGGACTATTGCATTTATTGTTTTAATTAGCTCAGCTTATGCAGCTATATGGGTAGACGATCATAACGATTGTCCTTCAGTTCATCAATCTATTAGTTGTACGGGAATTGAATTAGTTTGTGGATATATTGATCCTACTGTCTATTGTGAAGATCCAGCAGTTGTAAATGGAACTATTCCAGCTTCAAATTCCACTACAGACAGCGGTTTAAGTAGTGGTAGTTTTGATGGTGGGTTTGTATATGATTGTACGCAATCGAGTGCAAATTGTAACACCTGGACTTGTCAAAGAGATTCTACTTGTTTTAACGTAAATAGAAGAACTACTTGTATAAAGGATGGAACAGATTTTGGATGTCACGATTGTAGATCAGGATATACTGCATGTGACGGAGCTGAAGATGATGGAGATGGCTGTGAAGTTCAGGACGGAGTTACAGCCTGTTCAGGCGGAGCCAATAACAATTTAGATTCTAGTTGTGTATGTCAATGTGATAGTGGTTTTAACGATTGTGACGGAGGGGGAGCAGGGGCAGGAGATGGCTGCGAAATTCAGGACGGAGCTGCTTGTACTGCAGGTGGTGTAGCAGGAACTTATGACGGCTGCTCTGGAAGTTCTGGAAATTGTGTAATTCCAGTTAATCCTTTTGAAGCCTCGAGTGAGAACCTCTATTCTACCTTAGCTAATGCTAGTTTTCTTTCTGGGCATGACTTTGGTGTGGGTCCTTTGGTTCAATTTAACACAAGCGATAATGATACTTTCTTTGTAAGTAATGATGCAAGACTTGGAATTAACGTAACCAATCCAATTTATGCAATAACAGTAATAGGAGATATAAATGTATCTGGCTTTGTTAATGCCTCTCGGCTTGACGGATTAATTGACTGTTCGAACATTGACGGAGGAAGTGATGGAGACTTCTGTGCAGATGCAGATTCAGGAGGGGGAGGTACTCAATCCGACACAGCAGATTGGATAAACAACGCTACCAGTTATTTTGGAGCAGCAGATTTTAACGGATCTCTCATAAAAGACTTTAACACTTCCTGGATAACTAATAACCAAAATCCACCAATAGTATTTACTTTAGGAAATGTAAGTAACAATACTCCTTATGCGAATGTTCTAGATCACCCAGACTTCAGTAACTTCCAACTTGCCAATGTCTCTAATGATACCATTGGAGTCGACGAGTTCGACAACGGAAGCGTAGTTAGATTTAACACTACTGTAAACGATGGAGATATATCTACAACAGGAACTTACATAACTCAATCAAGTAGTGATGGATTCCTACATGAAGATAATTCTGGAAATGACATAATCTTAACTAGATTAAATGGAGGGAAGGGAGAATTATTAATTGATGATAGTGCCAGTGCAGATTACATAAAATTATCAGCACAGGTAGATTCATACATAGATGGTGAATTAATGGTTGGAGCTATATTAACTCCCAACGATGCTTTAGAAGTAATAGGTAGTGTAAGAATAGAACATAGTATAAACGCAACTGCTGGTAACTTCACAGACTTATTTACAGTCAGATTGAACGGAACAGATATTGCACTATATAACAAAAGTATTAACTTGGATCTATATAATCAATCCATTAGTTTGGATAACTACAATCAAAGCTTACTAGCACTATCCCAATTCGAGAATGATATAGGTGCTGGTGGAGGTGGTGACACAGACGATCTTGCTATAGTCAATGTTAGTATGTTAGACAACGGCACTATTATTAGAAACAATTCTAGAACTGCCAACTTAACTAACCTAACTATTTTCGATCAGTTATTCTTAGATCCTGCAGGCGGCGGAACTAACGAAGGACAACTAACTTGGTTGGATGATCCTAATACTGGAATGACTTGGGGAGGAGCAGATACAATTTACTTTTATGCAGGTGGAACACAAGCTCTAATAGTAACTGCAAATTCTCTTAGAACTCAAGATGGATCAGCTGCCTCCCCAGTCTATTCTTTTAATGGAGATACTGATACTGGAATATTCCAAACAGGAACCGATATACTTGGTGTAAGTGCAGGAGGAGTAGAAAGAGGTAAGTTCACAATCACAGGCTTAACTCTTGCAGGAACTTTAAATGCAACTAGTGGCAACTTTACAGATGCACTCACAGTTCAAGGTAAAGATGTAAACCATAGTATAGATTTAAGTTTGTATAATCAAAGCATAAATCATATCACAATAGAAGAGTCCCAAATAACAGATCTAGTTCACACTACAGACACAGATACAAATATAGTATTTACTATAGAGAATGTCAGTAACGCTACGCCTTATGACCAAGTACAAAACCATCCAGACTTCAGCAATTTCGGACTAGCCAATGTTTCTAATAACACACTAAAGCCAGGAGATAACGTAACTGCTGCTTTGTGGAATATAACTGGTGGAAATATCACACCAAGAAATGCAGAAACAAATATCACAATCGGAAGTATTTTCATTGACCCTACAAACACAAGAATAGGTATCGGAGATACAGATCCAACAGTCCCTTTAAAGATTTTAGCAAATTCAGATGATGACGGTATCTTTATAGAACAAAACTCAGGAGGTGAAATATTCAAAATCAGAGTAGATGGCGGAGGAGATCTGGTATTTAGAGATAATGACGATACTACTATTTTAGAATTGGTACAAAATTCAAATCAAGCAGCTATAGCGTCAGGTTCTGAGGCTTCTCCTAGTTGGACTTTTGTTGGAGATTTAGATAGTGGACTGTTTGGTGCTGGAGATACTGTAGCTATAGTAGGGGGTGCTGTAGAGTTCTTGACCGCAGTAGAAACTACACAAGATGAATTAGTTGTTAACGAAGACGGAGACGACATTGATTTCAGAGTAGAGGCAAGCGGTATTACAAATGCATTTTTCGTAGAAGGAGCTACTGGAGATGTTCAGGCAGGTGGCAACACAGTTCAAACTGTAGAATCTGCCTGGAACTCAAATAATGCTTCAAATAATACTTTAGTAAAGGGAGATAATGTTTCAATTGCTGTCTGGAACAATACAGCAGACGGAGTCACACTCAGAGATATGGAAGTAGGGGGAGTTATCACAGAGAATAATATAGCGTACAGGTCACGAGATGTAGATGGTACTGCAAGAAATCTTATTAGAAAAAACACAGACGATCAGACTGAATTAATTACATCCGCAGGCGGAGACTTAGAAATTGTTGATGGTTCTCAAACTAATATATTCATTGACGGTTCAAAAGGAAAAACAGTTATTGGAACAGACGCTCCAGCAGCAAACGAAACACTGCACGTTATAGGAAACTTTACAGTTACAAATTCTTCAAATCAAACTACCTTATTTGTTGAAACAGAATCAGGTAGTCAAGGGAGAGTTGCAGTAGGAACTAGAAATGCGCTAGGAGATGGATTCACAGTAAACGGTAATATATTTGTCCATGATGAAGATGGCAATGGTTTAATTTTATTTAGAAGTGCAGGAGATGTTTTGAACACAGGACTTATATGGAGGGGTGCAGACGATTTAACTGATTTCACAATTCAACAAAAAGAAGATGGAGGAAATTTAATACTTGAGACAGGAAGTGGTAGTGGAGATTTTACTATGGATCTAGCTAACGGCTTTGTAGGAATAGGAACTGAGACACCATTAAAGTTGTTATCTGTTGAGGGCAGTCAGGCTCTTCCGTTTTTAATAAACAGAACAGACACAGATGGGGCAGTTTTAATGGAAATAGGCAATACGATTCACTCATGGAAGATAGGTATGAACGGTCTTGAAAACTTAATATTGAGAGACGCAACCAATGACAATCAAGATGTTATTACTATAGAACCAAACTCAAACGATACATTGACTATAAACGAAACTGGATCTCATTTCAGAGGTAATGTTTCTTTTATGAATCAATCAAACAAAACCACTTTATTTATAGATACTGTTACTGGCGGTACTGGAAGGGTTGGAATAGGTACAAAAAACACTCAAGGAAATATATTAACAGTTAATGGAAATTTGTTTATTTTTGACGAAGATGGAAATAGTTACCTAGTTATGCAGGGTTCTGGAACATCTGGAGAAGACTATCAGATCTTATTTAGAGCAGCAGACAAAAACAATGACTTTTTTATGGGACCAAATTCAGATGGTGGTAATTTCTTAATCTATGCAGCCTCTCAAGGTCTAAATGACTTTTCAATAGACCTAGCCACAGGCAATGTGGGGATCAATAATGAACAAGCAAACAACACACTAGACGTTTCAGGAGATGTAAATATAACTGGAACTTTACACGGTGCAAGACAATTCTTTTACGCTTATGATAATGCAGGTGGACAATCTATTCCAGCAACTGCTGGAACTTGGGTACATATAGGATTTGATACAGAAGTTAGAGAAGATTCATATTACACACATGCCACAACAGTAGATAACGGAAATATCTCCGTTTCACATGGAGGAGATTATTTGATTACAGTAGATATAGGAACAGACGTAACAGCAGGATCAACAAGATCAGATACAACCTGTAAACTTGAATTAGGAGACGGAACTACAAACGGAGAAGTATTAGGAACTAGAGCACATAAATACGACAGAGCAACAAATGGATTAAGTTCATTATCTATAAGTGCAATTGTACCTATGGAAGCAGGAGAGGAAATCCAAGTAAGTTGTAGATGTAATGACGGTGCTGGTTGTGATACTATAGCTACTCAAGCACGATCCTCAAGATTTTTAATGGAGTATATAGGAAGGTGATTAAAATGAAGAAAGCAATAATAACAGGATTAATACTTCTAGTATTAGTTGGAGTTGCCTTTGCGGCAACATTCAAAACAGAAGCAGAAGCAATAACTTGGAGAGATGCAAATACAATAGTTCCTACAATTGTTGTAGATGCAGAAATATTCAACATACATTCTAGAATTGGAGATTCAAGGGTAATGGTAGAATGGAAGTTAATAACAGACATCATAGTAGATGAGGAAAACGATGCAGTGTATGGCTTATTTACTATAACTAAAGACCAAGAAGGAAATCAAACACTAATTCAGGAGAAGCTGGAAGCAGATGTAATTAGACGAATGGGAGAATATAGATCACAATTTGTACCAAATCCAATGATACAATATTCAGATAATCCATCTTTCGGTAAGACTTTCCAAATAGACTTAGGTTGGGGAGATCCAGTCAAACAAGGACTATTAGATACTATAGCTTTGGTAAACGCATTAGATGAACCAACTAGAACTGCTATGGAAACCGATAACTTCGATCAATGTAGAATTGGAGGAACATACGGAGTCTGGAGTGTAGATGAAGACCCACTACTATGGCAATGTGATATAACAGGAGAGTATGGGATCTGTCACAGAACCACAACAACTAGGTGTTATCTGTATGATCCAGTTGCTTTAGTACCAAATAAGGAGTAATTTTAATTACTATTTTTATATTCCTTATCTGGTATATTATATTCAAGATGTCTCTACAAGCTAATAAATCGATCAAAGATATCAGAGGTAATACTAAAAATTCCTTCTATTTTACTGATATCAATCTAAAACACGAAGATGAAAATTTCTATATTGACGGCACAGCTTCATCTATTAATACAGACTTAGGAAACGATTCTATTACCGAAGATTGTCTGAGTCAAATGGCTGACATGATTAATACAGGTAATGTAAAGCTAGGCTTCGACCACACAGAACTTCTAGGCGGATCTGCTAATACAGAAGCCGTAGGCAGAGTAACCGAAGCTAAAGTAGAGAACGGTAGACTAAAGGTTAGAGGACTTCTAGACAAAACATTTTCACACTTCTCAGAAATAAAGAACAAGATCAAAAATAAATTCTTAGATGGACTATCTATAGAGTACCAGGTAGATCCTAGTAAAACAATTGAAAATTTTAAAGAGGGAGTTAGACACAGAGTAATCGGTGGACTTAAATCACTCATAGGCATAGCATTGACTCCACGACCTATGAACACAGATTCCTATTTCGATTACTATGTAAAACACATTGAGGTGAAAGAAATGTCAGAAGAAACTAAAGAAGAAACAACCGAAACTACTCAAGAAGAAGAGAAAGAAGAAGCACCAGCCGAAGATGCAACTGAAGCCGCTGCTGAAACTACTGAAGAGGCTCCTGCTGAAGAAGCTACTGAAGAGAAAAAGGAGGAGGAAGAAGGTGAAGCTCCTGTTGAAACTAAATCGGTAGACTATGAAGCAATTGGAAAGAAAGTTCATGCAGAGCAACAAAAGGCAGCCAAAGTAGCAGAGATGAAATCCGCTGCAATGGAAGCTATCAAGTCGGAGATGAAGAACTTCAAAGAACCATATCTTAATCCAGAAGCAAAGTTCGCAGAACAAGGCGGACCAATTACTGCTGAACTAAAGAGATGGAGAGAAATTCTAAAAGATCCAAAAGCAGATGTTGAACTAAAATACCAAGCTGCAGCTGAACTACACAATTCCTTACATCCTTATGGGATCACTAAGAGAATGGCAGGTAGTTCAGAGTATAAGAAAGCAGGTAAAACTTTCAATGCTACTGGCGGTAACATGAGTGATCTAGAAGTTAAGTCTTTTGAGTATAAAGCACAACTAGAGCACGACACAACCAAAGTAGCTGATGCAGATTATTACCAAAATGCAGCAGAGCTAAACGACATTTATGATCCAGTGATTGTATCTCATCTAAACGATAAGACTACACTATGGGGATTAATGAGAAAGAAAAATGTATCCAACATAGGAAGCGATAAGTATGGGTTCAGATTCTGGAGAACAAGAATTGAAGGTATTGGCGGAAACGACACAACCTACAATTATGACGAAGGAGATGCACTAACAGGCTATCACTCCCCTATGCTAAAAGCACAGAATCCTTTCATGCAATATGGAGTAACAGTTCAAGTATCTGGACTAACCATTGCAGAGACAAGGGGAGCTGTAGGAGACATTTTTGCTTTACAAGTTCAAAGGGCAACTGCTGACTTGTTAAGAGGAATCAATGCTGACCTATATGGAACTGCTGTAGGATTTACCGACGGTGGAAAGATTACAGGTCTTGAAGTATTTGGTGACGATGGTGGAACTTATGCAAACCTATATGGTCATGCAAGAGCAACATACACCACACTAAAAGGAACCGATGATGCACAATCTAATACTCCAAACATCAGTAAAACATTGCTAAGAACAGCATTGAGAACTGTTGAAAAGAATGGAGCAAACAGAGGCAGTCTAATGATTGTATGCGATCAAATCCAAAGAGATAAAATCTTAGGACTATTGGATCCAGCACAAAGATTCAACGCAACATCAGCAAGAGCAGGATTTGAAGGAATGCCAACATTCGATGGAATCCCGATCCACTCAGACGATCAGTGTAACGATGGTTATGTGTATGTAATCCCAACAGATTCATACTATGCAGCAGTATTACTAGCTCCAACATTCGAGGACCTAGCTAAGACAGACGATAGTAAGAAAGGATTCATCAAGACATACTTTACAGTTGTAGCGGAAAATCCGAACTACATCTATAAGATAACTGGATTGAACACATCTTAATTAACTTAGCCCCTTAGAGGGCATTAAATTATTTTCCGAGGTGAAAACAAATGGTAGACAGAACATCAAACACAACATTTTACCCATCAACAGATCCTGGAGCTATACGCTTCAAGACTAACGCTAGTGATGGCGATACATTCGTTATTCCTTATGGGGTTCCTGAAACAGTATTAGGAATGAATGCAGAAGACAATGACGATGTAATTGCGTCGGCAGCAATCTCTGGTGGTGCAATCGTTTTAGGATTGATAGATGATGCTGGAGCAGCAGACACAGCAGACACAGATATCAACGGAACAGTATTACTAAAAAATCAATAAAATGGTTAACGCAGCAGTCGACATAAACTATGAAGGGACCTTCTATAAAGAAGGTACTAAGCTCCCTGATAATTTGGTTGCTTTGTTTAAGGAGAATGCTAAGGAACTTCTAAGTGACCATATTGAAATAAATGCTAAGTGGGTTCCTATTGATTCTAAAGGAATCTCTGGATTTGTTAAAGAAAAGAAATATGGTATTAAAAGACTCAGAGATCATTTCGGAATCAAAGACGGAGATCAAGGAGTTCCAAAGAAAGCAGAACCAGATAATTCTAAGATGCTTAGATCAAGACCACCAAAAAAGAAAAAGGTATTGACTAAGACAGAAATCATGGATTTAGACAAAGAAGAACAAGTTGCATTACTAAATGAACTTGGGGTAGATAAGATTCCTAAGTTAGAAAAAAACAGAGTTAGTTTAATCTTGAGGTTACAATGAGCGAAGACAGATCTGAGTATAATGACTGGAGAGACTGGGAAAACATAGAGTTCACCACAGCTTCCACAGCCGACATTACTATCAATGTCAATGCTAGCGGAGCAGAAACTGCAACAGTTAAAAATCTCAATAAAGGTTCATTAGGAAGTGGGATCACACTCAGACCTGATAGTGCGGTTACTGTAGTTCAAGTAAACAATAAAGTATTCAGAGATCCTATCACAGTATCTACTGCAGGAATGTCGATCTCAAAACACATGAAAGACTTACACACAATAGTAATAAGACCTACCGTAGCGGTTACGCTCATTAAGCTCTTAATTACTTAAACGAAAAATGCCAACAACAACCGAAAAGCAATATATATTAGGAATCAAGGTAACAGGAGGAACTGCTTCCGATGTTTATGTGAATATCAGAAATCAAAGAACAGGAGATTACTATAAAGTGCAAACATCAAGCAACGAAGCAGCAGTTAATCTGAGGAAACTAACAGACAATGGAGATCCAAAATCAGGAACACACACCGATTTTACAAACGGAGACATTATCGAGATCACTGTCTCTGGACTTAGAGCAGGAGGCACAACACATACAGTTAACAGAACTAAAGGAGGAGGCAGGGTTTCAGTTACATTAACTGACGTAAGTACTTCAAATGCACCTGCTATTTCAATTTAAAATGAAAAAATCAACAATGAGATTAATGGGACTAATGGCTTTATTTGCTCTAGTATTATCTGTTTTTGCTTTTGCTACAGATTATTCAGATTTAAGCCCTATAGATGGTGCTTACGATTTAGATGGAAACGCTATCACATTGAATGTTTCTGTTACACCTACTACTGGGCAGAACATATCTAATATCACATTCTTTACTAATGTAGGTAC
>TARA_R100000501_G_C2631536_1_pt1 | contig 16820 bp, 14 predicted proteins | sample TARA_R100000501 | Tara Oceans TARA_R100000501 (sample SAMEA2620120) | marine metagenome | biome: marine biome (ENVO:00000447); feature: mesopelagic zone (ENVO:00000213) & marine oxygen minimum zone (ENVO:01000065); material: "saline water (ENVO:00002010), including plankton... | reverse complement strand
AATAAACAATAATAATCAAAAAGTCCATAAGTTGTTTTAGTTAAGGTTTAGGTATATTAGCGTCTTTTATTTTAAAGAGATATTCAGAAAGTGTCATTCTGCCTTACCTATGTGGACTTCCATTCTGGTACCTGTACCTATATAGCTTTTAAAAAAGAGATATATAATACTGTAAAAAATGTTCGGGCCTTTTTTCGACATAGATGGACATAATTGCTATAAGTATATGCCAGATAACCACTTATAAAAATGTCCATCTTGGTAGGCGTGATATAAGTATATGCCAGATAAGCACTTAGGATTTTATACGTTTCCACAAAGATGGACACGTGAAAAAAGACGTCCTTTTCGAAAAAAATAATGACAATCGAGTCTTTTTTTAGTTGCAATTACTATATCCTTTGTAGTATAATAACAACATAGAAGCACAGAATCCGATTAAGGAAATTTTATGAATACCATTAAGGATTTGAAAAAGGAGATAAGAGATGTAAAGTACAAAATCGCAAATGCTGAAGATAAACCCGGAAAAGGAAACAAGCGTTTGGGTAGTGTAGCAGGAATCAAGAACCGCTGGCAACCTGGCAACGATGGATATGGTGGCGGTAAGGCGGCGAAGGTTAGACTCCGATTTTGGAAATATGTCAAGTGTTTTCTCGATATGCAAATGGTCGAGGTTGAAGAAATAGATGAGGATACTTTGACTCTCGGTCAGCTTGGGGCCAAAAAGTTTTCGCTGGCCGTTGCAGATGGTCGCTGGGTACAAACGAAAGAAGTGATTGACAGGGAGCTTGGAAAGTATTCCGAGGGCGGTGATGAGGAAGAGGAGGATAAACCTCGAGTGATTAAAATGCCGTTTAGAGTCAATGGCAATTAAGATACTCCAAGACCAGTGTTATCAGGAAAATGGAAAGCTGTTTATCTTTTTTAAAACGGATGAAAAAATTATGCCTCACGGCGTGGAGCTTGATGCTCCAGCCACAGAGGAAGAAATATTTAGGGCGATAAAAGATGAGCTTCGAGACCGACCACATTCTGCATTTTAAATGTAATGAAAATCATTTCAATACCTCCATATATGATGCCGTAGGTACCTTAGCAGGCATCTCAGCCCGCGATTCACGTGGCCTCCATTGCGACGGGAAATACCTCGGTGGTCTAAAAGCGGATGGTTATTTTGACACCGTGACTTTAACAGGCACCACTCCACAAAGTGATGACTTTAGATTCTGGAGTCTATGGATATACATTGATACGTGGGTCGACAATGCAGTAATTTTTAGAATAGGGTCTGGAGCTTCTTGCCAGGAGCTCTCACTCGATGGTGCGAATGCGGCGGCCGGGAAATTGGCACTCACGGTCTGGACGGAGGAGCCGAGTTCCTTTACTATGAATACCGTGGTTGGTGATGTTTTAGAAAACAAGTGGTATCATTTATTCTTCCATTGGGAGGTAGGTACACCTGGGAGCTATTATGTTTATTTGGATTCAGTTCTAAATATATCAGGCCTCGCTGGAGCCAGCGATGATGAAGTCTCGGCCGTCAGTGGAGGTTTTTTGTTCGATGATGATACTGGGAGCAACAAATTCACTGGGCGTATTGATGATTTTAGAATCGTGGATGACCGAGCTTTAGATACCGATGAAATAGATATTCTTTTTAACGGCGGGGCAGGGTATGATGGATATGAAGTTGGGGCTCAGCCTGAGCTACTTATTGGGCACCTTATTTTCAATGACCAAAATGATGGCAAAAAAGTAGTGGACCATAGTGGGTACAATTCACATGGCACTATGTTTGATAGATATAATAAAAATTGTTCATATATCGCTCCTACTGAAAAGTGTCACTATTTCGACGGTGCAGAATATATGGATGTCGCGGAGCCTTATAAGTTTGGCGACCGTGGAGCCTTTACTGTCACCGTTAATGTCAAGCCCACCGATGCGGGTGTTGGACGTCCGATATATGAGTTTAGTGAGACCGCTGGCGTTCAGACTTTTGGTTTAGAAATAACAGGTACCAAGTTTCATTTTGAACTATGGGAGGACGATAGAACCAAAAGAGAGATAACGGCTGATGCGGTTTATGTGGTTGACACTTGGTATCAAGTTGTGGTCACCTATGATGGGGCTACTTTGAAAATGTACATTGATGGCGTTCTACAAGCTTCTACGGTGTCTTTCGCCGGAGTGCTTGATTCTGTAACCTTCGGTATCTTTGGAGTGGATAAACAGTATCACGGTTTTTATTTTACCGGGTACATAAACGATTTTAGATTTTATAATTATGCCTTTGACCAAGATGAAGTTAATGCTTTAGGGGCTATTGATTTCAAGGCGATGACCTTTGGTGTTGAAGGCGAGACAATAGCGGGAGTATCTTAATGGGCGAGCAAATATTTATTGACTCCACGACAAGGGTGGAATTAACAGATTTAAAGGACGCCACTGACGATAGTTTTATCAATGACGCCGTTGTTCATATGTCGTTGTTCAAAGAAACTCCACTCAATCCAGAACAAACGGAATTGGTTTTCACCAGCGGTGGCGTAGCAGAACCAGCGGTCGGTGATATTATTGAAGGAGCAACAGGCGGAGCAACGGCGGTCATTGATGTCATAACTCTGACAAGTGGCACTTGGGCGGGTGGAGACGCGGCCGGGTATATGAGTATCTCTAGACAGTTTGGGAGCTTTGAAGCCGAGAATCTAGATACCGTGGACCAGGCGAATATAGCGACCATCGCCGCAGATTCAAGTTGTTCAGTGACCGCTGATGGAGGAGATGCGAGCAAGATTCACGTTCGTAATCACGGCCTAGTAGTAGGTGATGTGGTTCGGGTACAAGGCACACGGAATATTGATGGGCAGTATTCGGTCACTGTCGTAATAGAAGACTATATAACTTTTGATGCCACGTTCGTTGAAGAAAGATTTACGGGCAACGAGGAAATTTATGTGGGTATCGATAATGGGATCGATATTCTACTGGAACACGTGAGTGGCGACGATGATGGGCATTATGATGGAGCTTTGCCTTCAAACTTGATAGGTTTGGTTAACGACTCTCATTATTATAGATATATAACTATCGTAGATGGCACTCATACTGTCGTAGCACGGCAACGATGTCGAGCTGTTTATTATCTTGATGTTGATTAGGGAGAAATTTATGTTTGGAAAAGAAGTGCGGTGGGTTTTAATTATAGCTGGAACTTTGATTGGAATATTAGTATCGGTATTTGGAATAGGATGGTCTGCGAGAGGGCAGACAGCAAGAATTCAAGCGGTTGAAGTAGAGACGGCAAGAATCGGCGTAAATTTCAAAGAGCATTGTATTACCCAAACTATTCAAGATGAAAAACTTGATGATACTTTGGATGCTTTAAGAGAGAGCGTCACTACTCAAACAATACTTTTAGGAACCGTAAAAGATAAGTTAGATAAAATTCCATGGGAGATGTAATGGACAAGGTAGCATTGAAAAGAAAGTTGAGGGCCTTAGTTCAATTGCCTTTGCGTGAATTGACATTGCGAAGTGAATTGAATGAGCTAGCTAAAAAGATGGAAGACAGTGAAAGGCTACTAGGAATCCTTAAGGATGGCACTAAAAATCTTAGGGCTCAGATATTAGATTTTGCTGAGACTCTTGAACCTCAAAAACCATCTGAGCCGCCACTCAAGAAACCTTTAACTCGAAAAGAACTTGTGGCTAAAGCTAAGTCGTTGGGTATCAAAGCCAACTTATCTTCAGAAGTTCTGCGAGCTAAAATACAGGCAATAGAATAGCTTCAGAGGGCCTTAGGATGCAATTAGAAATCGCTAAAGAAAACAGTGTTAAACCGAGACCTGGTGGTCAGCAAGCTTTCGCTGAAGACTGGGAGCACGGTATCATAGGTCTTGAAGGTGGATGGTATAGTGGCAAGACGTGGGTAGGGGCTAGAAAATTATGCCAGCTCCACGCAATGAACGCCTTTGATGAAAATGGCGACCCAACTTATACCTTGAGCTTCTGCGTGGCACCGACTTATGGAAATGCGATGGACTTTTGTGTTCCTGAATTGTATACGGCCCTTGATGAAATGGGTTTAACTTATGGATATAGAGGAAGTGGTTCTCTGATGGGTGGGCGGTATGCGGCCCCTGCGATTCTAGTAAAAGAATTTGGCACTAAGAGTCGACCAAGTGCGATACTTATTCGAAGTGCAGATATTCCTAAACGGATAACAGGATTTACGGCCGGGGCCGCGTGGGGCGACGAGCCTGCTCGCTGGAAAAGCGACCCGCTTGACCCATTAAATGACCCCTTTGTTCAAATGCTCGGCCGTGTTCGAGGAAAGTCATTTTTTAAGCAGATTATTTTTACCTATACGAACGAAGGCGACACGAGTACGATATATGAAGCCTTGCACGATGGAAATGAAAATAAGAAATTATATCGGGCGGCCACAAGTTCTAATCCAACCGCTAAAGAATTTGAAAAACTTCAACGGAGTATATTGACGCCAGAGCTTGCCTCGCAGTATCTGGATGGTGAAGCTTTAAATCTTCGAGGAGGAAGAGTATATGGCAATTTTGATTTTGACGCCCATATAAAATCAGACTTAAAAGTTAGAAAAGATATTCCCCTACAACTTTCAGTCGATTTTAATATCGTGCCAGGTATGCACATGGAACTCGGTCAATATCATCCGGACGCTGATGTTTTTACGGAGCTTTACGAAGTTTTTGGACCGCGGATGTCAGTGGACCAAGCGATGGACAGAGTTTTAATTTATTTAGATGAAATTGATTATGAAGTTAATGATAAGATGCCCTTAGAGATATTTGGTGATGCAACAGGTGGTAGTGAATGGAGCGGTAACGGTCAGAGCAATTATTTCATTATTCAGCAAAAGCTGAAAGACTTTGGAGTGCCATATCGAGTTCGTGTACCCAAGTCTAATCCACCGGTTCAAGATAGAATCAACGCGGTGAACTGTGCCTTGTTTGATACTCGAGGAGAGATACATTATTTTATATCGCCAGGCTGTAAAAAACTTATCGATGACTTGCATAAATTACAACGAAATAAATATGGTGAAATAAGTACCTTAGATAAGAAACTTTCTCACGCCAGTAGTGCGGTTGGATATAAAATTTGGTGGGTACGCCCGGTCCGCATAGAACGTGAAGAGAAGGGAGGCAGATTTGGTTTCTAAAGGCGAGAAAACGAAAAAACAAGTTATCGGTGACACGATTGGAATGATGACAAATTTGACAGGCTTTGGGAGGGCCGCGAAAGGCACCTACAAGGTCTATAGAGTAATGCGAGCCAATCCGACCATTGCTTTAGCTCGAGCCGTTGCCACCGCTCCTATTCGACTTGCTTCGTGGACAGTTGAAACAAAAGAAGAGAATGAAGAGATAGTGAAGTTCATTGAAACTGAAATGAAAAAACATTGGCGAAGTTTTATCAAAGATATTCTTTTTGCTTTGGACTATGGATGGACGCCTTTTGAAAAAGTTTGGGAAATGAATCCAGAAGGCAAATGGGTGTATAAAAAACTGAAACCGTTGCTCGTAGATAAAACGAAAATTATTTTAGACGCTGATACTGGAATCTTTGGTGGCCTTCAAAATGCTTCAGTAAAACTTCTACCTGAAAAATGTTTTGTCTACTCTTATGATATGGAGGCCGGAAATTATTATGGTAGAAGCAGGCATGAAAACATAAGAGGAAACGTATGGACTCATTGGAATGGAGCGATTGAAAAGTACGGACAATATCTGACCAAGGTATCAGGCATTATTCCTATGATTCAATATCCAGAAGGGATAAGTACTGGTGCAGGTGGAGCTGATATAGATAACTTTGATATTGCAACGAAAGTTTTACAAAACCTAGGTAGTGGCAATGGAATCACGATGCCTAATACCTTAGTGAAGTGGGCAGAGGACGCGGTGAAATCAGGTATGAACGTCTCAGAATTAAAAGCCTGGATAATAACTTTTCTCGAGACTAAAGGGAATCACGGTAGTCAGTTCGTCGAGACTTTTAAACATCTTGAAAGTTTGATGATGCGTGGATGGTTGGTGCCTGAGCGGGCGGCCACTGAGGGAAGGTTTGGAACGAAAGCAGAATCAGCGGTGCAAGGTGAAATTGGAGTCACTATTGCCGACCTTCTTTATGAGGAAATTTTAGAAGCGATAAACTGGCATATTATCAATCCACTTTTAGTTTATAACTTTGGGGTAGAATATGAAAATAAAGTTTACTTGACTCGTGCCGGTCCTGACCCACGGACACGTGAACTCTTGTCTAAAATCATGGAAAAGATTTTAACAGCCCCTGCGAACACTGATTTGGCAATGGAATGGTTGAATATTGATTCTATGATTGACAGTTTATCCTTGCCTAAAAATGAGGAGGCTATAAAACCTCGCGAGGATAGCGAAGAAGAAATGCGTGAAGAGATGAAAAAAATAAATGATAAGATTGCCGCGATTATATGAAAACAGCCGTAAAACAGATTGATAAGATTTATGCAAAGGCCAAGATTTATTCTGACCGCATGAGTCGAGACACTTTTATAGCGATGGTCAAGGCGTATCGAAATACTAGAAATCCAATATCTGAACTTTATAATATGATGGACATTATGGAGGTGCAGGTTTTAGATGCAATGATAGCGGCCCATTTGACAGGGTTCCTAGAAGCTACTCTAAGAGCCGCTCGACACCTTCAGATGCTAGGGCCATATGATGGTGCAACAAACTATGCGAAAAAGAGATTAGAGCTTGCAAAGAAGGATGTGGACGTCCTGAGGAAACAGTATGGAGTGACGGCGGTAAATATGACTGGCAAGATGGGTGAAGCGATAGAGAAAAAGACTCAGAAAGCCATGGCTGAAATTATAGAACAGAATATGCATATCCAAGCTGGTATGGAGCACCTTCGAAAAAAACTTAAAGGTGCCATAAGTCCTTGGACCTTGGAAACAGTGGTTAGAACTCAAATTCAGGTAGCCTATGGGGCTGGAAGATGGGATGCAAATATGGCTCCTGAGATTCAGGAAATACTTTGGGGCTATGAGTATATGTCGGTTGGTGATTTTAGAGTTCGACCTGAGCACGAAGCTTTAGAAGGAGTTCGCTTGCCTAAAGAGGACCCTCAGTGGTTGGAAATCTGGCCTCCGAACGGATATAACTGTCGATGTGAAGCCATAGAAATCTTTAAGGATGAAAAAGCAAGGGCCAAGATAAAAGGAATACCTAAACCTAAAATTATAAAAGGAAAATTGATTGTCCCCGGTCCAGACCAAGGCTGGGCTATAAATCACGGAACGATTTTTAATAGTAATATTCTGAAAACCAAAACAGAGATAAGTAAGATTATTGCTCAGGGTGTAAACAAGGGTGACATAATGTACGTCACCGATAAATATGGGAAAACCCACGAAGTGATTATGCAATGGTCTGGCAGTGGGCCACCAACTCCCTCGAATTTAGCCAAGTGGCATAAACAGTTTGAAGCGATTGAAAAGAAACCCGCGTGGATGAAAAAAATAGATGGCTTGGTTGCTGAAGGTAAAACTCCGAATTGGAGTTCTAAATTCTGGAGTCCTAAGAGAGCAGAGTATTTTGAGTTCGCTTCTAAATCTTCTACTACGAAAATTATTCCGCCTACGGTGCCAAAAGTTTCACCAACGGTTCCAAAAGGGAAAAGGATTAAAATTACACCCAGTCTTCAAAGAGAGATGCTCTTGTCTAATATTGACCCTGATTATTTAGATGAGATAGAGCAGGCTTATGCGGAGATGCGAAAAATGTTTCCGTCATTCGGCCCTGAGCGAATTCAAATAAGACTTGGTAATCTACGTGACACGGTTTGGGCGTCCAATCGAGGAAATGCTTTTGAAACCACGATAACTTTAAATAAAAAATACTTTGGTAGAGAAAGAATTTATGATATTAAAAAGTCACTTACCGCCTGCCATAAAACAGGTTATCATAATGCCGGCGATATTCGTAGCATTATTCAGCACGAGTTTGGGCATACTTATTATCGAACTCTTGGTTATCTCGACCGTGTAACGATTGATAATTTTTACTTAGACCATGGAAAAAAGGTAATCAACCAGATGGTCAGTAAATATGGCTCTAAGAATTCACATGAAATGTTTTCTGAGATGTTTGTGCATTGGGTTAGAGGAATTAAAAATCCGATGACCGATGATCTTTTTTCACAGTTGGCTGTCGTGATTGAGCCTAAAAAAATAAAGTATATCAAAGCTGTGAAATTGAAGACCGCCGCTTCGAAATATAAAACCGCTTTGCCTAAGAAACTTGTAGGCTCGCCTATAAATTCTAATGGAAAGATAATGACCGCCGAACAGAGGATAGAACTTAGAAAATGGACTGGTAAGGGACATAAAAATATAGTAAAGGCTCAACTTGGGAAACTTGAGAAAAGCCATTTTGCAAAACTTGATGATAGCGTGAGCATAAAAACCTTTCTAGATAAGGCGGAGAAAATTAAAGAAGGTTTATTAACGATGGAGGGATATCAAGGCACCACTTATCGTGGACTAGGCTTTGACCATAAATCAGACTTTTTAGAATTTATGAAAAGATTTAAAATTGGAAAAAACGTAAAGCTGAAAGTTTTAAGTTCTTCCAGCAAGGCACCAGGCGTAGCTCAGGCGTTCTCTTACGGCAGTTGGCAAGGGGTGGTATTAAAAATAAAAGGCATCAGTGGAAGAGATATTTCAAAGCTTTCTAATCACCTAGAAAAGGAAATTCTTTTTATGAAAGGAAGTCGATTTAAGGTTGTAAAAATCCAGCATTTTGGCACCAAGCCTTGGATAACTTTAGAGGAAATTCCTCAACAAGCTTTACAGGTTGATGCTATAAAAATAAAGTCTTCAGGAATGATTAAGTTGAAACCAAAAGTGGCGGTTAAAAAATATCCTCATGAGGAATGGTTGAACACCCTATCTAAAAATCAAAAGAAAGCAATAGATAATTATGTAAAGAATGATTATGTTGGAATAAATTTAGCTCAACGAAAAATATTAGATGGCACTCATATTCATAAGTCTTTAATGGATGCTGATGAATTAAGATTTATACGTGAAGGAAATCGAATAAAAAGAACTCTCAAAAATGCACCAGCTTTATCCGAAAAAGTGGAATTATATAGAGGCGTCAAGTTTTCAGAAGGAAAGGTAGATTGGAAATTCATAAATAATCTTCAAGAAGGAAAAACTTTTACCTCCAAACAGTTTTTATCTACTAGTCAAAATAGGGCAATAGCTGATAAGTTTGCGGGATTAAAAAATGAGGGTCAGAATATTGGAGTCAGAATAAAATTTGTGAAGCCAAAAACGGCCATTGATATCTCTCAGCTTTCTCCACATTTAGGGGAACAAGAAGCTCTTTTTAATGTTGGCACGCGATTTAAAATTTCAAAGGTTTCACGTAAAGTGGTTTCAGGTACCACTAATACAGGTGCAAAATATAAAAATGTTATTTATGATGTGATAGTAAAAGAAGCCCCTAAGAAGCTCCACGTTGATGCGAGCGGAGCGATGCCTAAATGGATGAAGACAATAGATGGCATAGTGGCTCGAGGTAAAAAACCAAATTGGAAAGCCCCTTTCTGGAATAATCCGGCGAAGAAAAAATATTGGTCTTCTTTAACTCATAAGAAGCCGGGTATTGTGAAAATAAAACCTAAGGTTGTTAAAGTTATAAAAGTTCCGAAATTTGAAAAGACTTTAGTGCAAGAGATAACTGCGAAAGCTAATGGTTTAAAATTAAAACCTGGTCAACGTAAAGCGATTAGACAATATGGAAAGGAAAAAGTAGTATATGATATCGTACAGGCTCAACTTGGAAAGAAACTCGCACCCGCCGTTAGAGCCCAAGCTTTAGAAACTGCAGAAAAGATACGACAAGGTTTAATGACAATGAAAGGCACCACGGCTACCACTTATAGAGGCGTAAAGTTTCGCACTCGAAAAGAAGCTCAAGATTTTGTTAAGAAGTTTAGGGCAGGAAAACCTTTTAAGTTTAAGGCTCTGCAATCTTCAAGTTTGAATAAAGAAACAGCTGAGGGGTTTGCTTTTGATATGAATAATAAGTTTGGTGTCGTTATAAAAATCAAAGGAAAAACTGGCAGGGATATAAGGAAGCTCGCCCATTATAAAGGTGAGGAAGAAATACTATTTATGAAAGGCAGTACATTCAAGGCGACCAAGATTTATGGAAATAAGAAACTTCTAAGTCCTCCCAGTTATTCGTCTGAGAGAGCCAAAGTTTGCTATATAAATATAAGAGAGATTATCGCAAAGCCAAGTAAAATAAAAGTGGGTAAAAAGCCTGGCTTGATAAAAGTGAAAGCAAAGAAAGTGATACAGGCCCCAAAGGAAGAGAAACCTTTAGCTTTGATAAAAGGAAATGGAAAGAAAATAACTGCCAAAGATAAATCCCTGATGACTGACTGGATGATGGAAGCAAATTATGATGCAGTAGAAGCTCAGCTTGGAAATTGGACAGGAGGTAGTTTTTTCGATACTCAAAAGCAGGCTCTAGCTTTTAGTAAAAAATTAGAGAAATCTTTATTGAAGATTGATGGACATAGGGGCACCACTTATCGAGGATTATATTGGTCCTCTGATGAACGTAAGGTGTCCTTGGAATATCTAGCTCGTTTTGAACCTGGAAAAACAGTTCGATTCAAAGCTCTACAAGCTACCAGTAAAGATGTTGAAACAGCTAAGTCTTTTACTGGTAGTCAAGGTAAGACAAAAGTCTTATTGGAGATTAAAGGAAAAACTGGTCGTGATGTCTCTAAATTTATGAGCAAAGCAGAGGATGAAGTAATTTTCCTAAAAGGTTCAAGATTTAAAGTGCTGGCAAAGACTAAAAAAGGTGGGATGACAAGGATAACTTTAAAAGAGATAGTCACAAAACCTAAAATGCAGGTTGATGCGAGTGGAGCGATGCCTAGCTGGATGAGGCAGATAGATGCGATTGTTGCAAGAGGAAAAAAGCCTAATTGGAAATCTAAATTCTGGGATAACCCTGCCAGAAAAGCATACTGGGAGTCTTTGACAGGTAAGAAACCTGGTATCATTAAAGTGGTGCCAAAAATAGATTCGAATACTGTCTTGGTTAAAAAGCTTCCTCCGGCTGTTAGAGTGCCTTTTAAGCCTGTTGGCTCGCCTATAAATTCTAATGGAAAAACGATTCGAACGTCGCACAGGAAAGCTTTAGCTGATTATACTTCGCAAGGCTATCGCAAGATGGTAAAGGCTCAACTAGGTGGAAAGTTTAACACGATAGATGAGGCTCGAATAGCTTTAGGAAAAGCAGAAGAGGTGAAGCAAGGTTTGTTGACAATGAGCGGAAAAAATGTTACCTCTTATCGAGGTTTAGCTTTTGGTGATGTAAAGTTTAAGTCGTATATGAAACAGTTTGAGGTAGGTAAAAATATTTCCTTTAAATCTTTACAATCAACTTCTGAAAGATACCATACGGCCGCCGGATTTTCAAGAGCACGAAAAAATTCTGTCATCTTAAAAATCAAGGGAGTGTCTGGAAGAGACATAACAAGATATTCAGCTCAGTCTAATGAAAAGGAAATTCTTTTTATGAAAGGGAGCAGGTTTAAGATTGTAAAAATTGAGAAGGTTGTTGACCCTAAGAGAGAGTATCAGATAATAACTTTAAAAGAGATTACTAAAGAAGCCGTGGTGCCTGAAATTGTAAAAACTAAAGAAGTTTTGACGATTGTTAAAGCCAAGAAGGCGCCAGGCTGGATGAAACAGATAGATGCGATAGTGGCGAGAAATAAGACACCTAATTGGAAATCTAGTTTCTGGAAGAATCCTGAAAGGAAAAAATACTGGGAGTCTTTAACAGGTAAAGTGAGTCTTGAAGGAATATAGAAAGGAAAGAGCAATGGCAAAAAAAAGAGAAGATTTTAGTCGATTTGTTGGAGATGGAAGTGAGATTGAATTTGAGGATGAGGCGGAGGAGAAAGAAATGACTTTCCCTCAGTGTATCGTTTGTGAGCACTTAATCTCCGCCGATGAAGAAACGTGCGAAGCGTACCCAGAAGGCATTCCAGGCCCTTTATTTTATGGTGAGATTTCACATACGAAACCTTATAAGGGCGACAATGGTCTTCGTTTTGATGCAATTGAAGAAATTTTAAGATAGGAGAAAAGTATGTTATCTAATTTGGCGGTAATCTATGAAGGGGATTTTCCGTGTGCAACCTCTTCAGGGGAAACTAGAAGGTTTAAAAAGGATATGATAAGATGCGGTATGTATATCCATCCCTTGCACGGCTGGAAATTGAACGTGACGCCTGACCGCATGGAAAGATGGCTCACGAATTTTAGAGAGATGATAAAAAATGGAGTGGATATTGAGGTTCCACTTGACCATAGTTTATCAGCTGAAAAGAATTTGGGCTACGTGGTTGATGCCATGATTGAGCCAGATAAGAACGACGTTTTGACTCTATTTGGGATAATAGAAGTCGAAGGAGATAATGCTGTTGATATTGTAAGGAGAAATAGGAACGTCAGTGTTTGGGTAGCAAAAGATTTCAAAGATGGAAAAGGCAATTTTTATGGTGAGGTGATTAAACACTGTTCTATCGTACAGCAACCCGTTGTACCTGGGCAGGAAAATTTTATTCCGATTGCGGCTTCTGGAGCGGGAATGGAAGTTCCAATCTATTTTCAAAGGAGTACAAAAATGACAGCAGAACAACTATCGAAATTGCGGACTCTGTTCGGGCTGGGCGAAGATGTGACGGAGGAAAATTTGCTCAGCACGATAGAAACGCAAGAACAGGAAAAGGCAGATGCCTTAAAGAATCTGCAAGATGAAAATCTTGCTTTGAAGTCCGCGGCCGGAAAGAAAGCCTCGAGTATTGATGCCAATACTTTAGAGCTTATAGGCACGACTCAAGAAGATAAGTTGAAACTTTTAGTTAAGACTGGTAAAATAACTCCAGCCGTTTCTAAAAAGCTTTCAGCAATTCTTATCGGTCTTCAAGGAGCAAGAAATGAAATCGCTCTTAGCTTGGGTGAGAATTCAAGTCCTTCTGTGGCTTCAGCGGTATTAGAAGCCTTGGAAGAAAACGACGCTGTGAAGTTAGGTGAGCAAACTAAACATCAGATGCTTGGTCGTGAAATTCCTTCAGATGACCCTGATATAAAAGCCTCAAAAGAAGGTGTTGAGGGAATGATGAGTGGAGCGGGAATCGTAAAAGAAGAAAAGTAATACGTTCTCGGAACGTGATGAAAGAATAGTTTGCTTTGGATAAACAATCTTTAATTTTTATTAGGAGATATTAAAATGGGTAACAGTCCAGGTTTAGGTACTTCCCAGAGTGCCACACCACGTAAGGTTCTTGCTAGTCCGAATCTAGCTTCGTTCTTGCCTGGTGGAAAAATAATTTCTGGGGCCAATAGTCGTGACCCTGGCAATACGAATAACATCGATGTGATTCGAGCGGGTATGATTATGGGCAAAAGGAACGTCGATGATAAGTACGCTCCGAGCATACTAGGGCTTCTTACGACTGCTTTGGCCGTTGGTGGTGGAACGGTGGTAGTCGGAGCTTTAGCCGGTGATGAAATTGCTCGAAGAATTGGTGTAGGCGGAACTTTTAAACTCGTAGGTTGTCCTCAAGCGGCGGTCGATGAGGTTCAAACTTTCACTACAGACGCGACAGCAACAGGTGGAACTTTTACAATAGGTTTCAATGGCGACTCCACTTCAGTAATCGCTTATGATGCAACTGCCACTCAGGTCAATACGGCCATTGCTTTGATGGAAGATTTGGCGGCCGGTGATATTGTTTTAACAGCCGGCGATGAGATTGATACCGCGACCACAATGGTGTTCACTCTTGCTTCTACGCTTCTCACAAAGCTTGGTTTAACTGAGATGCCGATGCTAACCATCGATATCGACTCCACATCTACTACGGCAGCTTGTGAAGGCGTTCGAACCACTAAAGCTGAAGCTATAAATATGGTTCGAGAATCCAGAGCCTTAAGTCTTTCAGCTGAGGCGGCCGGAAGCGTGACACTCGCCGCAAATACGGCAGTCGCAGAAGTTCAGAATATCGCTTTAGGTGCCGTTGCAACGGCAGGAACCTATACGATATCCTATAAGGGAGAGACTACCGCAGCCATCGATTTTGATGCAACGGTTGCACAGGTCCTCGCGGCCTTAGAATTGCTTTCAACCGTTAATCCAGGTGATATAACTCCAGAAGCCGCTCACGAGGTTGACACTGAGGTTGAATCTGATTTCACCTTTGCTGATACACTTGGTGACGTTGGAACTTTGAGCTATGATATCACAAACCTCACTGGGCCAACTGAGAACACCCACACAACCGTAACGCCTGGTGAATACGTGGCTTATGCAACCACTCTCCATAGTTTCGCTATAGGTTCTTTAGTGATGCCTACTGATGGCAGTGAAGACCCGAAAACTATATTGATTGAAGAAACTGGAATTAAGGTCACTGATATCAATGGTGATAGCGAGGACAAAGAGATGCCTAAGGTTCTTGTCGCGGGTCAAATTTGTCACTCTGGGATTATTGATTATCCCTCTGACGGGCCTACGCAGGTCTGGCTTAAGGAAGAACTTGGTCCCAGATTCGTTTTTGATGACGATTTTTAGTTAAAAGTTTAAAATCGAATTCAAGTATCTATAACTGATATAAAAACTTAATTAGGAGATTTCAAATGTCTACACCTATCGAAGCTTTACTTCACGTGGACAATTTTTTACGTACCATTGAGGAAGTAAAGAACGGAATACCAGGTGATATTCTGCCCGCCAGAATGTTTAAGCCAACGGATAAAACTATTGGCAACACTGGATCCTATTACAAAGTAACTGGCACTCGTCAGACGGCCCAGCAGGTAGCATACGGTGCCCCGAGTAAAAGTATGGTTGGAAAAGGCGTCACAAAGCAACCTGTAACTCTGCTTCACGCTTTTGAAAACTTTCCACACGACCCTCTATTAGTGCAATTGCTTAAGAGTTTGAAAAGTGATGGTACTCAAAAACGTGGCGTCGAAATTGTTGGTAAGAAAATTGCTGAGTTCACTACGCGGTTCCAAAATCTTCGGAAAGCCGCTTGGTATTCTGCATTAGCGATAGGGCACATCTACTTTGATGCAGATGGAAATCTTTTGCCTACCTCAGCGGGTGCTGTTTTGGACATCGATTTTGCTATTCCGGCCGCTAACCAAAATCAGCTTGACTGGGATGGGAATGGAGCTATAATTGGAGCTTCGTGGGCTACCGCAGGAACCGATATTATAGGTGACTTGCGTGAGCTTAAGAGGGCCGCCATTTCAACTTCAGGTTATCAACTAACGAAAGCTTATTATGGTGCAAATATTCCAGGTTATTTTGCCAGTAATACAGCCTTGTTGGAATATATGTCTAGAAATCAATCTGGAAATGCTTCAGTCCTCAAGGGCGAGGTTCCGGATGGGTTGATGGGACTTGAGTGGATTGATGCCCAAAATGCTTTCTATGAAGACGCTAATGGCACTAATCGATTTTTCTGGGGCCCTGATACCGTAGTCTTCACGCCGAGTGAAGCGAATATAGGTTGGTGGGGCTTTATTGAGGGCAGTTATTCCGTGCCTTCAGATATCGGCCAGCTTTATGGCGATGCTCTTTCAGCTCTAAATTCTTTGAGAGAAGTTTTTGGAACCTTTGGTTATGCTAAAGTCAGCCATGACCCCGTTGGAATCACGCAGTACGGTGGAGATACTTTCTTGCCAGTGATTTCAGTACCAGCGGCAATCTATATTGCTGACGTGACTCCATAGTCGAGGATATTATGAGTTCATATATTGAACAAACTGATATTGAAAATGTTTTTGGAACGGATAATGTTGCAACCTGGAGCAATTTGGCTGGAGGAACTACGGTGGACACCGATAGAATAGACTCTGCGATATTATACGCTGAAGCTTTAGTGGAAGATAGTTTTCGAGGCGGAAAATATGACCTTCCGTTCTCGCCTATCCCCGAGGTAGTAAAAGATTGGTGTAGTAAATTAGCTGGAATCTGGCTTTTTATGTGCCGACCTGGTTATCGAAGGGATAGTGAAACCACTGAAGGTTTTGCTGACATACGAGAGATAGTTTTATCTGAGATTGCCACGTATAACTCTGGCCAAAGACTTTTTGATTGCAATGCTTCAACCTCCAAAGGAATTTCAGGCCCGGTGGTTATATGACCGGAATAGATATGCGAAAATTTAAGGCCTTGAAAAGAAAAGTAGGAAAAGAAGGTCTAAGACCGCTTTATGTAAAATGGGGCGTTCGATATCTAGCTGAAACGAAAAGGAGATATAAGAAGAATGCTAAAGGTGGTGGTGAATGGGCACCATTAAAACATCCTTCTTATGAAAGAGCTACGGGCTCGGCGTTCTTTTTTACTCGCAATGGTAAAAAAACGAGCAAGAAAAGAAGAACGTATTTGAAAAGTAAATATGCGACGGCAGTGAAGAAGATTAAAATCTTAATTGATACTGGAACCCTTTTTGGTGCCCTTTCACCTGGCGGTAAAGGAAATCTTTTTCAGATTTTAGAAAAAGGTGTGCGAGTAGGTTTCTCTGGTGCTAAACATCCCAAGGGAACTGATACGATTCGAAAAATTGCCATGCGACACCAAACAGGAGACCCTTCTTCGAATCTGCCAAAGCGTATAATTTTACATAATCCAAGTTCAAGGTTAAAGACTCAAATGATGAGAGACTTAAGCAAG
>TARA_R100000501_G_C2631576_1_pt1 | contig 17573 bp, 19 predicted proteins | sample TARA_R100000501 | Tara Oceans TARA_R100000501 (sample SAMEA2620120) | marine metagenome | biome: marine biome (ENVO:00000447); feature: mesopelagic zone (ENVO:00000213) & marine oxygen minimum zone (ENVO:01000065); material: "saline water (ENVO:00002010), including plankton... | reverse complement strand
GGTGCCAAAGCCAGCATGCCGCCGAAATAGCCGAAACCCCAGCCCCAACCCGATACCCGCCCCAAAGCGCCCGGTTTCGCTATTTCGGGCAGAAAGGCGGCAATAATCGACTCCCCCACGCAATAACAGTAGTTCGAAACCGCCAGAACCACCAGACCCAGCAACACCGCCCCGGGCCCGATCAGCGCAAGCAAGGCCGTCGCGGCGACACAGCCCAACGTGCTCAGGAACAGCACTTGCCGTTTCTTCCCCTGTGCATCAGCATAGGCACCCAGCGAAGGCATGGTAAACATGACCAGCAGATACGATACCGACAACGCGGCAGTCAGTGCGAGGGTTCCCCACGACCGCCCCTGCGCAACCACCGAGACAAAATAACTATTGAATACCGTGGTCAGGACGACCGTGGTGTAGCCTGAATTGGCAAAATCGTACATTGCCCAGGCCCACAACTCTCTGCGGCGTACTCCAGGACGAAGGGCGCTCGCAGAGGCGGGTGGTTCAGAGACCGTTTTGGTTGACTCCGTCATTAATGACAATGATCAGTACCCGAAATTAACGGATGTTAAAGTTCAAGTGCGGCAATTCCGGCACGCGCGATTTCCGCGTCGTCAGACGACTTCACGCCTGAGACACCGACAGCGCCGATCGTCTGGCCGTCTGCTATTACAGGCACCCCGCCCTCGAGTAGCGCATCAAGATTAGGTGCCGATAAAAATGCAACGCGCCCCTGCGCAATCACTTCTTCAAATATCTTTGTTTCACGGCGTCCCAATGACGCTGTTCGGGCTTTTGCTTCCGACATCCGGGCTGTCATGGGTGCGGCACCGTCGAGACGCAGCATGCCCAAAAGATGGCCACCGTCGTCTGTTACCGAAATCGCAACAGCCCAGTTATGCTCTTTGGCAAAGGCCTGTGCCGCCGACAGAATTTTTGCTACTTCGCTTGCACCGAGCACGGGTTTGGTATTCATTGAGTTGTCCTCCTGGATAGTGTCTATTTATTTATTCAACAATGAATCCGCATGATGCCATAAGTTCCAGGTTACGGCCTCCCATCACCTGCGCGCGGAATTTGTAACATTTCAAGCTTTACCTGACACAAAGTTTTAGTTACACTCGGGCACGCAAAAAGTGCCAATCGGGAAACAGGCCTAAATGCTTAGGCCTTTTGTCAGGGAACCATGTCGGATAACGTACCAGCCAACTCCGGGAGTCAATGTCGTGCGCCAATCACCACGGTTGGCGCAAAAGCAATGGTCTTCGCAGTTGCCATATTTTTGGCGGGGTGCGCGTCCAGCGGCCCTGGCTCACAGGCAGGCAACGACCGCGAAGCTTACCTGGCACACTTGCGCTCCGATCCGCTGGGCGCCTACCTGGCCAAGAACGATTACGGTCTTAGCCGCTCCCCCGAAACGTTTTACAACGACTCGCGTGCAATGGCCGGCGCTGCAATGGAGCACCTGGGGGTTGAATATAAATACGGGGGAGACGAGCCGGATACCGGTTTCGACTGCAGCGGCCTGGTTATCTATGCGGCGGAAAAATCACTGGGTTTGAAGCTGCCCCGCCGCTCTGCCGATATTGCCCGCCAGGGCATTGCTGTTGAACGCTCAGAGTTACGCAAAGGTGACCTGGTCTTTTTCAATACGCTAGGCAGACGTTTTTCGCATGTCGGCATCTACCTGGGCAATCATAAGTTTGTCCACGCGCCCCGCCGGGGAGCCCAGGTGCGCGTCGAGAGCATGGACATTGCATACTGGAAAAAACGCTACAACGGCGCCCGACGGCTTGGCGCCGACACCCTGCGCTCAGCCTCGCTGCAATAACCGCACTGCATCAAAGCCTGCTGCATACAACACACAGACCTGCGGCAGGCCACAACGCGTATGCCAGATCGCTGAGCTGCCATACGGAATGTTTTCATGACATTGTGGCCCAGGAAATCAGTAAGCAAAATCAGTAAATCGATGCCTGAAGGCAATTGAAGATTTTTCTTCTGATGGGCAGGATCCCGACCGCTGATATGTCGGTGAATCGAAATATTATGCCCCTTCAACAGATCAGGAATGTTGCCCAGGCGATCGGCACCCACAATTACCGCATTTACAAATGTCGTCATGATGACTCCCGTTGTCTAAGAATTAAGACAAACGATAATCATTCTTATTTGTATTGTCAATACATATTGACATCATATCGACTTCGGCAACAACGCAGCACGATAGTTAATGTTAATTAATCGGGTGACGGTACTTTTTCCAATGCCTGTTGCACCACTTCGCGCGTCAGTTCGGGCGCCATCATTTCCAGCAAGGCGTACACATAATCGCGCAAGAATACGCCCTGCTTCATAGCCACGCGAGTTACATGGGTACCGAACAAATGCCCAACGGGAATCCCCACCAGGCCTTTGTCACGGCGCGGATCGTAGGCGATCCCCGCAATAATGCCAATCCCCAGGCCCACGTCGACATAGGTTTTAATGACGTCAGCGTCGATGGCCTCCAGGACAATATCGGGGGTGATATTGCGCGACTCGAATACTTCGTCAATGACCCGGCGCCCCGAAAACTGACGATCGTACGTGACGATTGGATATTGAGCCATTTGCTCAAGCGTTAAATTGCGCGCCTGTGACGAAGTCAGCTCTGTCAACGGGTGGTCTGGCTTGACCACAACCACGTGCTCCCATGAAACAACTGGCAAAGCCACAAGACCCGGCGTATGTGCCAGCGATTCAGTCGCAATGGCCAGGTCAGCCTGCTCGTGCAGTACCATTTGCGCCAGGGTGGGCGGGTTTCCTTCTGCCAGCGACATTCTGACCTTGGGGAAACGGGCGCGAAACGCCGGAATAACCTTTGGCAGCAGATAACGTGCCTGGGCATGGGTGCAGCCAATCACCAGCCCGCCTTCGTCTTTTTGGGCGAACTCGTCACTTACTTTTTTCAGGTTATCCACTTCCCGCATAATACGCTCGATAACCTGAGCCACGACGGCACCCGGCTTTGTCAGGCCTTTTATGCGCTTTCCATGACGTTCAAATATTTTGACGCCCAACTCTTCCTCGAACTCGATAATCGATTTCGACACCCCTGGTTGAGAAGTATACAAAGAGCGCGCAGCTTCTGTCAGGTTATAGTTGCGCCGTATGGTTTCTCGCACGAAGCGAAACTGTTGAAGATTCATTTTTTACCCCGTATAGGGGTAAAATTATACGTAATATAGAAACAAACTCAAATAATATTCAGTAATATGTCTATATTAAAAAGCAGATTAGTCAAGAGGCAGGTTTGGGGGATTTGGGCGGTCGGATACGTAGCTTGCGCCACATCATGAACACCATCAAAGCAAGAAAGATGGCGTGAACCAGCCAGATGCCCAGATAAAAATTCAGTTGTCCTGTACCGATCCAGCCACGCGACAGATTAATCAGGTTCATGTACAACAGCCCCACCAGGCCCGCGATCAAAACGTCTCCGGACCGCCCCAGGCGCGGGTTCACAGCGCCCAGTGGAATGGCCAGTAACGCCAGGTTCAGCGCAGCAAGCGGCAAAGCGAGCCGCCACATCATCTGGGAATCGGCGTTATCGTTATTATCGTTGAACAACTGTTGTGTTGGACGCGCTTTTATCTGACTCTCGGCCTGGGCTCGTAACGCCTCCGGTGTTGTATCGCCCTCTCCCTCCAGACGAAACCCATAGCGCTGGAAATCAAGCAGGCGAAACTCAGTTTGACCTGGCTTCAAATCGTAGCGGTGCCCTTGCGAAAGAACCAGGAAGCGGTCTCCATTGTCCTGGGTTTCAACCCGCGCACTGTTGGCGGTTACAACACTGAGCCAGCCTTCGTCGTTGATCCGGGCCACAACCTTGCCCAGCTCATCCCCCTCATTCACAGGATCTTCAGCAAAAAACACCCGGGCGCCATTTTCGGTTTCAATAAACTGTCCGGCCGTCACCTTGGACAAATCTGACCTTTGTTCATAGCGCTGACGGTACTCGGCAATTTGCCGATAGGCCCAAGGCGAGGCGAACAATGTCAAGAATGCGATCAGCATCGCCGCCGGCACTGCAAGACGCATAACCGGGCCAATCCAGTCTTTCAACGACAGGCCACTGGCAAACCATACGACCATTTCCGACTCGCGAAAATTACGTGTTACGGTGGTAAGCACGGCAATGAACAATGACACCGACAAAATAACCGGCAACGCGGTAATACTTGAAAAGGTAGCCAGGCCGAACACGACGTCGGCACCAATACTGCCGCCTGCCGCATCGCCAAGCAGCCGAACAAGCAGGACACTGAGCCAAACCACCAATAGCGTGGAAAAAACCACACCGGCATGACTCATGATTTCGGAGACGACAGATCGTTTGAATAGAGACATAAACAAAAATGCGAGATAATCAACAACATTCGGCCGATTAACTACGGAAAGCTTATATGGAATTCAGCACACAAACCAACGCAGCGCCCCACCAAATTAAAACCGCGGCACTGGCTGTCGGCATTTTTGCCGAAGGCCAGCTCACACAACCTGCTCAACTGCTCGACCAGGCATGCAACGGTGCGTTATCACGTATTGCTAAAAGCGAATTTCCCGGCAAAGCCGGTACCCAAACCCTGCTTAGAAACCTGGACGGCGTTGCCGCCGAGCGGGTTATTTTAATCGGGTTGGGCAAACAAGACAGCTACAACAGCAAAATTCATGCAAATGCCGAACTGGCCTTCGCAAAGTACTGCGTACAGGCGCAGGTTGCAGAAGGTGTCTCCACGCTTGCAAGCCTCGACTGCCAAGACGCCAGCATTCGGCAGCGCAGCCAAATTGCCGCAACTGCGGCAAGCCAGGCAACCTATCAGTATGATGCCACACTGGGCAAGGAAAACCGCAGCAAGCCCGTCAAATTAAAGAAAATAGCACAATGGGTCAGCCGCAGCGATGCGGCCCAGGCCAAGCTTGGGCTGCGTGCCGGCCAGGCAATCGGCAACGGCATGCAGCTTACCCGCCTGCTTGGCGATCTTCCAGGCAACGTCTGCACACCCACTTACCTTGGGCAAACCGCGAAAAAACTGGCAAAAGAATTCAACACCCTCAAGGCCGAGGTCCTGGGACTCAAGCAAATCCAGAACCTGAAAATGAATGCGTTTCTTTCTGTTGCCAAAGGTTCGGATGAACCGCCGGCGTTCATTGTGCTCAAGTACACACCGGCTGCCGAAAAAGCAAAGTCGTCACGTGGCAAGAAACCTTATGTACTTGTCGGCAAGGGCATTACCTTCGACTCTGGCGGGATATCAATCAAGCCAGGCGCCAACATGGATGAAATGAAATACGACATGTGCGGTGCGGCAAGCGTATTGGGCGCCATGCGCGCCGTTGCCGAGCTGGAATTGAATCAGTCCGTTATCGGCGTAATTCCGGCTTGCGAAAACCTGCCCAGCGGCCGTGCCAACAAACCAGGTGATGTCATCACCAGCATGTCCGGCCAAACAATCGAAATTCTGAACACCGACGCCGAAGGTCGTCTGGTGCTGTGCGATGCGCTCACCTACGTTCAGCGATTCAAACCTCAGGCGGTTATCGACATTGCGACGCTAACCGGGGCATGCGTAGTCGCGCTGGGCCATGTCAACACCGGTCTTTTCTCACCGAATGACGAACTGGCCACGCAACTGCAAGCCGCCGGGCGGCAAACCAATGATCCGGCCTGGCGCTTGCCGCTTGATGATGCCTATCAGGAACAATTGCGGTCCAATTTTGCCGATATGGCCAATATCGGCGGACCACCCGCGGGGTCGGTTACCGCGGCCTGCTTTTTGTCGCGTTACACCAAGGAATACGACTGGGCCCACCTCGACATTGCCGGCACGGCATGGCGCAGCGGCAAAGACAAGGGCGCTTCCGGACGTCCCGTTCCCCTGCTCATTCAATACCTGATGAATCAGAATTGAGTGTAATGGCACGAGTCGACTTTGCATTCGGTGCTGAAGATCGCTTGCGAACCACCTGCGAGGTGATTCGCAAGCATTACCAGCAGCAACACCCTTTACTTGTTTACTGCAGTCAAACAGAACTGCTGGACCGGTTCGACCAGTTTCTATGGTCGTTTAAACCCGAGGCGTTTATTCCGCATGTCGACGCCGACGATCCGCTGGCTTCAAGCACGCCGGTATTGTTGACAAGCAGGCCGCCTGAACCCGCCATGCACGCCCAATCCGACACCCAGCCGGTATGGCTGCTCAACCTGGATACCGCCTGCCCCCCCAACGCAAATCAATTCAACCGTATTCTTGAAATAGTGAGTCTGCAGCCCGAAGACATCGAGCCTGCACGGCAACGTTGGCTCCATTACAAAACCGACGGGCACGACCTGCATGCTCATGACCTTTCGGCACGCAAATCCACTTGATGTTCAGCAAGGTGTAAGTTAAGCTTTCAACTAGGAACTCCGTGCGTATCTGCAGGTCATATGCACTGAGGTCAAACGTTTTTTGTACGATCACGATACTCAATTAAAAGGATTCACTATGAGCGACTCCCGTCAACCCTCTTTCCCCGGCCGGGAAACCTATGGTGCGGCCTCCCAGGAGGTTGTGCGTAATCGCGTCCTGCGCAACACTTACTGGCTGCTTGCGTTGTCCTTGATTCCAACGGTTTTGGGCGCCTGGATGGGCGTTGCCACCGGTATCAACTCGGCTATGGCATCCAGCCCCGGCATGAGCCTTATCTTGTTCTTTGTCGGTGCGTTTGGCCTGATGTACCTGGTTGAGAAGAACAAAAACAGCAGCCTGGGCGTTGCGTTTCTGCTTGCCTTTACCTTTTTCATGGGCCTGATGCTGTCCCGGCTTATCGGGTTTATACTGGGCATGGGTAACGGCACCCAGTTGATCATGATGGCTTTCGGCGGAACCGCAGTTGTCTTCGGCGCAATGGCCAGTATCGCCACCACCACAAAGCGCGATTTCACTCACCTGCAAAAATTCCTGTTCATTGGTGTCATCCTTCTGATCGTGGCAGCGGTCGCGAATGTGTTCCTGCAGTTGCCTGCCCTGATGCTGACCATTTCCGTCATCGCCATCGGGCTGTTCTCGGTACTGCTGCTGGTCGACTTGCAACGCATTGTGAACGGGGGCGAAACCAATTACGTCTCGGCCACCATGGCGGTTTATCTCGATCTGTACAACATCTTCGCCAATTTGCTGATGCTATTGGGCATTTTCGGCGGCGACGGCGATTAAGCGGTTCAAACGAAACAAGCGTTCCCGCTTCAACATCCCTATCAACGGCTCGTCATAGCGACGAGCCGTTTTTTCTTGGCCCAACAGCTCAGCCAATGCTTCAAGCACGAGTTCGGCATGATATTCAAAGCATGATGACAGGAACGCATCGGGTTCCCAGCGCTGGATATCCAGACGACGCAATTCACTGCGATTGAAGTCCTTTGTATTTCGGGTCAGGATCCCTACTGGAGAGCCGGCATAGCGTTCCTGAACGGCACAGGCTACCGCAATCACATGCCAATCTTTTGGATCGCTGTATTTCAAGCCTGCCTTGTAGGCCGATACGTCCCCCTGGTCCGCGTCGGGAAAACCGGCCTGCAATGCCTCCCATTGGTCATGAATATGATCGCTTGGCACCGCCCAGAGACGTTCAGCCGTACGACGCCACTCATCGCCAATGACCGGGCTCCATGCGGGGCTGAAAACGTCTTGCTCTGCCAGACGCAACAAGACATGACGCAGGACATTGGAAATGAGTACGCACGTGTCCAACACAACAAAGGGGGGCAGCGTCGTCATCAGAGCCGCTGCAAGGCCATCAAAACCGCGCGCGTACGCAACGGGCGCCCAACCAGCAAGGTATCAATGCGCTCACGAAAACTGCGGCGCAGTTGCGGCTCGAGGGCCGGATCATCGAAATCGGGGGGCTCCATATCCAGGCCATAACCGGTTTCATGCAACAGTACCCATTCAAACCGGCGCAATGCCGACGCAGCTCCCGCTCCGGCGGCCAGCTGTATCAGCGCATCATCATAGGCTTCGAACAGCGTGGGGTGGGGGTCCTCGCGAGGCAGAAGGTATAGCAACAATTCGTTCATATACCAGGCCGACATCAGCGCGCGGCCTGACAGCGGCCTAAGGCCGGCATTATCGGCGCGCGTCAGGGTCTTGACTTCGCCTGCTCCCGACCACGACAACAGCAATGGTTGAAATCCGGCCAATATCGTTCGCAGGGATGAATACGGCCGTTTCGCCCCTTTCGCAACCAAAGCTACAATGCCATGATCACGCGAAAAAACCTGGATCAACAGTGATGTTTCACGCCAGGGAACGGAGTGAAGCATATAAGCAAAACTATGTGTAACCCGTACAACCCGTTTACTCATATCCTAAATCGCGCAGTGACGATTCTCGCGCCGACCACCCTTTACGGACCTTCACATAAACCTCAAGATGCACTGGCTTTTCAAGCAGCTTCTCGATATCCTGACGCGCTTCAGTTGCGATACGTTTCATATGCATGCCTTGGGCGCCCAATAAAATCGGACGATGCGTCTCACGCTCAACCACAATACATGCTGCAATTCGCGCACCGCGCTCATGCTCTTCCCATTGTTCAATCACAACGGTACACGCATAGGGCAATTCGTCGCCAACCAGTCGGAAAACCTTTTCCCTGATCAACTCGGCCACAATGAAACGCATCGGACGGTCAGTTAACGTATCGGCTTCGAACATGGGTTCGCCTTCAGGCAACCGCGCGGCTATTTCATCAAGAAGCACATTCAGTTGCGTATCCTTGACCGCACTAACCGGCACCACGGCTGCATAAGCATGCTTTACCATCAAGTCGTTCACAAATCCGAATAGACTGTTCTTGTCTTTCAATTGATCGACTTTGCTCAGGACAAGAATCGTTTTCTCGGAAACGGGCAGCAACGGCAACAGTTCCTCGTCTCCCTTAGACCACTTGCCGGCTTCAACAACATGCAGCACGACGTCGACGTCGGCCAATGCCTGCGTGACGACGCGATTCATCATCCGATTCATCGTGCCGCCATGCCGGGTCTGGAACCCCGGCGTGTCGATAAAGACAAACTGTTCATGCTCACGGGTCAGCACCCCGTTAATCCGGTGCCGTGTCGTTTGGGCCTTGCGCGACACAATCGATATCTTGGAACCAATCAACGCATTGGTTAGCGTCGATTTACCCACATTGGGACGCCCCACTACCGCAACAAAACCACACCGAAAGACTGAAGTCATTTATTTTCCTGGGATACGGCAACCGGCAGCGTCAATTGCGCATTCTTTCGTGCACGCGCACGCCCGCTTTTTGCCGGTGCCATTTGCTGAATTGAAGCAATTACCTGGGTAGCAGCCAGTTGCTCCGCCGCCCGGCGGCTGGAGCCAGACGCCATGACTTTAATATCGAGCTTGGGTACCGAACACTCAACATCGAACATCTGATTATGTGCCGCGCCATGCGTACCAACAACGGTATATTGAGGCAGTTCCAGCTTGCGGCCCTGAAGCAACTCCTGCAAAAGTGTTTTGGGGTCCTTGCCCAGGGTTTTGGGATCGACATTCTCCAGCATGGGGGCATATAAATCGCCAATAACCTTGCGCGCTGCATCAAAACCCTGGTCGAGGAAAACCGCGCCAAAAACCGCTTCGAGTGCGTCAGCCAAAATGGACGGGCGTCGAAAGCCACCGCTTTTCAATTCGCCCTCGCCCAACCGGAGAAAATTCGACAATTGAAGCCTCTGGGCGATTTCCGCCAATGAGGCCTGTTTCACCAGGTTCGCACGCAATCGGGACAAATCCCCTTCATCGACCTTTGGGAACTGGTTAAACAATAAGGATGCCACGACAAAATTCAGTATGGCGTCGCCCAGGAACTCAAACCGCTCATTGTGACGGGCGTTATGGCTTCGATGCGTTAATGCTTGTTCAAGCAATAATGGGTCGGAAAAGGTATAACCCAGCGCTTTCTCAAGATTTGCAAGCTTTTCCATTAGTTAAACCGACCTATTCGACCCAAGTCACCGAAATTCATCCATACAAAGAACGCACGGCCCACAATATTTTCGTCGGGCACGAACCCCCAATAACGGCTATCGAGACTGTTGTCGCGATTATCACCCATGACAAAATAATGTCCTTCCGGCACCAGGCACCGGACACCACCTGAAAAATAATTACAATTTTCCCTGTAGGGGTAGTCGGTAATGGGCATGAAATCCTGACGCCGCTGACGATCCAGCAAAATTCGATGCTGGTTTGTCCCGAACGTTTCAATGAATTCGCTGACATACGTCGAGCGATCCGGCTCATAAAAGTCGCCGGCACGCTCGAGCGGCACCTCCTTGCCATTCAGGTAAAGCGCCTTATTGCGATAGAGCACCTCATCACCGGGTACACCGACCACGCGCTTGATATAGTCTACATCGGTATCCACAGGATAACGAAATACAATCACATCTCCCCGTTCAGGGTTTCCCACAGGAACCACTTTACGATCAATAACGGGCAAGCGAATACCGTAGTCAAACTTATTAACCAGGATTAAATCGCCATTTTGTAAAGTGGGCAACATTGAGCCTGAGGGTATGCGAAATGGTTCAACAATAAAGGAACGCAACACAAAAACGAAAAGAATCACTGGAAAGAAACTAACGCAGTACTCGATAAACCAGGGCACTTTATGCGCTTTTTCATACGCTTCGCGCCTTAGTTTTGCGGCTTCAACCGACCCCACTCCCGCAGGGGCGGCATCATACCGCGCCATTTCCGCAGCAGCACGTTTACGCCTGCGAGACCGCAGGAAGAAATAGTCGAGAGACCAGACAATACCGGTAACGACCAGCAAAACAAATAAAATCAGCGCGAAATCCCAACTCATATCGTTATTTATTCCTATTGCCCCAACGCCACATTATTTGTCATCGACCTGAAGAATCGCAAGAAAAGCCTCCTGCGGAATTTCAACGTTACCGACCTGCTTCATGCGTTTTTTACCGGCTTTCTGTTTCTCGAGCAGTTTTTTCTTGCGCGAGATGTCGCCACCATAACATTTGGCTAGAACATTCTTGCGCAAGGCTTTTACACTTTCACGCGCAATGATTTCCGAGCCGATTGCCGCCTGAATGGCAATATCGAACATTTGGCGGGGAATCAGGCCACGCATTTTAGAGCAGACTTGACGCCCGCGATAACGTGCGTTGCTTCGGTGCACCATCATCGACAGCGCATCGACACGATCTCCGTTGATCAGCAGGTCCACCCGAACAACATCCGAGGAACGATACTCGATGAAGTCATAATCCATCGACGCATAGCCGCGCGACACCGATTTCAGGCGATCGAAGAAATCGAGGACGATTTCTGCCAGCGGCATTTCGTAAATCAGCTGAACCTGGCGACCATGGTATGTCATATCGTCCTGGATGCCTCGCTTGTTGTTACACAGCGCCATGACCGGCCCCACGTAATCCTGCGGCATGAACAAAGTCACTTTGACGATAGGTTCACGGATATCGGTAATGGCCCCCACCTCCGGCATGCGCGACGGGCTTTCAACCATAATCACCGTGCCGTCACGCTGCTCGACCTCGTACACAACAGACGGCGCTGTCGTGATAATGTCCATGTCGAATTCACGTTCCAGCCGCTCCTGCACAATTTCCATATGCAGTAGACCGAGAAAGCCACACCGGAAACCAAAACCCAAAGCCTGGGAGACCTCGGGTTCAAACATGAGCGAAGAATCATTCAGACGCAGTTTTTCCAGCGAGTCACGCAGTTGGTCGTACTCACTGCTTTCAACCGGATACAAACCCGCAAAAACCTGCGGCTTCACTTCCTTGAATCCAGGTAGCGGCTTATCGGCCGGACGGTTCGCCAAGGTTACCGTATCACCCACCTTGGCATTCTCCAACTCTTTGATTCCGGCAATCACAAAACCGACCTGCCCCGCCGATAGCTGTTCGCACGGGACCGATTTCGGCGTGAAAATACCAATTTGCTCGCACAAATGTGTGAAACCTGTCGCCATCAGGCGAATCTTGTCTTTTGGCTTCAATACGCCATTGACAATACGCAGGAGCATCACAACGCCCACATAGTTGTCGAACCAGGAATCGATAATAAGCGCTTGCAACGGCGCATCGGGATCTCCTTTCGGAGGCGGCACCTTGGCAACGACCTGCTCGAGAATCTCATCAATACCCATACCGGTTTTGGCACTGGCCAAAACAGCTTCCGAGGCGTCAAGACCAATCACATCCTCAATTTCCTGGCGGGCGGCGTCAGGCTCGGCTGAGGGCAAGTCCATCTTGTTCAACACCGGGATCACTTCAACGCCCTGTTCGATCGCGGTGTAGCAATTCGCGACAGTCTGGGCCTCGACCCCCTGGGAAGCATCCACGACAAGCAAAGCCCCCTCGCAAGCCGACAATGACCGACTCACCTCATAGGAAAAATCAACATGGCCCGGCGTATCGATCAGATTCAAAGCATAGACTTTTCCGTCTTTTGCCGTGTAGGCCAGCGAGGCCGTCTGGGCCTTGATCGTAATGCCACGCTCACGTTCGATATCCATCGAATCGAGCACTTGCGCAGCCATTTCGCGGTCTTGCAGGCCACCGCAACGATGAATCAGGCGGTCAGCCAAGGTGGATTTACCATGGTCGATATGGGCAATAATGGAAAAATTGCGGATGTGGTTCATAAACCTGAATGGATGAAATCCGGGCTGAGACGACAGCCACGGATAAAAACGATAAGCAAAAAGAGGAGCGCACTGGGCGCCCCTCTTGTAGCGACAACCGCATTTTAGCCGGTTTGGCGAATTATTTCGTCGGCGTCACGACAATCCACTGGGATTGCCCTTCACGATACACCAGTAATGCGGCATTTTTTGAGGTGTCGAGCCCCGCGACGGTTTTGGCGAACTGTTCGGGATTGGTAATATCCGTATCATTCACCGTCAGGATGATATCTCCCGGTGCAATACCCGCCGTGGCTGCCGGCCCCTTGGCCGCCGTCACCATGACACCTTGCTTCAGGCTCTCGCTCTTGAGCACATCGGCAGGCACCGCCTGGACTCCCAAACCCAGTACGTCAGTTGACATTTCCTCGGCCTGTGAACCCGTATTAGCCTGGGCTGCGGCTTCGTCGGACTCAAACTCCCCAACGCGGACACGCAACGATACCTCTTTGCCTTTGCGCCATACTTTCATGGTTGCACGGGTATCAGGTTTGGTTCCCCCAACGATTCGAGGCAGGTCCGACCACTGAGCAATGGGTTCGCCATTGAAGTCGGTAATGACATCGCCTGCCTGAACACCTGCTTTATCGGCAGGCCCATCACGCTGAACGTTACTGACCATTGCACCACTGGCACTGTCTAACCCGATTGCCTTGGCTACTTCTTCGGAAACCGGACCGATTTGTACACCAATGCGCCCGCGGGTAACTTTGCCATGCTCTTTGAGTTGCTCAACGACACGCATGGCTTCATCAATGGGAATTGCAAGCGAGATACCCATGAAGCCGCCGCTTCGGGATACGATCTGTGAGTTAATACCCACGACCTCACCAGCCAGGTTCAAGAGCGGACCTCCGGAATTGCCGGGATTCACAGCAACATCGGTTTGAATGAATGGAAGATAATCACCGGTATCCCGGTTAATCGCACTGACGATACCCGAGGTAACGGTCGACTCCAGGCCGAAAGGAGAGCCAATAGCCAACACCCACTGCCCTTTCTTGAGTGTGGTTGACGTACCAATGGGCAGCGGCTTCAGGTCTTGCGCATCGATTTTGATTAGCGCAACGTCAGTGCGCGCGTCTGTACCAATCACCTCGGCCTTGTATTCCTGGCCGTCGGTCAGCGTCACCTGGATATCGGAAGCCCCCGCGACAACGTGAGTGTTGGTCAGAATATAGCCATCTTCGGAAATAATGAACCCGGAACCAACGCCCCTGGGAACAGTGCGTTCCTGAGGCTGCGCTCCATCAGGAGCCGGCGCGCCGCCGGGGGGACCACCACGACCGGGCGGCACAAAATCGGGGCCGAAAAACCAACGGAACAGCTCATAGGGATCGGAACCCGGCCCCATCTGAGAACCAACAGGAATGCTCTCGGTCGTACGAATATTCACAACCGACCCTTCCGATTGCGCCACCACTTCGGTGAAGTCGGGAACCGTTAATGTCGGTACGGCCGCCGTTTGCGCCTGAACCGAAACACTCGCCCCTAGCAGGGTACAAGCAACCATCGCGCCAGCAAAAAACCGTTTCACACGTTCTTCAACGCGGGTTGTTCGCATCATGAAATCTCCTTGAAAATGAATTATTGCTGTCCGGCCGGCGGCGCGACATATTGCGTTTGCTCGGCAATACCTTGCAAAGTCGACGTAGGAATAATACCCACGGCAGTCAGCCAGTAATCACCAATCCGTGTTCCGTAAACATTAATTGCGCCGTTACGCATGGCACCCTTGTGAAGGGTGCGTGCATCATTGGCCGCATCGAACACTTCAATGAACACCGACACTGTCGCCAGCCCATCAGACAACACCACATGCTTTACCGCATCGCCCGACTTCATTGGGCGAGCCAGTTGCTTTGAAAACGAGAAGCCGGAAGGTGACTGAATACGCCACCCCAACTCCGTAACGTCGATATCACGTGTTGAAATTTGTACCTTGTCCCAATCCGACGTATCCCAGGAAGAGTCCAACCCTTCACGGACAACATCTTCTCCTGTTTGTAGCATGGTAAAGGCAATCTCATCGATAACATCCTGGTCACTGACGGTTTGAGCCTTGATTAATAATTTAGTTTCCGTGTCGACACAAAATTTGTAACCATATCGATCTTCCGAGCGTGGTTCAACGTGGATCATCTGACACTCGCGCCCGGCAACACGCGTGATGTCTGCCTCACTGACAGACAACTCATAATATTCAGAAATCGCGTCGGTGTTGCCCAAAAACAGGCTGGGAAAACGATCTGTCCGCGCCTTGTCGATCAATACAAGGTTTTTCTCTGGAACCAAACAGAGCTGGGTTTCATTATGCCGAATAAACTCTCGCGGTGAACCATCCAGCACTTCGAGTCGCTCGCGCTCGCCGGTACCGTCAACCACATGAATAATTCGCGATGAGCGCATGGTTCCGCTCTCGGTATAAGTAAACACGCCGGCATAATCGGTGTTGCGTGCTGCTTGCTGTGCCTGTTGCAACAATTCGAATGCGGCTTTATAAGGCTTCTCGCTCTCTTGCGCCTGCACCGACGGCAAGCAAGCCAGCGCCCCCATCAACAGCCAAGCCAGATGCCAGGCAGACATTTGCCGAGTTACCCTTCTCATTGCGTTGCGGCCCCCGCCTGAAACGAGACTTGCCGAACCGGATTCACACCGGCAAACTGCTGATGTGCACTCACGTAATCGTGCAACCCGGAATCATCCGCCGCGGCCAACATGGGCGGCGCCTCGTTGACCTGCCCGCCCACAAAATAAGGTAGCGCAACCCATACAACCGAGGCCACGGCTGCCGCCACCGCCAGGCCCGATACCCCCGCGCGCCAGACAGGTGAGGTTTTGCGCAGCCGGGGGGCAACAATAACCGGTTCGTCGTCTATTGCTTTTGACACACGGGCATAGAAACGGTCTGAGGGCTGCACTGCCAGCTCTTTGCTACGCATTACATCGCCGATCAAGTGGTAGGTGTCCCACAGCTGCCTGCCATAAGGGGTATCGAGATCTTCCGCCCGAATTTGCGCTTCCCCATCAACCCAGGCCGAAACACTCTCTTCCCATGAAGAATCGTAATCGGAACGCGTCTGAGTATGCATAATTGTCACTCCTTACCACCGTTGCGTCTCTGCGCCCGTGCCCAGCACAGGGCGCAGTTGCGCCGCAATTGCCTCTCGCGCGCGAAAAATACGCGAGCGAACTGTTCCTATGGGGCAACCCATTGACTGGGCAATATCCTCATAGCTCATACCTTCAATTTCCCTTAACACAATAGCCGTGCGCAACTCTTCCGGTAGCGCATCGATTGCCTCATTAACCGTACTGACCACTTGCCTGCTGGCCAGAACCGATTCGGGCGTGCTGATATCGGTTAGGTTATCAATTTGGTCAAAAGTTTCATCGTCTTCGTTTGAAACAATTGAAGAAGACATTGGGCGACGTTGACTTGAGGCCTGCCAATTCCGTGCCGTATTGATCGCGATGCGATACAGCCACGTATAAAACGCGCTATCGCCGCGAAACTGAGGCAAGGCACGATACGCCTTGATAAACGCTTCTTGAGCCACATCCTCAACTTCGGACGGTTCACGAATCATGCGCGACAATAAGCGCATGATTTTGCGCTGGTATTTCAATACCAGTAAATCGTACGCCCGCTTGTCTCCGCGTTGAACACGCGCAACCAGTTCTGCATCGACATCACGCTCGCTCACGCACACCCCCCACCATCGCGATGTGTTGAGCGACCTGCATACCCAGCGCACGCCAGGCCGGCTCGGATACTCGAGATTTCCAGACTGTTAATTCCATAATTCGGTTCGCCCCGGAAGCTTCCTGTGTAAAGCGCAGTGTAGTCCAGACCCCATTAGGCCAGACCCGCTCCAATGATACCCGACGTTCACCTTCGCGATGGGCAGTGTAAATCCACCCTCCCTCCTCAAAACGCAGGGAGCCCCGCACGAATAAAGAATGCATGACACGACGCCGACAAAACATGAAAGCAACCAGCGTCGTGCCGGAAAACAGTGCAAGACTGTGAGACAGAAGAATTGATGCTGCCAGCAAAAGTACAAGAGTAGCGGCAAACCATACCCACAACGGGGTACCGATTTGCCACTCAGTGGAATTTTGCATTCCGCTGGCCCGGCTTAAATCCGTCGCACCAGCATTGACCCGTTCGTGCCGCCGAAACCAAACGAGTTAGACAGGGCCACATCAATTTTCAGGTCGCGTGCCTCATTGGCACAATAATCGAGATCACACTCCGGATCTTGATTAAAAATATTAATAGTGGGAGGAGATACCTGATGATAAACCGCCAGCGTAGTGAAAACCGCCTCTATCCCGCCAGCCGCCCCCAGCAAATGCCCTGTCATGGATTTGGTGGAGTTAACGACCAATTTGCGTGCATGATCGCCGAAAGCCAGTTTTAACGCTTCCGTTTCGTTTTTATCACCCAGGGGTGTCGAGGTGCCGTGAGCATTAATATAAGAGATCTCGGTAGGATCAATACCCCCGTTGCGCATGGCCAGCAACATGCCGCGCCGCGGGCCGTCTTTATCGGGCGAGGTAATGTGATGCGCATCGGAGCTCATACCGTAGCCAGCAAACTCGCCATAAATTCGGGCTCCCCGTTTACGGGCGTGCTCATACTCCTCAAGCACCAGGGCTCCAGCCCCTTCGCCAAGCACAAAACCATCGCGATCGACATCCCAGGGACGGGAAGCGGCCTGAGGATCATCATTTCGGGTAGACAAGGCCCGCATGGCGGCAAAACCGCCGACACCCAGGGGTGAAACAGTCGATTC
>TARA_R100000501_G_scaffold18519_1_pt1 | contig 17675 bp, 19 predicted proteins | sample TARA_R100000501 | Tara Oceans TARA_R100000501 (sample SAMEA2620120) | marine metagenome | biome: marine biome (ENVO:00000447); feature: mesopelagic zone (ENVO:00000213) & marine oxygen minimum zone (ENVO:01000065); material: "saline water (ENVO:00002010), including plankton... | reverse complement strand
CAAACGGCTTTCGATGCGGCTTATCAAGCAGCACAACAGCGGTTTAGGCCCATTTTGATGACGTCTCTAACTTTTATACTTGGCGTGCTGCCATTGGCTTTTGCTTCCGGCCCCGGATCAGGAGCACAGAATGCGATCTCTATCGGTGTTCTCGGCGGTATCATGACGACCACTTTCTTTGTGGTGTTCTTCGGGCCTTATTTTTTCCTTTGGGTTTACCGTCTTTTTAAAAAGGACGTTGTCAAAAAACACCAGCACTCAAGTCAAGATCATAAAAAGGCATGAAGCGGGTTTCATCAGTACCGTTCGGATCGTGCTGGGAAACACCACCCATTCAACGTTAAATCCTTATTTATATCCATTATCATGATTCATATGAATAAAAACGTAAGTTGGGTAGAGTCTGCGAAACCCAAAAAATCCAAAATGTTATTTCATTTATAACTGTTGGGTTTCATGCTTTAACCAAACCTGTCACTTGTGATCTTCGGACAGATTTCCACCGACCGCCCAATCGGCTTGAGCGACTTCTTCAAAGATGACGGATATTGAATTAGCTTCAGCACCGGTATTTCGGACAATACTTTCGGTAATTTCTTTCGCCACTGCTTTTTTAGCTTTATCGTCTTTATTTTCAAACCATGTCACACGAACGACTGGCATAAGTAACTCCTTCAGAAAATATCAAAATCGATTTCATCAGATTGCATGTTTCAATACTTGAAAGTCGATTGGTTTATAGTGAAAGTTATTCGATTGACCAGCTGAACAGGCTGTCATAGCCACTATTAACGGCATTTCTGCCCGAAAGCGAACAAAATCACCTGCTTTACTGAGTGGAGGTAACACTTGAAACTCACCTGAGTCCGCATCAACCGCCACGTGCATAAAAACATTAAAAGCAATCGGTATACGATCAACGCCAATACTGTAAGGCGCAAGTGCTGCAACAAGATTCCCTTCACAGCCCGGCCGGCCTTCATCTTCGCCATAAATTATCTTGAAGGTATCTTTGGAACAGGGAGTTAATGTAAAGTCATGTCGCCCGCAGGTATCTTCAAGAATAGTGAACATGGGACGGCTACGATTCGAGTATAAAATGTCACCTGTAGTGAGCCACATACGTGAGGCATAATCCAGTGAACGTCCCGACGACAGGTATTCCTCACGATTAGTCCGTTCAAATGCGACCAGATCACTCACTTGCTGGCCTTCTGGATCGATAATTATCAATTCATCACCTTTATCCAGTTCGACGCTTTGGGCAGAGCAAGGTGAAATTCTTATCGTCTTTGTAGCGTTATTCATTCGTTCTCCTGAAATCATATGGACACTGCCATTGGTCTTCCACCTCACGGCCACTATATTGTCTAGCTTCACTCGCTTCACCGAAGTCAGCCAGATTGGGATTAATCGAACCTTGCAACTCAATATCTCGAGCACGAGTAGCCGCTTGCATTTTCTCAAAACGACCATCTTCTCTGAGCTTATCAAACTGACGGTGAGAATTAAAAACCATGGCCGGATGACTAAAGCGTCTGGCCAGACGTGAGGCATGCGGATGTAAGCCAATAATAAAAAACGGATGACCCGATAGGCTCAGACTGAAATGAGGATTGTTGGTATCACTACTGACATCTTCTGCGGGCGAGTTGCCTGCCTTAATATCAAGCTTGTGAAGCCGCCACAGTTGTGACCATAGCTGAGATTCGAACTCATGCTCATTCATATTAAAAGGTCCATCAAACAGAGCCACATAGGAATGCACTGTAGAGCTGTCATCCTCATTCACGTCGAGCATTTCAACAAATCGGGAGAGTCCATCAGCAATGAGTTGGTCATTTTTAGGATTACTCAACATATCGAATTCATGCGTTTCTATTGAGCCATTGGCTAAAGCGGCTTTTGCCCCTACACAGGGAAAAGCATTGTCATCGATAAACTCTAAAAAACTCTCGCTTAAGGTCGCCTCAAGCAGATTATTATTTTTTGCAGTTTGAAGATCCATGTTTGGACTCATTTATTACCTTCAATTAGTAATGAAAAGATGGATAGCCAAATTAGATAGAGGATTGTTTTCTCATCTATGAATAATGAATCAGTGGAAGGCTATGCCAAAGAGAGGAGGAGCAATATAAATGCCAGAGTAACAGAATCGAATTTGCTTAAATTTTTACACTAACAACCAAAAGTGTTTCGATTGAGATAGCGTAAGGCATAGCAGGCTAAAAATAGCTGGAATATATGCTGAATGACTAAAATCACTATTCAGTATTTATATAATGCGGAAGTTAGATATGTTGGGAATATGTGAATTTTTTACAGACTCATTTATAAAATATTTAAAAAACTTGTAAATTTTCATCTCACAAAACTTTCCATTATGATGGAGACGAAAACTATCTTCACAACGATAGGAGAATGAATTATGAAAACCATTCTATTTCTACTCTTTTCAGTCCCTGTGGTTGTGATGGCTGATATAACATTCAGTGATAAACCTGTTCCAATCTCAAAGGATGGACAGTTTATTCAGCATGATTCAACGATAATCCTAAGCCAAGCGGCTTCCGATGAGTCAGACCAATCATTAAACGCCTCTCCAGAAGCAATAAAGGAAATGGAGCAGGTTTATCAAGAGTGCCAAAGCGATGGCACACTTGCTTCCCATTTCGATTGCAAATGCTGGAGCAACCGGTTTTTGGAAGAGAGGCTCAAAGCGGGGCCGAAAAAGCCAGCCTATAACATTAAATCTGACATATCCAATCAATGTTTCAATATCCCTGGCGCTGCTGAATATGCTTTGATCAAATGTGATGGCAATGGCAAGTCAAGCTATGACTTTGGTTACAATGAAGAGTCGGGTATGAGTTTTGAAGAATTTTGCCAATGTGTATCAAATAATTACGCGATACAATTTGATTCTCATGAAGATCGCTTTACGAGACAAGTATCCAATAAATTTTTGACATCTTCGCTTTTGCGCTGCCAAACCCCGCGGCCAGGAGATAAAAAAATTTGGAAACGTTTGGACCAATAGACCGATTTTATAAATAATAAAATCAACGAATTGGTAAATTCACAAGCATCTCCGTTTCTCCAACACTCCAAGTGTTGGACATGATGACGTTCTCAATAAACCGATCAATGCTCGAATAAGGCCAATCAACTGGCTTATCGACATAACCATGTTTCACCGGATTGTAATAAATGTAATCAATATGGCGTTCATAATCCAACTCATCTCGAATTAAATGCTCCCAGTAACGGCGTTGCCAGATGCCGCGTTCAGACTTCTTTAGACGTGAGATATTGATTTGTTCGGTAGAGGGATGACTGCGAGAAAAATGGGATTTGATTAATCGCCAGTGAGTGGCGAAATCAAAGTCATTTTCAGGTAAAGTCCAGATAATATGAAGATGATCAGGTAACACCACCATCGCATCAATATAAAAAGGGTGGCTGAGTTTAACTCTGCGAAAAGCGGTTTTAAGCAGATCAATATGATCAGTAAGCAGTGATTTATCTCATTCCAGCAGATTGACCGTAAAGAAATACGTACCACCAGCAACAAAAGCCCGTCGAAATTGCATCAATCATTAAAAAATAAATGTAGGTTGGGTAGAGTTTGCGAAACCCAACGATTCAATAATGTTATGTCATTTATAAAGTGTTGGGTTTCATTCTTCAACCCAACCTACCAGCTTAGTAATTAAAGTGACACCATCATATTATCAGCAGGATATGGGCTAATTAATTGTTTAGTTTCTGAAGCTGTCGAGGATAACCTGGCATCATACTTATCTCATGCAGAATAACGCCCCGAGATAGTCACCGATGTGAAGTCAGAATTTGGTCAATGAGAAGGAGCATTGGAACAGTGAGAACATTCTTTAATCAGGTGAGCTTGGTTATAAAACTTTCTTCTGGCTATATGAATTGCAGTTTTGAGATCAGGCAGGTTCCCGAGTTGAATGCGTTCAATTATTGCAGGTAAGTTTGGACATGTTTCCGGACAGACATAATGTAATTCACATTTGTGATTGGGTAATTTAGGATTTGAATCCAGATAAAAGTTAGTCATTACGATACCTCGTCCTCGTGCGTAAGCATTTCCCATTTGCAAAGTGTTACTAGAAGCTAGTGTTCAAGCAGTCGACTTTGCATAGAAAAAATTAACACTCGAGTAACAACAAGTCTGTGCGACAACGTACATCGCCAGAACTTGTCATGCGGCTGACGAATTTATTGCGTCGTGAAGCTGGAAAAAGAGGCGGTGCAATCTTTGAGTTGAAAGTATTTTTATGTGACAACAAGTTAGTGGGTTAAAGCGTAAATCGACCAGATTAATAAAAGACAAACTTGTTTCAAAGTCGGCTTAGCTTTTTCAAAAAATCTGCCTCATATATTAGGCGAAGCGACGTTGTAGTAGTGTATTGTTTGTTCGAATTTGTGCAGCTGCTTGAAAGGATCTTCTAACTGTTGCAATGACGTGGGAAGCTCGTTCGAATCCACCATACTTTTAATTCATTGTTATGAAGTATATTGTTTTCCCACATTTATAGTGCAACCCATCGCGAATAGGTTGTTTCGATATAGTGTTGCGAATTTGTGTTATTTGTGCTAGTTAAAACTCATAAAAGATATGTGTTAATTAGATTTTATAAGATTCGGCGATGAATCCTGAATAATTATCTCGCAATGTAAGTTGAAGAACGCTACTAAATATGTACTTTGATGACGGTAATCTCTTATGGTTTCTGATCATGATCCTTTTCAAAATGAGCTTCTGGCAGCGCTGACAGAGGAAGAACGCAGAAGAGTTTTTCCATATTTAGAGTTAGTAAAAATAGCTTTAGGAGACGTACTTTATTCTCCTTATAAACCGATGATGCATGCGTATTTTCCGACGACAGCAATTGTGTCTTTATTACAAATGACACAAACCGGTGCTACGGCCGAACTTGCAATGATAGGTAAGGAAGGTTTTGTTGGTATCTCATTATTTATGGGAGGCGATACGACCTCAAGTTGGGCAATGGTGCAAAACGCTGGTTATGCATACAAATTGCCAGCAAAAATAATAAAAGAGGAATTTTGGAGAGGTGGAAAATTACAGCATTTGCTGTTGTGTTTTACACAAACGCTTATAACCCAGATGGCACAAACAGCGGTGTGTAATCGCCACCATACAGTCGAGCAGCATTTATGCCATTGGCTATTATTAAGTCTTGATCGTCTTTCATCAAATGATTTCAATATGACCCACGAGCTGATAGCAAATATGTTGGGCGTTCGCCGTGAAAGCGTTACAGAAGCAGCAGGCCATTTACAACGTGATGGTTTGATTCATTATACTCGCGGCAAAATTTCAATACGGGATCGAACAGGTTTAGAAAACCGAGCGTGCGAATGTTATCATGTGGTCAAAGTTGAAACAGATAGATTACGAAAAGTAGTGTAATAATCTAATTCTAATAATCTAGATCACTAGGTTAAATTTCCTTTTTTATCTCCCACAAATCCAAAAAGATGGAAGTAAGGACATATCGCGAGGAACGCGCCGTAAAACCATTATTTTCTTGAGTTTATTGACACTATAAAGGATATATATTGTCGATGCTGGATACATAAATAATCTAGGTTTATGCACGATCTTAATTAGACTAATCATATTCTCGGAAACAATTCTAATACTTATCTTTAAACAAACCAGATTTTAAGCTTCGAGTGCACCTTATGCGAAACCCAGAGATTCGATAAAGTTATATCATTTATAAAGTGTTGGGTTTCACTCTTCAACTCAACCTACGAGTTTTTCTTACTCCCGAGCTAAGGTAATTTGAAAATCCTTGTCATCAAATAGTTTTGCCACTAATTGCCTATAGAGTGAGCTATATCGATTTATTGCTTCTGGAACCGCAATATCGCCTATGAAAGAGGAATCCCATTGCGAATCAACAGAAAAGCTTTTTTCAAATACTCTTTTCCCGGCTTTATCCACCGTGAAATTCGCAGCTAACTTGGCTGAGCCTGTGGTTATAGCAGCATTAACTTGGTTTTCCAAAAGTTGGGCTTCTATCTGTAATTCAGATTTTTCATCATAGAGTCCAGCAGCTTTCAGTTCGACGATGACAGTATCTTTGAGTTGTTGTGAGAAGCTCCCATTTGCACTCTGAAGACTCATTCCTCTAAGCCCTCCTAGTGACTTATCAAGCCCAGGTTTGAGACCTGGCGCTAAACCAAACTCGCCTACTGAGGAAGATGCTAAATTCGCTGCACGTAGTTTATGTAATGTATCTGCGCTTGCCGAAGGTGGGGACATCTTGACGGACGCACACCCCACCATAGAGATGAGCATTAAAATAAGCGTGAATAATTTAATCATGCGTGAGGTTGAAGTCATAACCATCACTTATTTGAATGCAGGATCGTAAGAAAGATCATTGAGGACATTACTCACGACCTGGCGAGTCATCAAAGTGACAGCTTGCTCAACATTTTCAGCTTTGGTTGCGTTTGATGGGGCCGATGAGTTCCCAAGAGTAGTATGGATAGCATGACGAGCACGTTTTTCAATGGGGGCACTGGAAGTATCATGAACATAGCTTGCCGTGCATATATAACCATCTGTGACTTGAGAACCGGCTAGACCAAAAGTTAGTCCAGTCACAAAACCTTTGCTATATGCTTCATCGGTAACAGCAATATTATTTAGTGTAATGCTTAAAAGTGCGCCTCCCTGGGCAGGTTCTTCTGAAACCTCGCTAAATAAACCGCTTAACTTTATTTGTTCGATGACTTGGGCTTTTAAAAAATTGGTAGCTGCATCGTTTGCAGTACCATCGCTTTGAAATTCAAACAAGGCCTGAACAGGGTGCAATGGTTCAGGTTTATTGAACTGAGATGGACTGATTTCCTTTGTTGATCCATCAACATAGGAAGTTGCACAACCGGATAAAAGTACTATTGATAATAAAATAGCCCAACGATATGTAGTAAAACCAAATCTCATAATATCCATATATGTTTTTTCCTTGAATATATTTTATTAAGTACGTAATTTTATTAAAGTTAAGTATACGATTCTTTCAAATTTCTTTAGTTTGTTCTAATTTGGTTGATTACAGCTATATAGCGTTTTCAGCTCCGTCAAACTTATCAAACCGTACAAAATGATCAGATAAAACTTTAAGCAGACAATAATTGGAATGCACAGAATTTTCAAGCTGTTTAATTCCCTTGAACTTAAAATGTTGGGTTTCATTCTTCAACCCAACCTACGGGCTCATTTATAAAATTTAAACAAGGATGTAATTATGGAAAAGTATGAACGGTTAATAAAAATGGCTGCTTCTGCTGTGGCTATAGCAGTGCCATGCATATTGTTAACAGGCTTTAGCTACCATATTGGGCATATCTTTACGTTTGGTTTGAGTTACGAACTGATAAATAAAGATATGAGCGATGTTCTGGTTGAAAGCTGGTATATCGGAGTTTTAGCCATTGCATGGCTACTCACTAAATGGCCAGTCTGGCTTGGATTTTTTGTTGTTTTAGTCATTATTGGTCTGGTTGCTTTTTTCTATGCAAGACATGCAAAAGCCAATGGCAAGGATTGGTTATTCGAAGAAATAAGCAAAGAAAATCAAGGAAGAAAGATATTAGGTATTACACAATGGCATTGGTGTGTATTAGGTGAGATGCATGTTGAACTCTCATCTTGGTTTTCTTATCCGCTGCTTATTGTTTGTTTCTTGGGGTTATTAACCGCCTTTCCATATGAAAGAGGGAAAGCAGATGCAGATAGGCAAATACAAATATATGCAGAGTCGGGCTGTGACCATGAAGAAAAAGTCGGCCAATGTTCATATTTAATTGATACCAAAAATCAAAATAAAATCATTGCAAAAGGCATTTTAGTATCAGCTAATCAAGACCGAATCGCTATTTTTAATAATGAGCTGGAAGTGTGGCCTTTATTAGATAGTTATATTATTAAAAAACAAAAAAATCATTAGGAATCCAATTTTTGACGAACTCCCCCTTTGCTTTAATCTGTCTCATCATAGGAGGTTGATTTGGTAGGTTGTGCTGAATTTATGAAGCCCAACGGATGGGGTGGTTTTATGGAGTTATGCTGAAAAGTGAAAGCATTTTTATGATTTGGATTGTTGGGTATCGTGCCTCAGCCCAACCTACCTTGCTTTCTGACCCATTAATTACCAAAAATCCTCTAAAGATCCTTATGATCTTTATAAAACATTTATATAGTAGGAGAACATCCAGTTTTTTTAAAAATTACGCATTAATGCTGCCACAAGATCATATTGGCCTCGGCTGGAACTTGTGCTTTTGGATGATAGGGAATGATTCGTGCAGTAAATTCTTTAGCTTCTCGATTTGTTTTAATATCAGCTTGATAACAATAACCGTGAACCGCACCGCTGATTTTTTCCTGACATTGACATTCAATAACTAACGGGGGCTCATTGAGTTGCGTATCTGCGTACAATTCGACCTTGATTTGCTCAGGCAGTATTTCTCCTAAATATATCTGTATACGAAATAGCAAAACATTGTTGGAGGTGGCCACTTCCATATTACCAAAGTGGATCTGATCCCAGTGCTGATCGATGGTGTTGTACCAGTTACATAATTCTTTTGCTAACAGGCCTTGGTGAGCTGTGCGTTGTTCATAGCCTGCTTTGGCTGGATGATAAAGCTCTCTCACATATTCTTGGACCATACGTGTGCTGCTAAATTCTGGAGCTAGTTTCATCATGCTATTGCGAATGTGTTTTAGCCAGTCACGTGGAATGCCTTGCAAGTCCCGGTCATAGAACATAGGTATGATGTCGTTTTCTAAGCACTCATAGAGTTGTTCAGCTTCAATGTAATCCCAGCTTGGGTCTGAATCATGTTCATGGCCATCACCTAGCGCCCAGCCAACATCGTCGGAGAACGCCTCGGCCCACCAACCATCAAGTTCAGATAAATTAAGCCCCCCGTTAGCGAGAACTTTCATACCACTGGTTCCACAGGCCTCCCAAGGACGACGTGGGGTATTGATCCAGACATCAATACCTTGCACCAGTTGCTGAGCCAATGCGATGTCATAATCTTCGAGAAATACGATTCGATCTCTGATCCTTGAGTGCTGAATGAATTGTATCCACTCCTTAATCATTCCCTGACCTTCGGCATCACTTGGGTGTGCTTTACCTGCAATGATGATTTGCACTGGCCTGTCTCTATTACTCAGGAGGCGCTCGAGGCGTGGTTTGTCAAACAGGAGCAAATTAGGACGTTTGTAGCTAACGAACCGTCGGGCAAAGCCAACGGTTAAAGCGTTCGGATCAAGTAGCTGACTTGATGCATTTACCTGTTCAGGCGAAGCACCCCTTTGCCCAAGTTGTAGAGACAGACGTTTGCGTGCATAGAGAATTAGATCCTCACGTTCACTGGTGCATAGTTTCCACAGGGTCTCATCATCGATTGCTTCAATTGATCTATGCAGATTTTCTATATTGCCAACCCAACGTTGTTTGCCGCAAGCTTCTGTCCATAATTTATCTGCCCAAGGGGAATCCCATGTTGGCACGTGTATACCGTTGGTAATGTGAGTGATTGGTATCTGAGCAACAGGCCAACGTGGGTAAAGTTTGCTGAATAAGTACCGACTGACTTTACCATGCAAACGACTCACGCCATTACAGCGGATACAGCCTCGCATTGCGAGGTAGGCCATGTTAAATGGCTCAGTCGGATCATGTGGATCTCTGCGGCCCAATGCCAGTAGTTGTTGTAGCGACAGTTTTGTTTGACTTAGGAAGTCATGAAATATTGGGAAATATTTTTCAATCAACTGTGGATAAAAAGTATCGAAAGCTGCTGCTAAAGGCGTGTGTGTCGTAAATACATTTCCCGCACGCGTTGCCCACAATGCTTGCTGGAATGTGCAGTCATTTTGCTCCATATATTGACGTGCGCGTTCTAAAATGACAAAAGCAGCATGACCCTCATTGAGGTGGCATACGGAGATGGATTCATCGACCTCTTGTATTAATCTCCAGCCTCCTATCCCCAAGACAAGTTCCTGCAGAAATCTCAATTCCTGATTGTTATCATACAATTTATTGGTGATACCACGGTCGCGCGGGCTGTTAACAGGATCATTACTGTCTAATAAATATAACTGGGTACGACCAACATTAACTTGCCATACACGTAGCATTAGTTGCCGCCCAGGTAGTTTCAGCGGCACATACAGCCACTCTCCATTGGTTTTACGTAATGGCTGTATAGGTAATGTTGAGGGTTCGTTGTAGGGATAGATTGCTAATTGATGACCCTCTGCATCAAGCATCTGACGAAAGTAGCCTTCCTGATATAGGAGACCAACACCGATAACAGGTAGGCCGAGATCACTGACAGTTTTAAGATAATCACCGGCGAGGATCCCAAGACCGCCCGCGTAAATTGGCAGGGCCTCACCAATACCGAACTCCATACTGAAGTAGGCTACTTTGCCAATATTGAAGTCTGAATTTATTTCATTGTACCAGCCACCATCTGATTGATAGGCTGCTCGCTGTTCTGACAGACGTCGCAACTCAAGACAAAATTTTTCATCTTCAGCCAGTTGCAGCAGCCTCTGTTCAGAGACATGTTGCAAAAGTGTCCAGGGATTTTTTGTGCATTCCCAGATTTCTTCGTCCAGCATTCGCCACAAAGTGTCAGCCTCGTGACTCCATGTCCAACGTAAATCCTGCACTAAATCAATGAGTGGGTGAAGGTTTTTAGGTAAATCGTAGGAAGAAAATGTTGGCATTTATATCTCCATCATATATTTATGATGATTTCAGATTAAATGAGATTTTATTAAAAGTACTTAATTTTTCTATAAATATAGGGACGAACACACTCGCAACAATTTCATTCCAGACTAAAGAATAAGATACTTGCCGAAGCATTTCATGTTTCAACATATTCACTGAGTTCGCTGTCAAGATTACAGGTTTACATCGAATATTTCCTCTGTCATGAATATGGTGGAATATTTACGATAATACCTTTGGTGTCGCCATCAAAAGTGCCTTGAGAATAGGGGGGAATATGGGAGCTCTCAACCCGAGAATGAATGTTTATATTTTACAGGGTGAACTATAAGCTTAGATTGGTTAAAACTCTACAGGTAATAATGGGAAACAACTGAGCTCTCCCTAGCAGTTATATATCAATTACAGATGCGATCACAGGTTTAATATTTCAACCTCTTCCGAGTTCTCTGAGTTAAAGGTTTTACACGTTGGGCTTCAATGAGTTGATTGGTAGGAATGACCAAGAAATTTTACTGTTATAACTTTTTAACTGTCCATTCGAACTAAATAAAGGTCGTAATAATTAAATTGATATCGAGTTATTAAGAATTATGAATATCTAAATAAATTAGCCCGAAACCATCAAATTTAATATGACGGTGTCGGGCTAAAAAATCTCGTTTTATTTGAAATTCAATCTTAACTTATCTTGATTTAATCTCACTTTTTATGGAGTTGAGCGCAGACCGTTGGAGCTCAAAGAAGATGAGATTGAGAGATTAAGGAAATCAAAAGGTTATCTGAACTGTTTTTAGAAAAGATGAGATGAAATTTCAGAATAATTGAGATTTTATGAAGTATTTTTCTCAATAGATGAGATTTTTACTACTCAAACAAAATTTATGCCTTTTCACCAAATGGGGTTAAGTGTTCATAGTGTTGAGAACAATAAAGTTTTCAGAATATGTTTTTTTAGCACTATAACAAATTTTTAGTCGGTAAGAACTATATGTGATGTCCTGGCATTTTCCGCTACCTAAACTTGTTCCAAAATTGGCTTAATTGAATAGGGTTTACCCAAAAGTGTATAAAACAAAAATTCTAACGCCAGCACCTTGCTATTAGGCAAAGTGCAAAGTGGGAAACACATTGAAATTACTCATAATCCCTTGGTCCCAGGTTCGAGTCCTGGTGGGCCCACCAAATAAATCAAGCGGTTAGCCGATTTTCGGCTGGCCGCTTTTTTTGTCCGCAGGCTTCCTGAATGTATGGTTTTTGGGTGACCATTTGTGTAATTATTTTTGCCAACCGCACTCTGCTGCATTTAATGCTTTTTGCAGACTGTCAAGAAACACTTTGACGCGCTCAGGAATATAATGGCGCGTTGGGAATACAGCCCATATAGCCAAATCATCCAGGCTGGCATCATTCAGCTCTATTTCTATCAGACTACCTTCCAATAAATGCTGCCGAACATCCCAATAGGTCATGAGTGCTATGCCCACACCATTTATTGCAGCGATCCGAATGGTGTCCAGACTGCTTGTGTGTAGTCGGCCTTTGATTTTAGTTGGATAAGAATACCCATCTTTATCAAATGGCCAGTACTCCATGCCGTGAAGTATCAAACCGCCATGGAGTTTGAGCTCATCAAGAGACTTGGGGGTGCCATGGGTAGCCAAATATTGTGGAGAGGCACAAATCAATCTACGGTTGTTTGCTAGCTTTTTGGCAACGAGACTTGAATTTTTGATAGGTGCAATCCGAATAGCCAAATCCATGCCTTGACCAACAATATCGACGATATTGTCTGTAAAGACCAAATCCAAATTTAAGAGAGGATGGCTTGTTAGAAGGTTTTGTATTAACGGGTTAATAACAGTTTGTCCGAATACGACTGGGGCAGTAATCTTCAAAATGCCAACGGCACCTGCTGTGGGCTTTAGTGCTGATTCTGCGGCTTCTTTGGTTTCTAATATAGATTGAGCATAAGGCAAAAAGGCCTCACCTTCAGACGTAAGAGAGAGAGAACGAGTTGTGCGATGAAATAGTCGTACAGCCAATTCCTTTTCGAGTGCTGACAGACTTCTGCTGATTGCAACAGTGCTAACACCTTGTTGCCTGGCAACACTAGATAAGCTTCCATGCGATGCAATTTTTACAAATGTCGTAATGTCTAATAAGTTCATGATTGTTTCATTTTATGAAATACATGTTTACGGTTAGGTGATCTACCCTTCAAGCATTGCTCTTGTTAATATCTAGCTAGTAGTGGCTTTTAACCATAGATAACGAGCCATTTAATTCTAATTTAATGCAATTCAGTGAGGGTAATCATGACATCGCAACAGGTATCATTATTTACAGATTATGAAATAAACGGCAAGGCATTGCATAATCGATTTGCTGTCGCACCTATGACAAGAGTCAGTGCAACAGCTGAAGGCTTGGCCAACGAGCGCATGGCCCGTTACTACGAGCGCTTTGCCAAGGGTGGTTTCAGTTTAGTTGTGACTGAAGGCATCTATACAGATAAAAAATTTGCACAGGGCTATCAATTCCAGCCAGGGTTAAGTGACCATGCGCAAGCAGAGTCATGGCGGCAAGTTGTGGCACGCATGCATGATCATGATGCACTCATCTTTGCACAACTCATGCATGCAGGTGCCCTCAGCCAAGGTAACAGATTTGTAACACATACTGCTGGGCCTTCGGCCGTGCAACCGAAAGGCAAGCAAATCGAGTTCTACTATGGAAGTGGCGACTATCCGCTTCCTACTGCGATGACCGATAGTGATATTTCAGATGCCATTGACGGATTTGTGCAGTCTGCGCAACGTTCGGTTGAAGTAGCTGGGTTTGATGGCATCGAAATCCATGGGGCCAATGGGTATCTGCTGGATCAATTCATGACCGATTATACGAATCATCGCAATGATTCCTGGGGGGGCAGTGTGCAGCGCCGTTTGGCATTGACCTTAGAAGTGATTAAGAGGACACGCAAAACTCTAGGCAACCAAGTTCCAATTGGTGTGAGAATTTCACAAAGTAAAGTCAATGATTACGAACATAAGTGGGCTGGTGGCGAAAAAGATGCAGAAGTTATTTTTGGAATGCTGGCTCAGGCAGGCGTCGATTATATTCATGTGACAGAGTATAAAGCCTGGAAACCTGCTTTTTCAGATAGCCATCTGAGCCTGGTAGCTCTGGCAAAAAGATATTCTTCAGGCACAACAATTATAGCCAATGGAGCGCTCCATGAGCCAAGTCGGGCTGAACAGGTATTAAATGATGGTGCTGATATAGTGACTTTAGGTAAGGGGGCACTATCCAATGCCGACTTCCCCAATAAACTGCAACGCGGTCAATCAATCAATCCCATTAATACAGAGATGCTAGGCCCTATCGCCAATCTGAAGGATTATGAGCTTGAACTCTAAAAAGTCAGAATTAGATTTGGAGAGAGCAATGAATACCCTACAATCGGCGACTGCTGAAGCACCCCTTAAGATATATGTTTGGCTAGATTTTGTTTGCCCCTATTGCTTGATCGGCGACGCACTACTCAAACAAGCTGTAGCAGGATTAGACGTTGAAGTGATCTGGAAACCTTTTGAACTCAGGCCTTATCCTACACCGACGCTGAAACCAGAGGATGACTACCTGCAAACAGTATGGAAAAGACATGTGTACCCAACTGCAGAGTTCTAACAATACAATTCAGCCTGACGGCTTTTTCCATCACTTTTTTTGCGGTTTAACGCTACGCTATCGCATATTAACTCACTACCTAGCCGCAGCTATTTGGTACGTTATCTTACATAGGAGATACTGTGCACGCTTCAAGCTCAATTGAACATCAGGCTATAGAAGACACTGTATTAGCAGCTTTGAACGAGAAGCTTGGAATTAATCTTGTTCCAAAGCGACTGGCCTTAGGCGAGAGTACATCGGTTCAATTGGATGGCCTTGATGAGAAACGCCAGGCTGTATGTGAAGTTTATGCACGAATAGGCCGGCTCAAGGGCTCACAGCCAGATAAAGTAGCCAGCGATATTTTGAAATTGTGCCTCTTTGAGCAATTTCGGGGTAGTTCATGGCGTAAAATTCTTTGCTTCGCATGCCCAGAGGCGGCCAAAATGGTTCAAGGGAAGTCGTGGCTGTCTGCAGCAGTTAAGCTCTTTGGTGTGGAAGTTCATGTTATCTCTTTGACAGAAAGTGAAAGGATGAAGCTTCTTGAGGCTCAAGCCAGGCAGGTAATGGTCAATAAATGAGCGATAAAACTACTAACAAGTACAAGCTGGCGAACTCATATATGCTCCTCTATTTTGCTCGTTTGCAAGCAAATGGAAGATCTGATTTTATGAAATGGATTGCTTAATTCTTGGATCAATGGGGTAGGGTATAGGCCCAATTATTTTCAGCTTCTTTAATGAAGCAGCAATATCTGGAAAGCTAGAGAACTTGATACTAAAAAATGATCTGAGAAATTCAATGACTCTAATACAGGGGTCAAGTGATCACATAATTAAGGTGCTGCTACGGAAAATCTACTCGCTAGCGCTCCTAAATTTCCGCAGAACATGACGTAAGGCAGGGAAAAAATATGAGTGATTGGGATTTTCTTCATGACATGCATAAAGACGGCTTTAGCCCAGAACAAATAACTGATGCCGCTGCCTGTGGGTATAACCCTTGGGATTTCGAATACATTGACATTGATCGAGAGTGGATTGATTCTCAACTTCCAGATCCTGGAACAGATCAACCAAGGACAGCCTTCAAGAGTCGAGATGGATTTCCATACAATGCACTCGAACAAGCAGAGATTTTTCACGATCTAATTGATTGTGCTACACGCCACTTTGAAAATACTGGCAGGTACTTGCAAATATGGGGAGAGCTCGGGGAAATATACGCTGAAATAAAATTCGGCCTTCGCCGTCATGGTACGCATGAGGCTGGTTCTGACGGCACAATTAACGGAGAGCTCGTCGAAGTTAAAACGATCTCTCCGGAGAAAAATAGCAGCAGCGTTCTCGTTAAAACCCAGGGAAACTTCGAAAAAGTGCTGGTTATACGTATCGATGAGGATTTTCAGTGCGAGGGTAAGCTATTCGACAGAACTGAGTTAAAAGGAGGTTCGGGAAAATACCTTCGTGGACAACTCGATATTGATGGCAGCAATTCCTAACAAAAAGCTGCACTCGGAAACATTTTACTTCGCGTGTTTTTGTGCATTCCGGTACGCTACATTATTTACTAAAACGCTCTCCATAAAAGTTCAGATGAGCTTGGCGTTAGCCATCTGAATGGAGATATAAGATTTTGCCCAGACAAAGTCACGTTCTTTATAAGTCATTATGGATACTTCCGACATGTGAGGTATCTGAATCGTCACAAATTTACTAGACACCTAACAGCAGTCCATATTCAGAGTTTATGTCACTAGGGTTAATAAAAACTTAAGTTTTTAATGAGATTATTTTCAAGAAGCTTTGAGTACTCACGCCTACTCAAAATTGTAAGAAAGCAGGAAAATACTGAAAGACTAAACCAAGATGAGCTCAGAAAGGAACGTATATGGCAGGAAAATATCGAAGAAAAAAGAAGAGAAATGTTGTTCATATTGGCAGAGATCATCGAAAGGCTGAGTCTATTAGAAAATTAATAGCATCTATAGAAACTCATGAAAGTGAAACGGCGGAAATTAAAGAGTGGCTTGTGTGGGCATCAAATATTGCGAAACAACTCGACCCAGTTAGAGACATGAAAAACGTAATCAATGATTATGAAATGGTTAAACATGAAGCGATGAACATTTATTAATTATGTTGACATTGTTTAATAAACTCTCAGATTCAGTGTCTTTTAAAATTGCATGGTCACGTCAAAAGTCACTGGAAAAAAAGAATCGATGGAAAGAGCTTCTAACTCAGTTTCCTGCCGAATCCTTAGAACAAAAAACTGCCGTTCAGGAAAAACGTTTAAAAGCCCATATTCGATGCAAATATGAAGTAAAAGCAAAAGAATATGAGAGACTGGCGATAAAAACAAAAAACAGGCGGGCTATTGTAAATAATATAGAAAGGATTCTTACACGAAACTTTGAGCAAGATTTAATAGATTGTTATGAACGAATAGAACGTATTAAGCGTCGTCATGTGATTATTAAATCTGATTTAACACAGGCTTATCTTAAACACACTGAAGCTAAAAACGATATTGATTCCTGGTATGAGAAATCAAAAAGATCTGGACTGCTGTTTGGAAACAATGGAAAGAAGATCCCAAATTATTCATTTTTTGGACAGTCCGTTGCAAGTTTAGATATAGCGAAAGCACGGAGAAATGAGGCTGGTGACAGAATCAGTAAGCTCAAGCGAGAAAAAGAGATGTTAAATTCGGATTTTGAGCAACTAAATCAAAAGATTCAAACAATTCGAGATGAAGAATGTGAACATCGTAAATTGCTATCTGAAGGGATTACTTTCGCCTTAATTAAATTAGAAAGTGCTCAATTAAATAAAAAAATGTCGGAATTAACTTTAAATAAACAAAAGCTTCAAGCTATGCATGAGGAAGAATTAAAGCGTGAACTTGAGACTCACTCAATTTCAATAAATTGGCAGCGTGCAATTCAAATGAGAAAGGAAAGGAAGGCTTTACTTAAACAGTTCATGAGTAACGATGCCCTCTTGGTGCGACGAGATAATTATTTTAGCCATTGGAAAAAGTTACGTTCTTATAATATGAAGTAATTTAGACTGGTTAATTGCTGTGAGCGGCAGTATTTTCTGTCCCATTGAGACTGTAAAAAATTCTGTGTAACTGCTTATCATTGACCGAAAG
>TARA_R100000501_G_scaffold17730_2_pt1 | contig 17838 bp, 12 predicted proteins | sample TARA_R100000501 | Tara Oceans TARA_R100000501 (sample SAMEA2620120) | marine metagenome | biome: marine biome (ENVO:00000447); feature: mesopelagic zone (ENVO:00000213) & marine oxygen minimum zone (ENVO:01000065); material: "saline water (ENVO:00002010), including plankton... | reverse complement strand
AGTTCCGTTACCTTGTATGGATATGGAATCGTTTGATCTGTTTGCCTTGATCTTGTTGTCCGTAATAGATATTGCATCATTTCCTATTGTTCCTGTTGCTGTAATATCTGTTGTTGCTGTTATGGCACCTGTTGTGGCTAAAGTTGATCCATCAAACGTTAAGTTAGCTTCTCCTTGGAATGCATTTGCACCTGTTACAGTTGTTACAGTATTGTTAGTTGAACCTGTTTGAACTGCTTTTGTGTCTGCATATGCTTTAATTGATTGTTGAGTTGCAAGTGCTGTGGCACTATCCGTACCCATTGCATCTTCATCTAATATTGTTGTGACTGTTGAGCCACTTGTTCCTATTTTTAAGTTTTCTAAATTAACTGTGCCTGAACCATTTGCATTTATTTCTAAGTTTGCATTTGAGGCATTTGTTGAAATTGTATTGTCTGTTATTGTAACACCATCTAATGTACTTGCTCCAGTAACTCCTAATGTTGTAGATACCGTTGCGGCACCTGTTACTGCTAACGTACTCCCATCGAAACTTAAATTTCCTTCCGCTGTAATTGCCGAAGTACCAGTACCTGTAAGAACTGCATTATCAGTTAAACTTGAAGCACCAGTTCCACCGTTTGCTACTGATAAATCTGTAGTAAGTGCTAAACTAGCCGCTGTTAAATCTTTTACTTGGAAGTCTGCAAACGCTGTATCTGTAATTGCTGTTGCATTTCCAGCTGACGTTGTTGTAACTGCTTTGAATACATCATCACCTTCATTCCAATATATTGCCGCATTATTTGCCGCACCTCTATTAACCATTATACCAGAATCAATATCTGCTGGACCGGAATTATTTCTACTTAATTCTATAATCGGGTCCTCAACAGATAGATTTGTTGTGTTAATAGTTGTTGTTGTACCATCAACTGTTAAATCATTGTGTATTCTAAATAAACCATCTGTAACTTCAAATTGTGCCGCACCAGAAACTGTACCTATAACTTTAGTACTTGATGCAGTAACATTTGTTGTACCAGATGTTATAGCAGTAGGGTCTACCCCTGCCACTGAATCATCTACATATTTTTTATTTGCTAATTGTGCATCTGCTGATGGTGCTGTTGTATTATCACCAACAACTTTTTCTACATCTAAAATCTGTGCACCTGAAACATATATATTTCCTGTTCCTGCAGGATCTAAAATTAAATTATCATTTGATCTTGTAGTTGAGATTTCATTATCATTTATTCTAACACCTTCACTTTCAAGATACCCAGCATTTACTGACAAATTACCTGTAGTAAGTTGTACACTTGTGCCTGGTTGTAATAAAATTCTACCTGTCCCAGCGGGTGCAATTGTGATATCTTCATTACTTCTTCTACCTGTTATTGTTGCATCTCCACTACCAATAGTAAGTGTAGCTGTTTTGATATCAGAAGCATCACCTGTTGTTTGAAGTGTTCCTCCAGTAACTGTTAAACCTGTAAAAGTTGGTGAGTCACCTGTACCAACTCCAATACTAGTTCTTAATGTTGCTCCACTTTCAGCAACTGGATCTGTTGACCCATCACCTACAATCATTTCACCATCGCTTAATACTGACATTGCCGTAATAGCATTTGTACCAGATCCAAGAAGGATACCACCGTCTGTTAAAGAGCTGGCTCCTGTTCCACCATCAGCCACTGTTAAATCTGTTATACCTGTTACAGTACCACTGCTTATAGTTGCTTTTGAAATAACAACAGAACCAGTACCACTTGGTGTAATATTAATATCTTGATTTGATGCTGTTCCTAAAATATCTGCATCAGCAATACTTAAACCATCTGTTGTTAATGATGAAGCTGTACCTGCACCTGTGATGGTAAGTGTATCCGCGGATACTGCTGTTGTAATATTTGTACCTCCAGCGATCTTAATTGTTTCTTGGGAATTAAATGTTGTGCCTGATGAATCATCACCAACAACAGTAATTACATTTGCAACAGATGTTGCTGTATCAGCATTTCCTGTTACGTCACCTGTTACGTCACCTGTTACGTCACCTGTTAAATTTCCTGTAACATTTGATGTAATTGGACTTGCTAGTTCAATGTTTATGTTACCTGAACTTGTTATAGGTGTACTTGTAATTGTAAAATCATCACCTGCTGTTGTTAATCCAATTGATGTAACTGTACCTGTTCCTAGTGAGCTTGTTGTTACGTTTCCTGAAGCATCAAAACTTAAAACTTTACTTGCTCTATCTGATGCACTTGGCATTGTAGTTGTTGCTGTATCTGTATTTGGTTCTGTAGTTGATATTGCTCTGTTTTCTATTTTGTCTGTAGCATCTATAACTGCTTGTGATAAACGATCTAATTCTGCGTTTACTGTGTCTGCCAGGAATGCTCCTGATTGTGTGAAATCTGTTGTTCTTGCTAAATTTGTATCTCTAACAAACGTTATAACTGTTGCCGCTGAAGGGGCTGACACAAATACAATTGATCCTGTTCCTGATGACCCAGAATCAAACGAAACTGTATAGTGCGTAGTTAATGTCTTTTTAGTAGAGCCTTCATATACTGCAATAGATGAACTATCTGCAATTTCAAATGAAAATGTGTATGAAACAGTACTTCCGTCTGCTGTATATGCTACTCTTGGTGTTGTAGTTGCTGTTGTCATTATAATTTAAACTCCTTACTATTTATTGATTTAATTGAAACCACCTTTCCAAAAATTCATCAACGCTCCGTCTGCTGATCTAATTGGTTTCCCAAACATAATCCCAGTTCCTCTATTTTTACGTAATCGTTTTTGAATTCTTTTTTGTGCTCTTCTATAACCTTTAGGATTGATCATTTCTGAAAAATATTCTGTAACGTATTTTCTCCATAACATTTTTGACCACCAAATACTCTTAAATGGTACTTGATTGGTTGCTAGTATTGCTAAATCTTCAAATTCTCTTGCTCGTGCTTTTTTATCTTTTGCTAAAGCAAGGTTGATTCCGCTGTCCATTACTTCAAGTACATCTGCGGCTAATGGTCCTATTACATTGTTGATAATATCCATTTTAGTCATTGCTCTTACATTATTATCTTTTTGAAATCCTGCTATCATTTTATCTCCACCAAACATACTAAACATTAAATCTGATACTATACCAAGTGTACCTGATTCTGTGGCTACTCTTTGCCAAAATTCCATTTTACTTGCATCGTATGTAGGTCTGCCTTTTATAAATTCTTTTAATTGTATTGTTACTGCTGATGTTGCTATTAAACTTGCGGCTATTACAGCAGTACTCATAAGCATATCTGTACTGCTTTGATGTTGCCAATTACGTGCAACAGTTTTTCTAAAAAACGAAATTGGGTGTGCTTTAAATTGAGTCATAGATCTTACTATTTGTGCCCCAGTTCCTTGATATTCTGGAATAAAAAATGCACCAGCCATTCTATCAAACTGTGATGGTTTCATAACCATTGTATCTACTGCATCTGCAACTGCCGCTATAAATTTGCTACGAGTACTGGACACTCCTTTATCATTTCCTAATACTAATTTTGCAACTTTATTTTTAACTACTATATCTCCTTCACCAAGTTTATACATATCTAATCTACCATTAGCATCAAATAATCCGTCTTTAAAAAGATGTTGATTCTTAACTAAATTGTCCCAGGTAGTTTCATTTATTCCATATTTTTGTAAATTGTTTTGAAACTTCTCTCCTAATGTATTCCAAGTTTTTTTTGTTTGAATAAGTTCTCCAAGATGCCTACCATAGACACCTGCGGCACTTGACTGTAAACTTTTAGTCCACCAGTTTAATCCTGATCCTCTAAAAACCATATGAGCAAATGCGGCTGAACCTCTCACCCACGATGTGTCATTATTCATTCCATCATTTAAAATAAATCTTGCACCAGCGGCATTCTGCCAACTCTCTGTCATCTCTACAAAATATCTTGCATATTTTATTCTGGCCGCTTTACCACCACTTACCATTCCTGAACCAGGGAACACCGTTGCTAACAGGCCATCTCTACCAAACAATGGTAAATTAAAAATTCTTTGCCCTGTTGTAATAAACACAGGTATATCTAATATTGCTGTTACTACTGCAGATCCAAGTTTAGCTCCTGCTTGTAAATTCCTTAATACGTTGAATGCTGTTGTACCATGAGCCTGTTCTGCAATGGTTGGTCTAACTAATTCTTTCAAATAATGTAAACTGGCATCTAATTCTCTTGTTTGTGCAACACCTATATCATTTCTTAAATTAGTTTGATCAATAATTTTCATAAACTTCTCTAATCCTACTGTATGATTACCACCTAAAAATTGTGATACACTAATATCTCTTGATAGTTCTTGTATATGTGCAGTTATCTGTTGATGTAAAGTTGCTTCATCTCCATATTTTTTTGTAATCTTTGCAAATGATTTACCATCTTTCCATTTTAACATTCCAACTCTGCCTGTAACTTCCTCTTCCCCTATTCTTGGTTTTCTGCCGTGCCATTCAGCAATTTTTCCTATTATTTTAGGATCATAATCTCCTATATTTCTCCAATCTGTTTTCCCTTCAATACCACTCATTAAATTATCATACATTTGAGCGGCTAAAGATCGCATTCCATCAATTCCTTCTACTTCACCTTTTCCAAAAATTGACTTTCTTTTACGACCGTGAAACTCAAGATCTAATCCTTCTGATACATCTTTAATAAATTGTTCTCTGGTTTGAGTTTCTTTACTTTCGTTTTTAAATCTCTCTTGAATATCTTTGTCTATTTTAACTCTTTTAGTAAGATGTTTGTTCCACCTTACTTTAATACCTAATCTATTATAAGGCATTAGTCTTGCGACTTTGCTGAAAGAACTTTGTGCCTTTAATGTAACTTCTGTCCATAAAGCCTCTGCAATCAAATATGCTCCTGTATTTTTTGTTTTTTGTGTAACATTTAATCCTTTGTTTAATTCAAAATTACTATATTCATCCATAAAATCAGGAAGATTTTTTGGATCAGACATAAATTTTTCGTGATTTATATCAATATTATTTTTTCTAAACGAAATATCTAATTTACTGTGGAAGTCACCAAAAAATTCTGTGCCTGTAACTCTCATAAGTTTATCTAATGGTACAGAACCAAATGTATCGTTGTTATCAACTATTGTAGATTGTATTGCTTTGGCTTGCATTTGCTTTATTTTCTTCGCTGGATTTCTATTCCATATAAGATGCTTTGTTCCATAAAATTTAGTAATATTGTCTTTAACAATATTGATTTTAGTTTCAAATCCTTTTAATCTCATACCACCGTCTATTGCTTTTTTTAATTCTAACATCGCTTCTTTTCTTTTAGTAGCAACATCAAACTGTTTAAATACTTCCCAATTTAGATATGAATTTTCTTGTATATTGTCGTCTTTTATTTTTTTAATCTCTTTTGCAATCCTTTTGTAATCAGCATCTCCAGATTTATATTTTAACTGTTCAGTTTCTAATTTTTTTATTTTATAATCAATAACTTTTCCATACCTTATATCAGTTACAGGTGCATCTAACGATTGGTTTTTAATAATTGCGTCACTTCTAATATTATTAAAGGTTTGCTCAAGATTAAACAATTCATTTGAATCAAGAGATCTGCCCCAGACGGCCTCTATAAATTTTACACAACTTTTAAATTTAGTACTCATTATTTTGTTTTCATACAGTTAAATGCTTTTATTGTAGCATCATCTTCCTGAAACCTTTCACGAACGTTTTTAATAGCCTTTTCAATATCATCCAAATTCATTTTATCAGTTGGTGATAATTTTGTTTTATCAACATCAATTTTTTTATATGATTGTGTTGTTTCATCTAATATAAATCCAAGTCTTCTTAAATCTATATCTTCCATACTTTTTAGTGCATCAAAAATCATTGCATCAATTTCTGCTTCTTCTAATATTATATCTTTTTCTAACTGTTCTCTTAATAGTTTAATTTTTCCATTATCTATAGTATCAAATTCTGAATCAAGATCTGATTTGTTTTTTATTTCGTTTTGTAATTGGTCTGCTTCATTTGTTCTTTCTTGACTTTTTTTAACTTCTACTTCGTCATCACTTAATTTACTTTCTTCTATATTTTTTTCAACAGGATAATGTTTTTTTTCTAAATCTAAGAAATCTTGATCCCATTCTGATCGCGATATGTCTTCACCATCTATAACTTTTCCATCTTGATCTATTTCAATTTTTTTAGCACGAACAACATTGATATCTTTATCTACAAAATATACTTTACGATTGACTTTATCTTCTACTCTTGAGATTTTATCAAACCCCTTTACATCACCTTCACGATTTACAATAGTTTCAAATGCATTTGTATCTAAATTTTTAGTTTCTGTCAATGGACTTTTATTGTTTGTAACACCTTCTAAATCTATACGTGCATCTGGATTTTTATTTGTTGAAATATTGTCTGATGCTTTTACAATAATTCCCATATCCCCAGCAATTTTTACGTGACCTAATTCATTGATATCAATTCTAGCATATGATGAACCAGCTGGTATTGTTTTACTAATATTACCTTCAAGATCAATATAATGTGTTCCTTGTACTGAAAAATCAATTGTTCCGCGATTTACTTGTGATGGATATCCTATTTTATTTTCTTCAATCAATCTTCGTACTGTTTTAGTTGTTCTGTTCTTTGTATTTTTTAATGTAAAGTCTTTGTTTAATCTAGTAGCCGCATTTTCAGGAACACCCATATTTTTAATACCTCTAATTCCTTTTCCTACAATTGGACCTATAGAACCAATACCACCTCCTAATACAGCGGCAAAAATCATATTTCTTACAACACTATATTCACCTTCCATACCTCTTAAATCATATGCGGCATAACCAAGTGGACTAATTCCAAGTTCAATTGATGCATTTAATCCAGCAATAAGTCCTGCTGTTTTCCAAATACTTTTTCCTGCAAGTCCTATTGGAACAGGAATTAAATTTACTGGGTCAGCTATGGCACCACCAAATGCACCTAATGTTTTCAAAGACCAGAATCCACCTGGTTCCATTTGAAATCTTTTTGCGGCAACCTGTGCTTCTTTTGCATTATACAACATTTCGTAAGACATATGTGGTTCCCACTCTAATCCTTCTACTTTTAGACCAGACGCAGGATCGTTATATTGCTCTTCTGATATTTCGCTTTCTCCTGCGACTTCGTAACGTTGTTTTGCTCTACTATTAGCGGTAATAGTATTAAAGTAACTGATTGTTGTATCTTTAATACCTGATTTAGCCCCTATAACAAGGGTATCCCAAGCACCTTTTTCAAATGGTGATACTGTTTCTTTTGTAGCTCTACCTACGTATGAATCTTTTAATATTACTGGCATCTTATTAAGATCCTGTTATTTCAAAAAATGGATCTACACCAAGTTCTGGTGGTTCTATTCTTTGATATGGATTATCTGATTGTTCTCTAATAATAGTAAACAAATATTGTAATGGTGTTTGTGTACTACCTGTATTACCTTTATCTACTAAACCACCTTTGAATAATGCGTGTTTTTCTGGATCATTTAATAAATCCATTATTGCTTTTCTATTCATACCATATTGAGCATTTCTTCCATATGGTATATTATTACCAATCCATTCTAACATCCATGGTTGCATATCACCAGTTGATACTGCGTGACTAACCATAACAAGTATGTCTTGTTCATTTTCATCATTTGTAAGTTCCGTTGTTGCAAAATCACCTTTTTTTAATGCCATAACAGTTGCGTTGGCTAATGATTCTTCTGGTTTAATATACGATTGTGGTCCAGCCTGTCTGCCTCCAGCTGTTTCCATATCTTCTATTTTCTTTTTGAATTCTACGTTTGCTTCAATTACTTTTTCGTTTAAAGTTTTCTCTCTCAGATCAACTTGAGTTACATTTGCTTCATCTACCCACGAAACTTCTTTTAATACTTTAAATTTATTTGTAAAACCAGTATGACTGTATTCAATATAGTCTGCTTGATTTTGTAATTGTGCTGAAATTGGTACATTACCTTTTACTTTTGAATATGGTTTAATTGAAAATTCTGAATACATACTATCACCAGCCTGCGTTATCTGTGATAACATTACAGGAGTACCTGCTTCATCATAATAGGTTATTTTACCATTTGCAAGACTAATAGTAAAATCTTCAAAATTGCCTTGTAAATCATCAACTGTATCAAGATTTGCACTAACACCACCAAATGCTAATGGATCTTTTGCAACTGCTTGATGCATTTTTTTGTACTCCTCAAAAGCTGTCTGATTAGGAATATCATTTAGAGAAGCAAATATTTTTTGACCTGGAGCAAGTTCTCCTATGAAAAAATTACCTTGAGTTGAATCAGTTCCACTTATATATTTGTCTGTTAGTTCTATTGCTCTGCCAATATCACCTCTTGTACTCACAATAAATTTTGCCAGCATAGTTTTATGCATTGCCATCATTGATTGTGTTTGTGCTGTTGACCATGAACCTTTTGTAAATCCGTATTTTGAATCATCACTAAACTCTGCTTCTGTTATGTTTTTTAAAACAGTTTCCATATTTTCTCCTTCATACCCTTCAGCTTCTAATTCACTTTTATATGATGACATATTCACAAGATTATTAGTATATGCTTTTGTTGCATCACCTAACTGTACAGATGCAAATTCTCTTCCTGGACCATGAATAGCCAATAATGCTAATAAAACATCGTCTTCAACTTTTTCACTTTGTTCTACTAATTTTTGCATAATTTGATATGTATTATCTTCACCATATTGCATATATGCCTGATTTATAAACTGAATTTGTGCATCACCATTCTCTGCATTACTAAGACCTGTTTTAAAATCATTTACTAATTTTTGTGGCATAACATTGATCATATCAACTTGAATATTAAGTGTTGATGCTACATCTTTTTTTAATTGGTCTAGTCCTGCTTTAGTGTTATCTGTAGTTGGATCCCAATTTATAATACCTTTAGATATCAATGCTTGAACAGCATTGTTTCCATTATCATCTAATAATGTTGCTAATTCGTTTTGTGCAGTATTAAATGCCTCTATTTTTAATCTCTGTACCTTGATAGCTTGGTCTTTTTCATCTTGCGTTTTAAATATAACTTTGCCATTTTTATCTTTAGTTTTTCCAACTACTATTGTTTCAAAATATTTTTCCCTTTCTTTTAAAAGAATTGCTTCTTGGGTTGCTTCTAAAGTTCCTCTACCTAAAACATAACTTTGGTATGCGGATGTACCCACGGCTACAGACTCACTCCATTTTTGATCAAATATTTGTAATTCTAATTCTGTTGCACCTGATCTTTCTAATTTTGATCTAATTTTTTCTTTATCGTGCTCTGATTGCCATCTTACGAAGGTGCTATGATCAGTATCTTGAGATGGATTATTGATATCTGATCGTTCAGTAGTTTGATAGTTTGCATCTGTGAATATTTGCTTTTTAATAGTATTACCAGATGCATTTGATGCATATGCTTCCGTAGCTTCTGCCATTGCGTCTGCTTTTAAAGATGTATTTGCTGTTCCAAAGTTTTTATTAAGTGCTGTAATTTTTTTCTTTAATTGTTCTTGTTCTGTTAAAGTTAAATCCATACCACGTGGAAATACTTTGCTTAAATCTTTTGTATCTAAATCACCTTTCCAACTTCCGTTCTCTATTTTTTCTATTAAAGCGGCTCTTGCTTTAGGATCTCCTTCTACTCTTTTCCATTCTGCTTCTAACAATGCCTCAAACATATTAAGTCTAAATGCATTTCTTTGTACATTAGAAAAGTCTGATGTAGGTGATAATGTTTGTAAATCAATTTCAATTTTTGCCTTTGCCGCTTCCATTAAGGCTAATGCATTTTCATCACCTGTTAAAATAGCGAGTCTGGCTGTGTTTGCACTTTTATCAATTACAAATTCTGCCTGATTAAGTGCTTCTATTCTTTTTTGATCAATTATGTTTCCTTGTATTTCTGCTCCAACTGCCGCTTTTTGTTTTTCGTAAGCCATAAACACAGGGTTCTGCATTTTTTCTGGTAATGAACCTAATAATTCTGCTTCATATTCTTTTGTTGCTTCTACATAACCTTCTGGATCAAGTTTGAACTTTGTTCTCCATAAGTCCATATTTGTAGAAATCTCTATTTCTTTATTATGTAAAAATGCTGTATTTTGTCCATTCTCATATGCCGCTCCTGAAATGGTCCATGACGGTTGTAACTTGTCTTGAATTGTAGTTTCACCTTTTTTGTTTGCTTCTAATTCTCTTTCTTGTCCTACTTTAAATGCTTTATCTTTTGCATCAGCATCAGCAACGTTGTTTGCTAATGTAGAAATACTATCAACAACTTTAATTGCCGCATCTCCACCAACGTAAGGCATTGAAAATGTAGCCTTGGGTGCAATATTTGATCCAGTAGATGTATCTTGTTTTACATTTACTTTTTTGCTTCTTATTAGTTCTGGTCTTGTTGGTATATCTGGCATTATCGTACATCCTCTATACTTGGGTTTGTATTTTTTGGAATAGGTCCTCTTGTACCTAATGTAATTGCCGCATTTGTCATTCCACCAAGTAAAGAAATTTTAGCTTCGTGTCTGTAACTGTCAGCACTTAATTTTTTACTTAAAATAGATTGTGATGTATTAAATGTATCTGTGAATTGATCTTCTGCAAAATTAGCCGCTGTTTGTCCTAATATTTGTCCTGGTGTGCCTTCCATTTTTATACCAGCCGCTGAATACAATGCTCGTTGTTCTCCAATTTTGGCTCTTAATGCTCTTAATCTTTTTATTTTTCTTAATGCATATGATTCTGTTTCCATTTTTCCTTGAAACATTGTAAATCCTGCTTTGGCTTGCATTTGTTGTGCTTGTAAAAAGCCCATATACATCTGCCCACCTGCACCAATAAATGGTGCCGCAACTCTTGCCGCATTGAATAATGTGTTTAACGTTGATGATGCTTTAACAGCGGTACTTGCCGCTTGGAATGCTTGACTTGCTGATGTGAATAATGTTGAACCACCACCTGTTGCATAAGCGGCCGCTCCTATTAAAGCAATTTTAGCTAATTTATTTTTTGGTGCACACATTGTTAGTTTCTTTTCCTCTCAACTAGATAAATTTTTTCGTCCCCTACTGTGTAAGATCCAAATTGTTTAAATTTTAATGTATTTAACCATTTTATAGAGTCTGCGTGTTTAGACCAAACCTGAACCACGTGTCGTTTTGTAGGGTGTTTTTTCATACTTCGTTTAATCAATTGATTTGCTTCTCTAGTAATTCTAATAAAGAAATCTTTAACCATTGGAGTTGCTACAAACCAATACCATACTTCATCATCTATTACGTGAGTGCCAGATGCTAAAAAAGGAACACCATAATATGTTCCTGTTACTCCATCTTCTAATTCTTCGTATTTGTTTAGGATTAATGCTTTGGTATAACCCATTAGCATAAATTCCATTTCGTCTGCGACACGACAATTATTTACAACATATCTAAAATGTGTAAAATTTAATGAATGTCTGACTGGTTGTTTATCCTGCTTGTAATTTTCCTGCACCAAATTTAACTTCCGTAATACTACTTAATATAGTGCAAGGAAGAGGGTCAGTCATTGTGAAAGTAACTTGTGGTGTTGTACTATAACCATTAAGTCTAACTCTTTTCATTCCTGAAAAAGCAGTTACACCTTGATTTAATAATGCTGTTCCTAATTCTCTAAAAGGTACTGTAATATTATCAACTGTCAATGCTTTGGCATTATATAATTGTAAATCAACTAATACTTTCCTCATTTTTTCTCCTAAAGTACTTTGACCTCCTGTTTGTATTATTAAGTTTAATGTTTTTGCTGTTGCTGTATATGTGTTTCCAATTTGTGTAGATGAACTTTCTCTTGTTAAAGTAAAATTACCTGCCGCAGTTACAGTCACGTCAGGGTGTTTTAGTCCGTCAGCTACTACTTGTACTGTTTGTCCTTCTAATCCTTGGGCACCTGTAAAACTTGATGCTGTTGCACTTGACGTATGATAACTGTCAACGTAAACATCATCTTCAGTAAGTTTTTCTAAAAACACACCTGTTTGTAAAGTTGAACCATCATTATCATATCTTTGTACCAATGTATATAAAGAATTATCTGCTACTCCTACTGCTTTAAAGTTTCCATTAGTTGTCCATTTGTTCCATCCTACAACTGAAAACTCTACATTTATACCTAAACAACCTATTGAACCATCTGAATTTAATGCAAAAGTATAGTTTGTATTATTGTTTGAATAGTTTGCTAGGTATGCCATTTGTGTTGCACCTGTTAGCATATCGTGATGAATTAAAGAATAGTTTTTTGCTGAATAGGCATCTGTATTAAAATTATAAACGAATGCTCTGGTTTGTTTTCCTGATTTATCATTGAATAATACTTCATTATCAACAACAACTGGTTCTGTTGTGCCTGCAGAAACTCCATATCTTGTTTGCTGACGAACGAGGACATTGCTTGGAGTTACTGGCTCTCCACTTAAATCAAATTCACCATCTGATGTAAAAATAAAAAGTGATTGTTGTGATACTAGATGTCTAATAATATTAAGTTCATCTGATGCTATTGTAAAAATAAAAGAAGCATCATCAGTAATATCTCCTGTTACATCACTACCATCTACAACTTTTGTGTAAGGATCAAAATCATAAAAGTTTCCTGTTTGTGATCCAAATATTGTTTGAGGTTTATCTCTAGTACCTCCAAATACTAATCTATTTTGATGAAACGAAACTGAACGTGGCCAGCCTCCACCTAATGAAGCACTTAAATTACTAAAAGCAGATATTTCCCATTCGTTACCTGGTGCTCCTTCTGTATCTACTAAATCGTAAATTACATCTGCTGTCATTACAGTTGATGATGAGTGTGTTTTTAATTGTACCAACCCACCATTAATATTCACGTACATATTTTTGTGTCCATCAGGCCAATCAGCATCAACCCAAGCATAAGAACCACTTGACAATGTCATATTAATTCCTGTACCCGTTACTGCTGATGGTGTAAGTGTTGTTGCAAAACTAAAATTTGCTAAAGGTACAACGTCAAAACTCAAATAACTTGATGTCCAATCTGTGTTTACAGATCCTCTTACTAATTGTATAGGTTGTATATCTGGATGAACCAAAATCATTACATCAAATGATTGTGTAAATCTTACATCAGCTATTTCGGCTGTTGTAATTGGAAAAACTTGTCCACCCACACCATGTGTTAAATGTGCTACTCTTGTATCTTGATAAAAGATATGCATTTCTGCAGTAGTACCAGCATCACTATCTGTTGGCTCTAATACAATAATGTATTCTTGTCCATCACTAAATCTAAATGGAATAAGTCTGCTTGATGCGTGAAAGCCTGCTGTTGTTAAACTTGTTGATCCATCTGGTGTTGTTGATGCATCAGGATCTGCGGATATATATTGGAAACCTTTTCTCTTTTGCATACCACCTTGCGGTAATAAAAGCATATTTGTACATTCTTCTAAACCAGTTTTATAAAGTTGTGAATCTACCCTGCCATCCATGAAGGGGCCTAGTTGGCCTGTGTTGTAAGAATTTTGAGTTATACGACGTGTTGTCATTCATTAATTAGTTGGATGTCTTAGTCTATTAAAATTGCCACTTATGTGTGCTTCAATCAATTGACCAGCTGGTACAATATTTCTTGGTGGATTTTCTTGTCCATCTGCTATCCTTGCCGCTCTTAATTTAGATTGGAAGTCTTCTGCAAGCCTGCCTGTAAGTGTTCCAACTCCTGTAATTGCTTCGTTGATTTCTACTGCTAATTTTGCAATAAGTGCCTCTATAAAAAATACTGGAAAATTATCTTCTGTTAAATCTTTTACGTAGATAATGTTCAATGGATCTGTATTTGAATAAACTTTTGCACCTTCTACAGAATAATCTGTAATTGCATACCCTTGGCTATCAAAAAATCCTTTTATTCTTATTACATCACCTGGTAAACTGTGTGTTTTAGTATAACTTAAATCTGTTGGTGTTTCTGTTGTAAGATTTACTGCTACTTTTGTAATTGCAAAATTCCAAAAAGTATAATACATTAAACCTTTTTTAACATTACTATACATTGTAGAACAAACGTTTGCTTCGTTTGATCCGTCTGTGAATGCAGAAATAGTTGATGCTCCACATTTTACTAATGCTTGATTTGAAATTGATATATTTGACTCAGCCATTTGTTAAATTCCTTTTAATAATATTATTTACCGCATAAAACAAGACAGGCCCTTTAAGGGCCTGTCAATCATTAAGAAACGAGGTTATCCTTTCTTAAGTTAATTTACTGATTACTCAGTAACTTGTATTTCTACAACTCCGTCAGCATCTATCAACGCTGAACCCATTGACATCTCACCTAAAATAAGTGTAGATGCTTTTTGTGGAACATAGTTGATACCAACTGAAACGTCAGAACCTACTGCTAATCCCATTGAATTTTTGTGGAATGCGTAACATTTTCTAACAACTGAATCAGCTGATAAAAGATTTGAAACGACCACTCTAAATCCAAATATTGAAGGGATATATCCTGTTGCCAACGCATTGTTAGTAATAATTCCGTTGTCAGAACTTACTAACGTAGTGTCAGTTAAAAGATCAGTTAAAGCGGCAGGTGATATAACCAAAGTACGATCACCTGAAGGTACGTCTAGTCCGTTTAAAGACTCATGTACTTCAAGCAACGCGGCTTTGTTAAGACCTGATGATCCTTGTGCAGTATATTTGATTGTTGTTGGTGTGCCATCATCTAATGCGTCAACAATAGCCTGATCCGCGGCACGAGCTAATGCTCCACCTATCGCTTCAGAAAATGTTGATCTCATATCGATGTTAGTTTTGATTTCATCAAGTGATTGTACGTATTCACCTGCATGGTAATTTGCAAGAGTACATGATACTGTTGCGTTCTGTGCAGTAGAACCTGTGTAGGCACCTGGTGATGTTAAAGACTTAGATGTATCTGACATTACTACGATGTCTTCAAATCTAGCCTTGTTTTTAATCGAACCACCTTTTGTTAAAGTGTTAAACTTGTAAACTGAACCAGTTACATTTCTAACAACTCTAACAGAGTTAGTAAGATTTGACGTCAACTGCTGATAAGCGTGTTTGACATCATCTGCGAACATAGTTGTAAATGCATTACTAACTGATGTTCCTGCGTTTGCTACTAAAGCCATTTTATTTTCCTCTCTTTAGTGTTTGTTATTATTATAGTTTAACGCTATGGAATTGTGTTATACTTGAATGGGCCTTATGGTTGTCCTTCTTATACAACGTTCTAGAACTTGTATTTTACAGCAATACCAACTGTTTGTAATCTTGTACAACCAAAGTAGGCCTTACGGTTATCTACGTGATTATTTATAGGTTTTCAAAAAATCTTTATCAGTGTTTATTTTTATTTTAGGATAATATGCTAATATTTTTTCAAATGTATGCTTATATCTCCACTCTGGTACTTGATTATGTACTAAACTTACGTTTGTATCTGTTCTTTTTCTGTATATAGAGTCTGGACCTCCATCAAATCCTATTACATCTATATCTGTAAATCCTAATTGTGCGGCAAATACAATACATATTTCTCCTGTAAGCCAACTGTTCATTCTAAAATATGGAAAACGAATTTGTCTCATATCAGGAATTGTTATTGTACTTGTTTCTCTATGGGCTCTATGTGACATCATTGGCAAATATACTTGTTTAATTTTATCTTTGCTCATTTGTTCTAACACTCTTCTGTCTTTAGCAATAAGCCAGTCAGGCATAAACTCTTTGTATATTTGATTGCAACCAAATGTTGGATAATTTAATTTTGTAAGATCGTGTTGCTTTCTACTTGCACCATTACCAATTACTGTACATTTAGGCATAATAAGATGTGCTGAACTAAACTTATAAGAGCACGTGTTTTCTCTGCGGGAGAAGACAACTTTTAATCCAGCACACTGATATTTAATTGATTAGTTTTAATATGATAGTAAACATACCACCTATTAGTGATATTGTTGAAATCCAAACAACTATTTCTAAACGATTGATACGTGCCATCATTCTATTGATCATTTCGTGTGTTTGTTTTTGCATAATTCTACAAAGTTTTTCGTGTTGGTCTATTCTATAATGAGCCATTTTTGCTGTTGGTATTTTTTTAACGGGCACGGTTAGTTCTCCTTGTAGTTCTAACACGTTTTCTTCCGTAACGTCTTACTTTACTTCTACTTTTTGGACCATATGAAGTAATAAAAGTTTTTGTTATTGTTGTTCCTGCTGTTTTTAATCCCATTGTATATGTTGCCACGGTGTTGGCCGTTTATTTTGATTTAAAATAAGACTCCCATCTGTTATTGAACTTGCTGATAACATTTTTTTGTAGCCATTGCCAAATACTTTTTTGCATACTACCATACAAGCCTTGTATTCTTTGCCCTTGTAAAAATACTTGCGATGTTTTAATTGAATACCTTTTCGTGTTTTTGTACCTGCCATCGTCTGTGTCCTTATCTAACATAGACACTATTTACTTTAACAGGTTATAAATTAGTATTTTTTACTTCCACTTACTACATTACAAGTATAAAGATTTTTATCAATTAAAGCAAACATTACTTTTTCTCCTTTAAATTATTTACTTTTATTACGATGATATGTTTTCATACAATGACTAATGTGTTGTTTGCGAGTCATGATAGCTGTGTTAGCATAACTCCATGGTTTAGTATTGTCTAATCTACATAACCATAGTTTGTTTTTTATTCTATCAACCCACTGACCTTTCCATTTCCTAACAAAATCAGAAAATACAAACTTCCACTTTTCTCCTCTAAACACTGCTTGTACCTTTTTCATTATCCAAGCACGTGCCATTGTTTTTATTACAGGATCTGGTCCGTGCTTCCAAGCCCACGGCCGTGGTCCTCTATAATGTCTCATTGTATTCCCCACAGGTTTATCATACTTGCCTGTGGCATACCCTTTTTTCATTGTGTTTGATATTTTGCGTTTGTGTTTTTCTGTAGGAATGTATTTGCGTTTTTTATTTTTTTTATTTTGCGTTTGTACCATATTCCCCTCCTTTGTGCATATGTGGTATTTATCCTCCTTTGCTTAAAGGTGCTAATTATTGACAGCGGTAGACTAGACTCATCATTGGTATCATAAGCCAATTGATAAAGGTGCAATTCCTTTTACCGCTACACTTGGCATTCTTAAAGCGAATTTTTTTGAGTTCTTTTTTAGAATTGGTAGGGTAGGCCAGGGGATCGTCTATGGCAAAACAGAATCAATGACCTACCCTCTTAAGAAGCTTTCACTCCATCTGGTGAAGAATTGTGAGTTAGGCTTCGTACTGGTATTTACTAAGAAGGGGCTTAAAACGGAGGCTGTGGAAAATGGAACTTACTACATATTTCCAAAATCTGTTTTTTTTTGGGGCTCTAGTTTCAAAAACACCTGATTTTAGCCCATCATTCTGAGCTTTTTACCATATCCCCCAGGCCCATAGGTCTGACCTTAAAATATAAGTCCAATAGGCCCATAACCCCACCGTTCTGACCATATCTGATGGTGCCAACGGTGACTCAGCCTTGGCCAGACCATACCCCACCGTAAGGACCGTTTAATGGTTAAGAGCCAGATAACGGTAGGCACGGTGATGTATAGTTCTGACTGTTATGTGATTATACAATTATGATGAAG
>TARA_R100000501_G_scaffold9422_1_pt1 | contig 17882 bp, 16 predicted proteins | sample TARA_R100000501 | Tara Oceans TARA_R100000501 (sample SAMEA2620120) | marine metagenome | biome: marine biome (ENVO:00000447); feature: mesopelagic zone (ENVO:00000213) & marine oxygen minimum zone (ENVO:01000065); material: "saline water (ENVO:00002010), including plankton... | reverse complement strand
CTGACATCACCAGGATCAGGTCGATATCGTCCAGTATGGGCTCCACGATGCTGGCGGGTGTGCCCGGATTTAAGGCAATTCCTGGCTTCATACCGGCAGCGCGAATCGCCTGAATCGTACGATGGATATGTGGTCCGGCTTCCGGATGAACCGTGAGGATGTTTGCGCCAGCCTTCGCAAAGGCAGCAATGAACGGGTCCACGGGGGCGATCATCAGGTGCACATCGAACGGCTTGTCCGTGCATTTGCGGAGCTTTTCGATCACCGGAGGGCCAAAGGTCAGGTTTGGCACGAAATGCCCATCCATGACGTCGATATGGATCATGTCTGCGCCAGCATGGTCTATGGCGGCAATCTCTTCACCGAGGCGAGAGAAATCTGCAGAGAGAATCGAGGGGGAAATCAACACGTCGCGCATGCGCAATCCCTAAGCTGGAACAGCCGGCCACACAAGGTGGCCGGCTGTCCGAAAGTGTAGAGATTGGGCCTAGTAGCCGCCGGCCGGAACCAGTTTCCAACCATCAGCCCCGGCAATGATATCGACCGGTGTACCTGGCGCGATATAGACATCCGCGCCCTGAATGATTTCCTTCACGTCACCCGTCGAGAAACGGACAATGTAGGCATAACCCTGTTGCTTGCCGACAGCCTTGCCAGCTGCGTTACCGGCGATGCCGCCGATGACGGCGCCACCAATGGCTCCCGCAGTCTGGGCCTTGTCGCCGCCACCAAGCTCGGAGCCTGCCAGACCACCCAACACGGCGCCTGTTGCGGTACCAATCAGGGACCGGTCAGATTGGATCGTTACGGCACGCACCGAAGTCACTGTACCGGTATAAACGGTAGAAGCCTGACCGACCGCACCTGGCGTGGCTGTTCCAGCGCCATAATTGCTTGCACATCCGGTGAGTGCCAAAGCGAGGGCAGCAAATGCGCCCACAGCAACTTTCCGGGGAGAAAATTCGGTAATCATGTTGAGTGCTCCCTGCACATTAGATGGGTTATCATTGCACAGTTCGCCCTGAATGGCAGATGAACTCTGCGAGACCTTTTTGTGGCAAGTCTGTTTACCGCTTGAAAACCATGCGCGGATTGAAATCGATCAAATCCGCTGCAGGCGCGCAATGTAGAAGGCATCATGCCCCGCGCCGTCTTGCGGCAGGGTCAGCAGATCGCCCTCTGGCGTCAGGCAATGCTCGAAACCGGGAATTTCTGCTTCGGATACAGGCTGACGTGAATAAAGCTCCGCCGTAATCGCCTGATCGACGATATTGCGCCCTTCGGAGTCAAGCGGGGTGCAGACGCAATAGATGACGATGCCGCCCGAAGTGACCATGTCGGCGGCGGCTGTCAGGAGGCGCGTCTGCGCTGCTGGAAAGCGATCAATTTCTTCCTCTCGCTTGATCCATGCGCCCTCTGGATGACGTCTCAAGGTGCCCAATGCGGAGCAAGGGGCATCCAGCAGCAATTTGTTCACCGGAATCTCCGGGCGCCATTCATCGGCATTGGCCGCAACGATGTCCGCAGACAAGCCCGTTCGCGCAAGGTTTTCCCTGAGGCGCTCCAATCTCGGCTTGGACCGATCGACGGCGGTCACTTTCGCACCGGTGGCCGCCAGTTGAAGTGTCTTGCCGCCTGGCGCCGCGCACAAATCCACGACCTGATCGGTCCCGGTCACATTGAGCAGTTTTGCGGGTAGGGCAGCGGCGGCGTCCTGAACCCACCAGCCGCCTGCTTCAAACCCGGGCAGGGCCTCGATATTCGCGCTGTTCAGCCGGATGGAACCGGTTGGCAGCAGGTCGCCGCCGGTGGCCTCAGCAACCTGAGCCGGACCGGATTTTGCGGACAGGAAGATAGGCGGTTCGTGCAGTTGGTGCGCGGCGAGTTGCTCTGCGCCATCGGCGCCAAGATCATTCGTGAACCGGCTGGCCAGCCAATCCGGCCAGATCAGGCTCGCGGGCATTGCATCAAGGTCAGGCGGTGTGTCGGCTGCGCGCCGTAACACGGCGTTGAGAAAACTGCCTCCCGAACGCGCATCCGGCCAGCCCTTGGCCGCTTCAACCGTCTCCGACACAGCGGCATGAGGCGGTGTTTCCAGCCGCCAAAGCTGTACCACGCCAATGCGCAATAGGGCGCGAATGGCAGGGCTGGTGGCGTTGAGTGGTCGCGACAGCAGGGGTGAGAGACCCGCATCAATGCGGCCAAGTTCGCGCAGGGCGGCACTCGCCATCAGTCGGGCAAAGCCCCGATCGGGCCCTTCCAGCTCGTTGAAGCTGTCAGATTTGAGCATCGCCTCGTCCAGCGTGCGGCGGCTTTCCAGCGCCAGCATGAGCAATTCGGCTGCGGCGCGCCGTGACAGGGCGCCGCTCATGAGTCTGACTCCATGATCAGCCCCACGGTCCGGCTTGGCGACGCGGTGCATCCGCAGTCTCGGAGCTGACGCCCATCTCGGCTGCCATGCGGCGCAAGGCCTCGATCCGGTTCGCGGTTGCCGGATGGGTTGAGAACAGATTGTCGGCGCCGCGTCCATTGAGGGGATTGGCGATGTACATGTGCGCCATGGCGGGGTTGCGCTCGGCCGCCATGTTGACCGAGGCGCGAGCACCGCGTTCGATCTTCTGAAGCGCGGAGGCCAACCAGAGCGGATTGCCACAAATCTCTGCGCCTCGCTTGTCGGCCTCGTATTCCCGTGATCGGCTGATGGCCATCTGCACAAGGGCGGCCGCCATCGGCGCGAAGATCATGATTGCGAGAGAGCCGATGAGGCCCGCCCGCTCGCGGCCAAAGAACAGCGCGAAATTTGCCAACATGCCGATCGCACCCGCAATTGTTGCGGTAACGGTCATGGTCAGCGTGTCGCGGTTCTGCACATGCGCCAGTTCGTGCGCCATAACGCCTGCGACTTCCTCGCGGGTCAGCGAGCCGAGCAGGCCAGAGGTCGCGGCGACGGCGGCGTTTTCGGGATTGCGCCCGGTCGCAAAGGCATTCGGTTGCGGTGTTTCAATAATGTAGACGCGCGGTGCAGGCAGGCCAGCGCGTTCTGCCATGCGGGCCACATCACCCGCAAATGTGCGCAGCATGGGGGAGGAGGTCTCCGGCGTGACCTCTTTGGCACCCTGCATGCGCAGGACAATCTTGTCGGCATTCCACCATGAAAATACGTTCATGCCAGCGGCAGCGACAAAGGCGATTGCCATGCCGAGAACACCGCCGATCAGATAGCCGACCGCCATGAACAGCGCGGTTAGCGCAGCCAGTAACATGAAGGTTTTTGCGGTACCCATGGGTGACACGTCTCCAGTGGTTTCAGTCGGGGGATGTTTAAATTCCCCAGAAACCTATATGGGGATTGTTAACGAAATGGGGAGTGCAGATGAGCACACCGGACTTTCCTGATGCGGCCGAAATCGCGCGTCGCGAGACCCTGAGACCAGAGGCGCGCCGCGCGCTGGAAGAAGCAGATGCGCGTCGAATCGAGATGGCTGAGGACGTCTCTAAGCTGCCGGAGAATGAGCGTGGCGGCCCTCGCAAGATTGAGCCGACTCGGTATGGCGATTGGGAACGCAAGGGTATTGCCTACGATTTCTGATCAGATGGACGCTAGAGACCCAACGCCTTCTTTGCGATGATGTTGCGCTGGATCTCGTTGGTGCCGCCATAAATCGATTGGGCGCGCCCTCCGAAATACGTCGCCACATCCGGCGCGGCATAGGGGGGCAGGGTGGCTGGAAGGTCGCCGGCCTTGCCGAAGGGCTGTCCGAAATGGCCGACGGCATCCAGCATCAGTTCGGTAATCTGCTGGTGGGTCGTGGTTGCCAGGATTTTTACTGTGGATGCTGCATCGCCCGGTGATCCGCCTGCGGAGAGCGCGGAGAGGATGCGGAAGACAGTCATCTCCAGGCCATCCACCGCCATTTCTGCTTGGGTCAGCTTTTGCGCAAAGCCCGGATCATCGATCAGGCGGTAATTGCCGCTCTCAGGCAAGGAGCGAGCGATCTCGCGCACATGGCGCAACATGGCCCGTTTGCCGCCGATGCGAGCATAGGAGGTGCGCTCAAACCCGAGCAGGTACTGCGAATAGGTCCAGCCCTTACCCTCTTCGCCGATGCGAAACTCTTCCGGCACGGTGACATTGTCGAAGAAAACTTCGTTCAGCACATGCTTGCCATCAATCGTGATGATCGGCTTCACCGTCACGCCGGGCGCATCAATGGGGCAACAGATGAAGGTAATCCCTTCCTGCTTCTTCCCCTCATTGGAGGTGCGCGTTAGCAGGAAGATCCAGTCGGCATGCTGGGCGGCCGAGGTCCAGATCTTGTGGCCATTCAGCGTATAGGTCCCGTTTTCCAGCACGGCGCTGAACTGGAGCGATGCGAGGTCTGATCCTGATCCCGGCTCTGAATAGCCCTGTGCCCAGCCGACCGAGCCGTCGCGGATGCCAGGAAGCCATTTTTCCTTCTGAGCGTCCGACCCGAATGTGTAGAGTACAGGCCCGACATAGACGACGCCCATAGGCGTTACGGTTGGTACGCCAGCGCGCTCCAATTCTTCATCAAAGACGTATTGTTCCTCGACGGACCAGCCGGGGCCTCCATATTCTTCGGGCCATGCCGAGGCGAGCCAGCCTTTCGCGCCGAGCGCCATTTCCGACTTTCGGACCTCTGCTGTTGTCAGCGCGTGACCTGCGCGGTTTTTCTCAAGAATGTCCTTCGGAAAATCCGTTTCAAAGAAGGTGCGGACGGTCTGCCGAAAGGTTTCAGTTTCCGGGCTGAAATCGAGGTTCATAGCATTTTCTCCCTTCCTGAAAAGCGTAGGGCAGGGCCTGCCTCAAGCAAGCCCTGCCCTCGCGTCGCCCGGAAGGGCGCTAAGCTCGCAGACTGGATCAGGCCGCTTTTACTTCCTCGATCCACTGGTCGACGCGGCGTTCGAGGATTTCCAGCGGCAGAGCGCCGCCGCCCAGAACCGTGTCGTGGAAGGCGCGGATGTCGAACTTGTCGCCAAGCTCGTCTTCAGCCTTCTTGCGCAGCTGCTGGATCTTCATCATGCCGATCTTGTAGCTGGTCGCCTGACCCGGCATCACGATGTAACGCTGGATCTCGGAGCGCGCCTGCATCTCGGTGATGGCCGTATTGTTCAGGAAGTACTGAACGGCCTCTTCCTCGGTCCAGCCCTTGGAGTGGATACCGGTGTCGACAACAAGACGGATTGCCCGCCAGATTTCGGAGCCGAGGCGACCGAAATTGGAATACGGATCTTCATAAGTATCCGGGAATTCCGTGGCCAGCCATTCGGAATACAGCGCCCAGCCTTCGATGTAAGCGGTGAAGCCGGCCTGGGTGCGGAACTGCGGTACGCCTTCCAGCTCCTGAGCAATCGAGATCTGCATGTGGTGGCCCGGAATGCCTTCATGATACGCGATCACTTCCAGTTCGCGTTTCGGCATCGCGGTCATGTCGGACAGGTGAGCGTAATAGGTTCCTGACCGCGATCCATCCGGCGTTCCCGGATAGTAGTGCTGGGCAGCTCCGTCCTGTTCGCGGAACGGCTCAACGCGCTTCACGACAAGGTCGGCCTTCGGCAGGATGCCGAAGAATTCCGGCAGGTTCGCCTTGATGTTTTCGATGTCGCGGGTCGCGTCGTCAATATAGGCCTGACGTCCCTCATCCGTATTCGGATAGTAGAAGCGTTCATCATCCTTGGAATCGCGCAGCATGGTGAAGAATTCCTGCAGCGTGCCTTCGAAGCCTACTTCCTGCTTGATGGCCTCCATTTCTTCATGGATGCGCGCCACTTCGGCGAGGCCGATCTCGTGGATTTCGTCGGCTGTCAGGTCGGTCGTGGTCTGCGTGGCCAGCAGGTGGTTGTAATAGTCCTTGCCGTTGGGCTGGGTGTCCGCGCCGACCGGGCTGTCCGGATCCGGCGAATTGGCCATGTCTTCTTCCGCGAAAGCGATGATGGCCTCGTACGCAGGCTGGAAGTTATCGACCAGCGCGATGCGGGCCTGTTCCAGCTTGGCGTCAGCCTCTTCCTCGGTCAGTTCACCGGCTTCTGAAAGTTTCGCGATCTCGGATTTGACGTCGGCGTAAAGCGCGCTGTCTTCGCCTTCGGTGAACGGCGCACCTGTGATGACCTTCTTCGACTGGTCGATCACGCCTTCATAGGCAAATTTCGGGGCATGGACGCCGCGTGAAGCAGATTCCCTTGCAATCAGGATCGCCTCATTCATGGCGCGACCAGTTTCGCTGATCCGGTTGACGAGGGCATCGAAGTCTTCGACCGTTTCCACATTGTGGAAATTGATCAGGAAGGTGGGCATGAAGCCCTGTGGGCCGTTCATCTGGTCGAAGATGTAGCCATTATAGAGATATTCTTCGCCGGCGACTTCCTGCTCGGTCTGGTACTTCCAGATATCATAGGAGATACGGTCTGCTGGTGAGAGCGCATCATAGTCGAACTCGTTTTCCATTTCTTCGGTGGCTGCAACGCGCCATGCCAGCTGCTCTTCGTGGCACTCAAGGGTAAAGCAATCGATCTGGTCATTCTTGTCCTTGCGGCCCAGGAAAGTCAGTCCAATCGGGCTGAATTGCAGTTCTTCTTCGTATTTCGCGTCAAACCACGCATTCAGGCGTTCGCCATTGGCTGCCATTTCTTCTGCCGTCACAGGTGCCTTTTCAGGTTCGGCGGCGGGAGTGGGCTGGCCACAGGCGGTCAGCGCAAGCGCAAGGGCAATCGCGGTGGCGGTTTGCTTGATCATGAGAGACTCCGGAAAATTTTTCTCGAATAACGATAAGACTTGGTATTCCTTTCCGCGGCGCTGTGTCAATTGGCAAGTCCGCTTGAGGGCGTTAGGGGAGGGGGATGACTGATCCACGTATTTCTCCCGACGACACGTCCCGCCGCGACCAGCGTGTGCTGCGCATTGGCACGCGCGGCTCGCCGCTCGCGCTCGTGCAGGCCCGGCAGGTGGCGGCGGCGCTGGAAATTCACTCCGGCGGTGCATGGCGCGGCGAGATCGTTACCTTCACGACGTCCGGAGACCAGCTGACAACTGAGCGTCTGATTGATGCGGGCGGCAAGGGTCTGTTTACGCGCGAACTCGATGCGGCGCTCGACCGAGGGGAGGTGGACGTGACCGTGCACAGTCTGAAAGACGTGCCGTCTGTCTTGCCTGAGGGGCAGCGTTTTGTGGCGTTCCCGGATCGGGAAGACCCGCGCGAAGGTTTTCTGTCACCACGTGCAACCAGTCTGAACGAATTGAAACAGGGTGCACGTGTGGGCACCGCCTCCCTCCGCCGGGAAGCGCAGACTTTGGCGCTGCGCCCCGACGTTGAGATCGTGACGTTCCGCGGCAATGTTGCGACCCGTATGCGCAAGTTGGAAGAGGGGCTCGCAGATGCGACCTATCTCGCCATGGCCGGGCTGACGCGCCTCGGCATGGCGCATTTGGCGCACCCGATCCCGCTGGAAGACATGCTGCCAGCCGCCGGGCAGGGGATCGTCGGCGTTGTGGCGCGGGAAAATCTGGCTGAAGATGCTGCAGAGGCGTTCAAGAAGATGAACCATGAGCCGACCGAGTCCGCTGCCCATATCGAACGGGCTTTCCTTGCAGCACTCGACGGCAGTTGCCGCACGCCGATTGCGGCGCACACGTTTGACAAGGGCGACACCTGGTCTGTGAAGGGCGAAGTTCTGTCGCTGGACGGCAAGCAGACTTGGTCTGCCAGCGGATCGTGTGCCAAGGCGTCCGCATTGCAGCAGATGACGGATCTGGGGGCCAGGCTTGCCGCTGACATCCGCGATGCGGCGGGCGGTGAACTGCCAGCCTTCGGCAGCGCATGGTGAAGCCACCGGTCATCGTGACCCGTGCGGAGCCCGGTGCCTCCGAGACCGTGACAAGGCTGATGGATATGGATTTTCATGCCATTCGGTCTCCCATGCTCGAGCTGAAAGCGCTCGAAGCGCCCATGCTGGACTTGTCGGGCATCTACAATTTGGTCTTCACGAGCGCGAATGGTGTTCGGTTCTTCGTGGAAGCTGTCGGAGGTATCACGGAGCACGTCGCTGATCTGACTACGTGGTGTGTAGGGCCCGCGACGGCGGATGCGGCTGAAGCAGCAGGCTTCCAGAGAATTGTACGGGGAGATGGAAATTCTGATGAACTCGCCCGCTTGATCCTGTCTTCGGAATGCACAGAAGACGGCTTTCTTCATATTGCGAATTCGGCGGCAGCCGGAAACCTGGTAGCGCAACTGTCCGCTGCCAAATGCGATGCCCGATTTCTGGCACTTTATGAGACGGTTCCCGCATCAGCGCTACAAGCGGATGCGGTTCAGACGCTCCGCTCCGGTTCGGGTGCGGTTGTTCTGGTTCATTCAGCCAAGGCTGCGCATGTTTTTGCGGCCCTGTCTGAAAGTATACCAATGGTGACCAATATCTGCGTCGCAATTTCGGAGGCCGCCGCAGCCCCGTTAAAGTCTTTGCAGGCGCGGGCACTTATATCTGCTGTCAGGCCCAATGAGGACGCGCTCATGGAGGCTTTGTTGATGGCTTGCAAAGAGCTTTGATCGCTGCCGAACTATATGCGATTGTGGCTCGAACTCCCGTCTGAAGGGAAATGTGATTGATGACCGAAGATTCGACACCGGAAGACGACCATATCGACTCATCTGAGCCGATTGATGCTGATTTCGAACCTGCCCCTGAAGAAGGCGCACGGGGACGCGGTGGCGTTTCTGCGGGGCCAGGCTGGCTGGGTGCACTCGTTTTGTCCCTGTTTGCGGCCGGTCTTGGCGGTATTCTCGGCATGGTCGGTTCACGATATCTGGCAAACAATCCGACCAATCCCGGCATGGTGGATTCGCGCCTGACGGACATGGAGTCAGGTCAGGAAGAAGTCTCCATCCGGCTGGCCCGGACGATCCGCGAGCAGGACGGATTGAGTGCGAGCATCTCTGCCCTCGCAACCGAGGTCGAAGCGCTGGCCCAGCGCGAAACCGGGTCCGCAGCTACAATAGATACAAGCGCACTTGATGAGCTTCAGCAGCGCGTCGTTGCGCTTGAGTCTATCGACACGACAGGTGAAGTCAGTCCGGAAGATGTCTCCCGCGCTGTTGCCAGCCTTGAGTCTCGGATGGAAAGGCTCGCCCGATCAGTTGAGCAATTGAAAGCGGCACCGAGCGGCGTCCAGATCGAACGGGTGATCGAGGTTGAAACCAAACTGGCCGAACTGCGCGACGATTTGAGTGAAGCCAAGCTCTCGAACAGCCGCGACGCCGAACAGATGGCGGGCCTGATTGCGGGTATGCGTCAGGATGAGGCCGCTGCGCGCGGGGCAGCCGAAACAGCGTCCCAAACGGCCGACATGGCCCGTGCGGTGTCCGCAATAGAGGCTGCCTCCCGAAAAGGCGGAGGTTTTGCGCCGGAACTGCGCATGCTCAGGTCGCAACTACCGGACGATTCTTCGGTTCGACAGCTGGCGTCCATATCCGCGGAGGGGGCGCCGACGGTTGCAGAGCTCCAGGCTTCTTTTGATGTCGCGCGATTGAAAGCAGAAGCGGCCATTCCGGACACGTCGGAAGAGGGACTGTCCTGGCTCAATCGCGCTTTCGGGGACGCTGTCAGTGTGCGGCGGCTGGACGGCGAGGACAGCGAACCGGATGCCATTCTTGCCAAGGCCAGTGAAGCGCTGGCAATCGGCGACCTCGAAGAGACAGTCGAAATGATAAGCCGACTTGAAGGCGAGCCCGCCAGAGCTATGGCCGACTGGACCGCGCAGGCAAACCGGCGCATCACTTTGGAAGCGGCGCTGGAAACCTTGCAACAACGCCTCCTTGAAGGGAAACAATAAGCCCCCATGAATCGGATTGTCCTGTTTGTCGTAATCTTGCTGCTGTTTGCAGTGGCGGCTTCTTTTGCCTGGTGGGCATTGTCACTGCCGGGTGCGGTGACTGTTCCGTATGGCGAGCAGGAGATCTCGATCCAGTCGGGTCTGGCCGCGTTTCTCATGCTGTTGCTCGGCGGCGTGATCGCCTTTGCCTGGTGGATCCTGAGCGGCCTGTTCATTCTGCCCGGAAAGATCGGAAAGTCCCGCCAGGTATCGCGCACGCGTAAGGCCAATTCTGCGCTGACAGAAGGCTTGCTTGCTGCCGAAGCCGGCGATGCCAATACCGCGCTGAAACTGGCTCGCAAGGCCGGGAAGCATGCGGACGACGAACGATTGCAATTGCTGCTCGAAGCCCGTGCCGCCGAAGCCAATGACGACTGGGCTGGCGCTGAGCGCGCTTGGGGCCAGTTGGCACGCCTGCCGGGCGGGCAGCTGGCGGGCCTGCGCGGATCAGCATCGGCTGCGGCTGAGCGCGGTGACCAGCAGACGGCGGAGTCCCGGGCGCGAGAGGCGCTGGGCATAAAATCCTCGGCCGATTGGCCGTTCAACTCGCTGTTCGATTTGCAGGTCGCGCGAGGGGAGTGGACGAGGGCGCTGGAAACGCTCTCGATCGGTGAGAAGCGCGGTCTCATCAAGGGCGATAGTTTACGCCGTCGCCGGGCGGTATTGCACACGGCGCGAGCCGCTGGCTTGCCGCATGACCGCAAACTGGAAGCCCAGAAAGAACTTGCCGAGGCCATGCGATCTGCACCGGCATTCTCTCCTGCGGCTTGGCATGGCGCACGCCAGCTGATGACCGATGGCAAGGCAAAATCAGCGCAAGGCGTGCTGGAAACGGGCTGGAAGGCGCGGCCACATCCGGCGTTGGCACAATTGTCTCGTCGCCTTGTTCCTCAGGACACACCGGAGAATGTTTCAGCGCGCCTCAGGGCCCTGATTAATACGAACCCCACTCATCGCGAAAGCCGTATCCTGGAGGCCGAACTGGCTATGGATTCTGCCGACTGGACAGGTGCGATCAAGGCGCTTGCCTTGCTAGTCGAAGAGAATCCGACGGCACGGCTTTGCTTGCTGATGGAGCGCGCCTTGAAAGGCTATGGTGATACGTCTGAAGCCGAACGCTGGGGCCGCATGGCCGTTTCCGCGTCGCGCGAGCCAGACTGGTCGGATCTGGATCCGAAAGGTATGGCGTTCGACTTCTCGCAGCGCAATTGGAGCCGACTCGTCTACACGTTTGGCGATGTTGGAGACCTTGTCCATCCACGTTATGAATCCTTCGGACGCGAGCTTGAGGCCGGCCGGGTCATGGCGCTGCCGTCACCCGAAGAGGAGGATGATCTCGCCACTGCCACTGCGCCGAGCGAACCCCGCATGCCACCGCTGGATTATGTCTCGGATGATGACTAAGCTTGGCGACTGCAGCTGCTGGCTCGCCACGTACAAAAGCATCTTGCGAAAATAGGCCTCTGTCGGTATGACGCGGGGCTCATCAGTGGATTTGCCGCTATAGCTCAGCTGGTAGAGCATCGCATTCGTAATGCGGGGGTCAGGTGTTCAAGTCACCTTAGCGGCACCATTTTTCTCAAACAAAAACATCGATTTAAGTAAGCTCTGCGAGTGATCGAGCGGTCACTAATTTCTTGTGCCCGCACCATGTCCGCACCGAATCGCATGATCTGTACAGTTTACTTGGGTCGGCTTTTAAGGTGCCTGCGGTCAAAGAAGGTTTGAGAGCGGGACAAAAAGGCTGGATAGGCGCTTCCGCCTCGGCGCTCTTACATCGTCACGGACTGGAAGTGGCGATGGTCATACCCAATTGCTCGATATACTCGTCGTCACTTATCGACATCGTCGAAGACCGAGCGCTTTGTTGCGGCATGTTCGGTCGAGGATGGCTCCTCTTTCTTCTGCGTCACGATATGAGTCCAGTCCGTATCGTCTTCGACCTCCTCGTCGCGCTCTCGCTTGCGCTCTTCGAGTGCGTCGATCGCGCGCTTCACCTGATCTCGTGCGTCAACGATAAAACTGCCGGCGTCGTCGTCCATATCGACTCCCATCTCTTCGACACAATCGAGAGTACCGAGCAATTTCTTGAAGTGACTGTCGGGCTCTTCGTCCAAATCGGCGTCCGCAGAGATCTCATCGATCTTTTCCTCAAGTGCTGGCAATACAATTGTTCGCAGCGCCAAGCCCAGACCGACTAGACGAAACGGGGGTATGAGCGTGAGCATCACCTCGTCGGCGAAAAAGGAGACATCGAAATCAGTGAGTGCCGCGGATTCGAGGTTGTTGGCCGCCTTTTGCCGTAAGTCGCCCGGCAAGAGGCCGAATTGATGGGCGCGAGCGTAGAAGTGAAAACGGGGGTCGTTAGCAAGGGGATCCGTCTGCCAACAGTACCGTTGGAGTAGGTCCGGAAACCGTTGCATCAGTTTGGTGAAGACCGCGTCGTTGGCCCTATAGGCCAGGAAATGAAAGAGCATCCAGTTTCGATGCGTCTCATCCGGCGTGCGGCTGAGCCGGACAACCAGTGCGTCGTCGAGTGTAGCTGGAATTGTAAGAGCGTCGCGAATTAGCGGCGCCCCCTCGCAGCTGAAGCTTCCGAGTATTGTGTCGATTGGTGCGCCACGGATGAGTGCCGCCATCATGTGAGGCTTTTGCCGCAATATTTCGGTCAGGGCGTCCGAGATCGTTGGATGCGCGAAGGTCCATTTGGAGCCGGCCAGCTTGAGAAATGAGCCCTTTAACTCGACAAAGCATTCCTGGATCTTGGGGAGGGAGAAGCCGGTCAACTCCGCAACCGCTTGGGCGGCACCGGCATCATGATCGTTCGGATCGAAACCGGCTTGATGGACGTAGACGAGATAGAGCGCGGCCTGAAGTGGCTCATCCAGAGCGTTGACCGTGTCGATAAGGTGCTCGGTCGGCTCCTCCATGAAGCGCACGAGCGAACTCTCGCGGGGCGCCAGTCCTTTGGTGAAGTTCGGATCACCAAGTCGTTCGGCGATGCCCGGTAAGAAATCGTCGACGGCTGCGACCGCGGCGAGGTGCGATTTAACGCTCGAACGCCAACTCTGGCTCTGCTCCCCGAAATTGATGTGGTTGTAGAGGATCTGCGCCTTCTCTTCGAAGGTCAGCTCGCCGACGTCGACGACGGCGCTCCTGTCGGCGAATTGCGCAAGGTTGCGCTGCCCCAACCGGCGTCGAGCAGCTTCATAAATATGCTTCCGCGAGGTCAGCAGGAAGCGGTTGCCGTGCTTGATCGCCGCGCGCAGCTTCGAGAATGCCGATGCCCAGTCCTGTACATAGTCGTCGCGCAGCACGTTTGAGCCAAAAGCGTCGTCGATCCAGAAAAAGCGGCCGGGATCGTTGGGATTCCAACCTGCTTCGAAATCGCGTGGGCTGGTCAAGGCAAGGACCGTGTTGTCGGGCTTCTCAGAAGCGATCGTCGAAACGATGGCGCCGATCGCCGATTTGCCGCTTGACGGGTTGCCGAGCAGCAGTACCACGCCATGCTCCGAAATGGCGTTGACCGCGTCGCGATGCGCTTGGGTCGGAACATAGGTGCGCAGCTTCGGAATCCAGCTATCCAGTAGCGCCCGGCTTTGCGTGCTAAGCCGCTCATCCATGATCGAAGTCAAATCCCCCAGGCCATAGACCTGCGGGACGAGAGCGCGCAGGCGTGCGCTGCTCCTGATTGCCCGGACTATATATTGGCGGCCCAGAATGTGCGGTTTGCGCACGCCAAGTTCTCGCAACTTGGTGCGCATGGCAGCTGCGACGGGCGCGTCCACGCTCATATTTGTCATGAAAACGTAAGTGTCTGCCTGGCCGGCTTTGACCAGCTCTTGGACGTTACTGATCTCGGCGGTAAGGTCACTAAACTTCAATGCCTTTCCGGCGTCTGACGTATGCTTGCACTGAACCGTACCTACGGGCGGTTCATCGGACGCCGAGGGGACCAGGAATACCGCGTCCTGACCGCCGTCCTGCGCTTCGCGAAATATCTCCACGGGACGACCCAATACCACTTCGCAAACTTGCGAGCAGAGATCTTGAAAAGCGCGCCAGCCGATTGTGTGAAGCGCAAGGTCGCTCCACGGGCCGTGCGCGAGACTCGCATTTGTCGTCATTGATACGGCTTGGTCGACCTCGACTTTCACGCCGCCACCAAGCCATAGAGGGGGGACAATCCCGACATCTCACGCCTTCCCGTCATATGTGGCAACTTCTGCCTTCTCTTTCGCTACAGCTGGCTTGAACGCGAACTGGGTCTCGCATTTTTCATGCGCACAGACTGGCCTTTTCAGTCCGAATGGACGCTGGTATTTCGCCCGGCCGCACACACATTGAAACTGCTCGCGGAAGGCCTTGAACTCGTCCCATCTGGTCTTTTCATCCCCAATTGAGCCGTCGCCGTAGGGTCCATCCTGAAAGTGGCTTCCAAAATTCTCGATATCGCCCTTGATGAGGCTAGCGATGAAGCGGTTGTTTACGCCCGGCACATCGGTGGGAGTCAGCTTGAGGTCGCTGAGGAAACTGCCGATCGCTGAGGCCAGCTCGGCACGCTCGTACGAATAGGCCTTTTCGAGCTGTCGGATGCGAACATTGACGCCGAACCCGCGGGCGATGCCCAGCAGCCATTCTTCCTCGGCCTGGCGCATTTCGTTGGCAGCGGATTCTCCCTTTGCCCAGCGGTCGGCGATCATCTCATCGGTGACCTTGTGGTCGGCGAACCGCGGCCCGAACGCCGGGTCCAATCCGATGATGCGAGTGAACTGCCAATCTTTCGCGGCGAGTTGGTCCTTCAGATGATTGAAGAAACGCTCGTCATGGGTGACCAAGATGATCTGGCAGTTGGTGAACCTCTTCGCGAGCAGAGCACCGATCGCGCGACGGTGATCAGCGTCATAGGACGTCACGACATCATCCAGCGCGATTACAGGTGCCGTACCGTTAAATTTCTTGATTGCCGCAAGGCGCAGCGCGAGCGCTACTGTATGGATCTGCGAGTCGCTCAGGTAGCCGCCCGGCGCTACACTTGGACGGTTGTCTGCAAAATCGATCACCAACTGCATTCGCTGCTGGTTGGCGTCCTCCTCACCAGGCAGCTCCAGTCGTATCGACTTGGCTTTTTCGCCTTGGATCTCCTTGTAGATGTCGTTCATCGGCGCCTGAAGCGTGTCGAGCAGCGACTGGACCTTTTCCCGGATCTTGGCCGAGACGAGCGTCGCCTGGGTGACGAGCGCTTCGCTTAGCGCGGTCAGCTCCTCGGCGGTGCGCTTTGCCAGCGCCACGTCCTTCTCAAGTCTAAGCAGCCGGTCGATGCTGGCCTTGGTCTTGACCCAAGTGTGTTCGCCTTGCTTCGCTTCGATATCCGTAATCTCTTGGTCGAGATCTGCTAGGAGAGTCTCCAGTTCGGCGACAATGGCGGTAGACTCAGGTACGTCGGCGTCCGGCCATCCGACAATGCCGGTCTGATAGGCGATTACTGCGGCCTTGAACGCATGGCCGTCATCGTCGGGAAGATGCTCGATCATGGCGGGAAGACGCGCCACAAGTCGTTGGTGCGCTTGGTTAGCGACGGCATCGGCTTCATCCAGCGCGGTCTTCGCATCGTTGTAGCTTTTCAGATCCTCGAGATGGCTCTGCAATAGATCTCGGATCGCGGGGACGTTCCCGGCAGCTGTATCGCCGATTGGCGTAGTGCATACCGGGCAGATTTCGGGCGATTTCTGGTCGTCGCCAAACAACTTCTCGGCTTCCTTCCACACTGATCGGAAAACAGTGCCGGCCGCCTTGTCCCGCTCATCCGCTTCAGTGGCTTTGGCCTGTGTCTGGGCGGTCAGCGCCTTTTCGAACGCTGCGATTGTGCCGGAGAGTTCCGCGTCGCCACCTTCTTCGGGGACGGTCCTCTGCCACAGCGCCACCACCGAATTGCGCTTCTGTTTGAGACCAGCGAGCCCGATCCGCTTTTCCTCCGCCTCGACACGTTTGACGATCTCGACATAGGCCTCGTTTTCGGTGTTGAGCGCTGCAAGCTCCAATGCCGCATCGAGCGGCGCGATGAGGTTCACGTTGATGAAGGCGAGCACATCCGCCTCGTCCCAGGCCTGAACGGCCTGGCCGGTTTCGCTCCGCAACACATCGGCAAGGCGATCCTGTTCGGTGGTGCTCTCGGCAGCGGCTTTCACATCCCGGCGCAGAAGGCGAAGGTTCTTCTGCACTTCCACCAGCGGTGAAAGCTGGAGCCAGTCCGCCACGTCGCTATAGCGGTTCTCCGGGCTATGCGTTTCAACGAAGGACCGCAGCGTATAACCGCGAATGATCGGCGAGACCACGAACCCGGCCTTCATCGCGGTCGCCGCAGCATGAATCGGGCGCTGGTTACCTCCGGCGAAGCGGCGTCCCTCGGCCGTCGTCTTACCGGTGATCGTCGTAAATTTGACCGCAGGTGTGATGCCCGCCGCCTGCGCACCATTGTGTACGAGTGCCAGCGGGCCGGCCTGGTTGTTCAGGGTGCGCTGCCCAAGCCTCTCTAGCGTGCCATGTTCGGAGAAGAGAAATTCGAGCGCGTCTATGATACTCGACTTGCCCAGACCATTCGGCGCAAAAATTGCGAGGCAGGGCTTTTTGCTGAGATCGAAGGTTTTCGGCTGAAGATAAGCGCGGAATCCTTCGACCGTCAGCGTGTGCAACAGCGTCGGATCAGCCACCGGCATTTTCCTGAGAGGGAGCCGCACGCTTCAAAGCGATCGCGACGATCGCGGACCTTGCATCAGCCACTGCGTTGGCCTGTGGCGTGATGGTTAGCAAATGATTGGTTAGAATGGCGGCAAGATCGGCATCTACGCCGTCTGACGCCTTGAGCGTCTCAGACAGATTAGTGAGGAACACTTCAGCGGTGTCCGCCTTTTCGGCCTGCAACGAAACTTCTGCCGACAGTATTTCCTCAGTCGCCGCGTCATTTTGCTCTGCCGTCTCGTCCTGTGCCATAATTCCGCCCTGCTAACTTAACTTTTCCAGACATGGCGACAATAATGCCGTAGCGCTGTCGCAGCATTGACAGATGGTTATCATGGCCAATTGTAAGTGCCGCATATTTTTCCCGATACTCACCGTGAAGCCTGAAAACATTAGCGTCAATGATCGAAAGAACTTCCTCTGGCGGCTTATGGGCGAGCCCGATTAACGTCATCGAGGTTGGCCATTTGATTTAGACCGAACACGCCGCGGGTGATCAACTATAAGTGGATTATCTTTCTTAAGCCAACAGCGAAAGAGCTTCCAAGTCGACTAGCACTATAAGCTCGACACCCACTTTTGCGTTTTGGGCAGTTATTTCCAATTACGACACTTCGGAACTTCAAGGTTTGTCAGCGGAGTCTACCCGCCCCAGGATTTCAAGCCAAGACGCATCGATAGCGGCAACCAATTGAAGAAATTCAATCACGTCAATTCGACGCTCTCCGAGTTCAATTTTGGCGACATAGGACTGTGGAACGCCAAGCAGTTCAGCAACTTGTTGCTGGGACAACCCAGCCTCGCGGCGGGCTGTCCTCAGTTCCTGAACGAGCTTGCGATGTGCGGGAGTTCGAAGAGTCTTATTCACCACGGCACCACGGACAAAACCAGTTGCCCTCGTAATCCCAATAGTGGATAATCCCATTTTGGGATTATTTATGCGTGATCGTGGAGAGGAATGATGACGAGTAGAACGGCTACTCCAAAATTTGCACACATGTTGAGAGCGAATGTTCGAGGCCGAAATGGTCTCTTCAGTGAAGATGTCGCCAGATCGCACTCAAATGCAGTTAGACAACACGGCTCACCATAGTGTTCGCCTGTTTGCTATCAAAGCATCTATTTCCGGGCCTTGCGCGGACGTTTGAGGAGTTCGTCGGGTTCAATCTCGAGGGCTGTGGCGAGTTGTTGGAGGACGTCGATGCTCGCACTATAGATGCGGCGTTCGAGCAAGCTGACATATGTGCGGTCGATGCCT
>TARA_R100000501_G_scaffold18317_1_pt1 | contig 18140 bp, 25 predicted proteins | sample TARA_R100000501 | Tara Oceans TARA_R100000501 (sample SAMEA2620120) | marine metagenome | biome: marine biome (ENVO:00000447); feature: mesopelagic zone (ENVO:00000213) & marine oxygen minimum zone (ENVO:01000065); material: "saline water (ENVO:00002010), including plankton... | reverse complement strand
TTGACGTAATAATGACCGTTTCTACCAATATCTTTAGATAGTCGTATTTCTCCCAGTTCTGGCATCGTGTCCTCCTTTACAAATCTTTGAAATATTGATAAGTCCGCACAATTCCTTCCTCCAAACTCACTCTCGGCTCCCATTCCAGTATCTTTTTTGCTTTCGTTATATCAGGCTGACGTTTTTTCGGATCGTCACTTGGCAACGGTTTGTACTGTATAGGACTGTTACTATTGGTGATCGTTTTTACAGTATTAGCAATTTCGATAATTTGCTGTTCTATAGGGTTTCCAATATTGATAGGATCCGATAAACGTATTTCTGGAGGTAGGTCAGAACTTTCCTTGTTGAGTAGACGCATAAGGGCGTCTACAGTATCGCTCACATAACAGAAACTACGTGTCTGGGTTCCGTCACCATATACCGTTATAGGTTCGCCAGTAATGGCTTGATTTATGAAATTAGAAATAACCCTACCGTCATTTACCTGCATATGAGTACCGTACGTATTGAAAATGCGTGCTATGCGGATATCGAGTCCGTGATAACGCATATAGGTCGTAGTTATGGATTCTGCAAACCGTTTACTCTCGTCATATACAGAACGTACGCCTATAGGGTTTACGTTACCGTTATATTCTTCTGATTGTGGATGGACGAGAGGATCGCCGTATACTTCAGACGTACTAGCCAACAGATAACGTGCCTGATGCTTATATGCGAAATTGAGCGTTGCTCTGGTTCCGAGAGAACCGACAGAAAGCGTCTCTAGCGGATACGTCATATAGGCAACAGGACTAGCTAAAGACGCCAAATGGATCACAGCATCTACGTTTTGTGCAACAGTTTCAAGATACAATCTGGGCAGATACTCAACATCTGCCCTTTGGAAGTAAAACTGAGGTGTACGCTTCACTAAGTGAGCAATATTGCTCAAACTGCCTGTCGAAAGATTATCAAGGCAAATAACGTTATAGCCAGAGTCTATTAGCCGTGTACACAAGTGGCTCCCTATAAAGCCTGCTCCACCAGTAACTAAGACAGTTATGTTCTTATTCGTCATTATCATCGTTTCTCCCTGCCTAATCATCGTTTTACGCATCAGGAGACGCACTATTTCTGCATTTCTGTGCGTCGGATGTGTATTCTTACCATGTAACGTACGCCTTGTGCGTTTTTGATCGTTTCTGTGATAATTTCGCCCCTGTTAGGGCGATTCCTGCAAGAATGGTCATAGCTATGCCGATATAACGTTTTTTTAGTCTCATGCGATGTTTACCGTCCCTTTAGAATCATCGTTTTCCTGTATAACGAATTCAGTTTGTTGAGTATTTCCAAGTGTCGTATTCAAACACAGATATTTCGGTTTGCCTGTTTCGGGATCGTAATCTAAGTGCATCAACTCATTCAGCCGTTTGTATTTTTTCAGTTTGATGTCTACCTCTCTTGATAAATCCCAAATATACGTCCTCAGTGTTTCAATTTTACTGTCGTCAGGTTTCCTGCCTCTTTTCAGCCCTATGTTTTTGATAAGTTCGTCGTTATTATCGCCTAACTCCATTTTGTGGAAAGGTGTTTCCTCTAGGTAAACACTCAGCACTTCGATCAAGCCTTTTGCGTTATATTTCCTATGTTCTGGTATCGAGTTAGGATCCTGTAATGAAAGCGTAACTGAGTCAGGGTCGTATTCGTCTCCTTCAAATCTCAACAAAAAGCCCAACGTGCCTTGAGACGGTCCGTCATTTTCCTTTTCCTGCTCTAGTTGTATTGATAAAGCCTGTTCACCGTCAACATGAACACTTCGCAATCTCCAAAGATTGCGAGCGTATGCACGTATGAACGTATTTCCGTAATACTCGTCTGCTTTGTTCGTGTGATGCACGATGAGGCAAGGTAAATCCAGTTCTTTTAGTGTATTGAAAAACTGTATAACGTTTTCTTCCTCAGTGATCTTGCTACCTACCGCACGAGCAAACGAATCGACAATGATGAAATCTATCGAATGTGCAATTATCAAATCTTGCACAGCATCAACCATGCTTGACAGTGGAGCCTCGGCTTCTATATACAGCATATGATCGCCATAGACATCTAACCCTTTATCGACCCTACGGAATCTCCTACGCATCTTCTTGTGGTTAGTTTCGTAATCAATAAATAGGACATTACCCTGTACTGTTGGCAAATCGCATACGGACACTCCGTGCTGTATGGCTTGACCGCAGATTATGCTGAGGTAGGATTTACCGCTCCCTGCATTGCCGTATATGAAGTTTGTATCTTCAGATAACAGCACTGGTATCCTCCAGACATCATCATCTTCAGTGCTATCCTCATACAGGTTCTTTGGCGGTTTTCCCTGATAGTGCTTTTTCAAAGCTCCCTGACATGCATCCCTAAAGGTTTTATGCCAATCGTTTATAATCAGAGGGCTATTTATGCCGAAAATGTGTTGCATACCCTCATCGCCCTTGCGTTCATTACCACGCACACGCCTCTCGATTCGGTCAGCAAAGTTATCCCTAGACTGCACACTGGAGATGTTGTTGCGCCCTTCCTCTATAACAACGTATTCTCCGAAATCATTCTTAGCCTCAACTCTCAATAGGGCTTCTTTTGTGTATCCCTTGCCTGATATTTGCTGAATAATAATCTTTATGCCACGGTCTAAATCTAAACAAGTAAATTTGCCATATTCTCGTACTATTTCCATCATGCTGTCCTTACGATCTTTGGAAGTTTAGGTTGCGGTGCAGGGTCAGGTCTGTATTGCGGTTTAGGTGGAGGGGGCGGTTCGTATAACCGCCCCTCACTAAGTGCAATAGCTTGCAGTCGGTTTGCTTCGACCATCGCATCCGTTTGTTTTTCTAAAGTAACTGTTTGCTGTGCCAGTTGTGAGTCATTCCAACAAGCCATGCAGTAACGTGGTAGATGTGCGCTGTCATAGGGTCGCCATCCACCGCATTCAGGATGACCGCAATAAGTGCAGGGTTCAATCTTCGGTAGGTTTTCCACTGTAATATCCTCCCTTTATATGTATCGTTTTATACAGATTATAGCTTGCCTCGAATAATCTCTTAGCCTGCCATAAATTCACCTCATCGAACTCCACTACGCCTGTGTCTCGATAAATGTACGTGATTTTCCCTACAGTCGGAGTCGGAACAGATTCATCATTTATCAGAGCCGCATAATAACCGCCAAGCTGTGCTACGTCCTTGAGTTTCCTCGGATCCTTTCGGTGAGGTTTGCCGTTTTTGTCAAAATGCCAAATCTCACCGTCCGCAAACTTCTGGTCTCTCGTTTTCCAATCGAACAAAGTGACTTTTCCGTCCTGTACTCCTATCGCATCAACTGTACCTCCGTATAGCTTAGTTGGGTGGTACAGCATATGCTCAGATGCTATCCAATCTGACACGGTTTCATTCAATGCCGCATACCATCCCCAAAACACGGAGGACGCATCTACTGGCTTTTCCCCTGTTTGGATGTATGAATGGATTTCTGCATGGGAGAACGTGCCAATCTCAGCAGAATCGTCACGCCTAAATCCGAACGCATCGTTATATTTCAAAGCTAAACGTGACGCCCAGATAAGCAATCCGTCTCCTATATCCCCAGAGACTAATTTTGCGATAGCAGATGTTGAGGGCATGGAGTCTTTTATGCCCTCAACATGATATCTGTGCTTTTTATCTATCGTAACTTTAGGCATCAGGTTCTTCCCAAGCAAAGAAATGGCTTGCTGTGTCGATAGATAATTGGTTGATAACTTGACTCCAGTAGTTATCTACCTCTGATACGTACCACTGATTCAACGTTGACTCACTTACAGCCTCAAATGGCTGTGAATTTTCGTCGAACAGTTTTCCTTCTAGCAGTAATTGTACTTTGAGCCGAACACGTTCGGTCGCCTGCATATGAGCAGTCCTTGCGTGAGTGTTGTACTGAAAGAAACGATTGCTTAGGTCAACTTTTGTCGGTTTGGATGATGCTGATGGAGTCTGTGTAGATGCAGGTTGTGGCGTTGGAGGAGGCGGTGTTGTAGGTCTTGCCGATGGTTGTGGTATTTGCTGACTACCGACAGGAGTTACTTTCTTGATATCGGCGTCATAAAATCCATCGCCGTCTCGGTTCGGTTTCGGATCATCGTGCAGTATTTCATAAACAGACCCTTCTGTTAGTTTTTCTCTCAGGTTTCCGAATATCTGGAATTTCTGTTCTTCTCCAGAATCCATATCCCAACCTGAGACGTTGAACTTTTGCCACGCCCTTCCGTTTCGATCAGTTCCTTCCCTTGCGAATTCAATTTGCATAATTTGGTAGTTTGCTATTTTGTTCAAGTTTTGCTGTGTCATATGCCTGTCCTTTCGGTATTGTTAGACTTATCTTGGTGTCGCAATGTAACTTTTGACGACTTTCATGGCTTGCTCTATCTCATCAGGTAGATCGTTTTCGTTGCGAATCCAGTTCTGTTCTTGTTCTGTGAAATCTTCAATACGCAATAACGATCTAGTGCGACTAGCAGACAATAACAATCTTCTAATCAAAGTATCGTAAGTCTCACCGTCAGCGAGATTCTCTTTCAGCAACATTCTGGTGGATGTACTGCAAGCCAATCTAGTCTCATGCCTGTTAGTTTTGGACATATTCCCTCCTTTCATCTGTAATATAGACACTTTATCACGTTTTACAACCTCATTACAATACGATACTGGGGCGGCTCACGAACCGCCCCAGTAAAAGGGAGATTAGACTCCAGATGATGCGAAATCGGGTAGCAGTAATGCAGTGGCTTTATCTCGGATCCGTTTACCGCCTCCCATCCATGAGGATTCTAATCTTTTACTGTCTAACCATTCCTGATCTTGCTTATCCTGCCCTCTAAAGGTACGCATGTGGTCTTGGTAGTATGTCAACGCATTGAAGGCTTGGTATGCAGTTCCTTGTATGCCTCCGTGCATGTTAGTTGGGTGGTACAAAAGGGATACGGTTTCATCTAAAGCATTTTGTTTTCTTTGATCAAGTTTCTTGTCAGAATCAACTTTGTCTACTATGTCATATACCTGCTTGAAGATATCTACCATCTCACCCTCAGTCATTCGCTTGTGTACTAGTTGGTCGATTGCTCGTCTGGTGTTGTCATAAAAGTAATCGGTCAAGTTCAGTACACGCCGAGCCTCAGATACTTTGGACTGTATTGTGGCTGTATGTCTAGCATAGAATCCGTTTTGCATTCGGCTGAAAGCCATCGCCAAGGTATTTCCACAAACGACTCGTATCGGAGTTGGAAATACCTTTACAGCCATCGTTCCGTCGTGCGAACTAGCAAGCAAAATATAACTGTCTACCTTGTCATCAGGTACAGGGCTGAGGTCATCTTTTGGTAGTTTTATGAGCAACCAAAAAAGTCGCCCATTGTCTAGCGTTCCGCATGTCTCATATTTGCCTTCTTGAGTTCCGACAATTTCATCCATGAAACCGAACGCATCGGCATTTTGAAGTGGCGTATAACTGTCTGATAGTACATTGAATATGCGCCGTGTATCTTGGCGTACGATTGCCTTTTTGCTTGGTATCTCAACGTACGTTCCGTTTTCATAAACATAGACAGGTTCTTTTGCTACCTCCCAATCCATGTTCGCCGCTATGATTGCTTCTTGGGCTGTGGCAGGATTGTCCAATTCCACTCCCAATCTGTGCCAAGGGGCTTCCCCTACGTACATCATGCCATCTGTTTCTTCAATTCCGTGTGCCATAATATTCTCCTTTTATAATAAAAATTTAGTCGTCCCATATATCGAAACTGTCACATTGTCCACACTGGAAGAAGGTATACCCTGCTCTGTTCTTCATGCGTTTGATGGATTTACCTCTCGCACCGCACTCCATGCACCACGCCTTCCATTCATCAATGCCTTTTCCCATCTGTCCAATCAACACTTCCAAAGCATCCTTCCTGATCCTCTGATTTGGCATTTTATCCTCCTTTCTAAACCGTTTTTGTTTGCGAGGGCTTGTGACCTCGCTTGCGGTTTACCACCGCCCGAAGGCGGTGTCACTCACCTAGATAACCTCTCTCTCGTGCCACTTAGTTCCTCCGACCGATTTGTTCCACCAATCTCCTCGATGGTTGCTGTTGTACGTCACCTCGAAACCTACGTTTCTGGTAAAACCTCTGAGTCCGAGAAGTAATCTACTGCCATCCATTCTAAGTCTGGCATCTACTGTTATCACGTCTCGATCTTTCGCACTCCAGATATCGATCTGATGTACCATATTATCTTCGTTCAAACCGAAGAAGAATGACTCGTGTGAATCTCTGGTATCAATCCAGAATTTAGCAGAGGTGAGATCAGCTAAGCTGAATACATATTCAGATAGTATAAGCTCGCCGTTGAGTGTGGGGAGTTCTTTCTGATAGGCTATTATTTTTGCCATCTTGCGAACCCTTATGCTATTTGCCCAGTTGACTTGCTTTTCTGAACCTTCTAGGTCTGCAAGTAGGATAGGGTACTCAGCTATAATCTGTAGGTCGTTTTTAGAACTATTTGCCTTGAAGCAATCGAAGCAATCGCGGTTCGCGTGAAAGTTGACTCGTTTGGCGATTGCACTTTCTCGCTTCAGTTCCTGCCCATAAGCTCCAACTATTTCCTTTTCTGATTCATGTCCGCATTTGTGAGTGATTATTTGAGTTGTCATCGTATCCTCCCTTTCGTTTTTTATAATCTAGGAATCTAGTGCCATCAGTGAGGGGATATCCTCTTGTACAGCACAATCGGAACATTCGCAAACTGCCAGATGGACATGTACTTCATGTTGAGGTTCACCAAGTACCTCAACTGGCTCGTCTCGTGGAAAGTCAGTCAATCGACCGAGTAAGAACTTTGCCCAACCAATCTCTAACTCCCAACGTATGTCTGAAACCCCAACCTCATCTAAACCGAACTTATCGTCACAATACCGTTCAAATTGTTCCCATGTGAGGTCTTGTTGGCAATCCCAAGAGAACTTTCTATCTGATAATGGTTCTTCATATACCCTTACATCTGTTTTTCTCATTTGGTTCTCCTCTTTTAGTTTTGGTTATGCGAAGCAACTAGCCAAGATTTCATCTGATACATTCAAAGTGACGTCATTCATACCAACAATAACTTCTGTTCCAGAGGCATCTTCAAAGGCGAAATAAATCGTGTCGTCAGGTTCCCTATCATCAAACATCTCATAATCATGTGTATCATTCATTAGGCATCCTCCTTATAATTTATTGATTACATAGTATAATAAACTTTCATTATTTACAACACATTTACAACGGAATCTAGTAGATTGCTGTTCTTGGGAATAAAAAAAGGGCGAAATAGAAAAGGAGGATACCCAAAACTATCTCGCCCTTTACCGAAAGGGGCTTTACTTCGGGAGGTGAACCGAAGCAAAAATGATTATAGCATTACGGAGGAGATATCGACAGTTCTATGTTGTCAGTGTTTGTAAAGTTGCTGTACGTTACTGTATTTGCTATTGAAAAATCTTTCGCGGCAAAGCCATCTCCTGCCCCGATTTCATTGAATACTACGTCGAGGATCCCGACTTTCAATCGGTCAAGTTTACACGCACCGCCCTTCGTGTAAAGATTCTTGAGTGTCATCTTATCGACCTTGCCATTAGTGGCTGAGGTCGGCGATGTGATTTTTATCTGGTCGTAGTAGCCGCCAGATGTAATCATATTCTTAGCCCGATTTCCTCCACCGATCCCGATCGCCCTTGGCGTACCCGGAGTTGGTGCTATACTCTGCCCGTCACTGGCGTTATATTTCACGTTCAGCGTGTGAGCTTCAATGTTGCTCAATTGAAGTTGCGTACACCGCCATCTGTCTATAATGAGATGCCCGACCTCCAGATATGTACCAGTAAAACCTTCTGAGTCAATAATTCCAGAAAGAAGAACAGGGTTTGACTCACCTTGCGGTAGTGCAGAGTTAGCATATGCCGTTCCAACCGTTACGTCTTCAATAATTATCTCGCCTACAGGAGTAGACCCTAGGTCAATTCTCAACGTATTATCTGAATCTGACCATTCAATAGGCGTATCAGAGGGAGCCGTATACACACCGCTATCGCCGTTGGCGAAACTGCGACCTTCCAGAACTTCTGCTGTTACGACGCCTGTTGTTGCCACTGATCCTGCAATCAGGAAACTCCCTGCTTGCATCGGACTGAAGCCCAACTTGGTGAGAAATGTATACGGAAGTTTGGCTATTGAAAAAGCCGTTCTCCACCGTTGGCTTTCACTTTGCAGATATTCGACCTTTGCTAATAACCAATTCCGACCACTAACCACCTTGTAATATGTGGCTCTAGGCGAACGGAGACATGCCAAAACGAACCGTTTAGCCTGCCTCCCCATGTACCGTATACCCTGCATCATTTTGCGGTACATCCAACGCATTGATCTAGGAGGTGCTAACAATGTCCAGATCAATCCACGTTTCAAAGCTCTTATAGCAGACCTTATTCTTTTCATGGTCACCCCCTACTCGTTTTCAAGTACCTTCAAGGACACACCGCCAAGGAATCCAAAGATTCCACCTATCACAGCAGTCACTACTTCTGTCGCCGCCATTTCTTTCCCGACCCAAAGCGCGAATACACTAAAGAAAGTTGCGCATATTATAGCAACTAAAATCTGGGGTCTAAACTTTCCTAGATTCATAACTGACTCCTTCGTTTTACGCCCCACTCAGGCTTATCTAACGCTCCGTAGGATGCCCGAGCCTATAATGCCCGAAAGGAGACATGACGAGGTTATGCCTGACACTCATTCCCCGACGGAGCTAGCACTAGGGGCAGATAGATTATTTACCGAGCCTAAATGCTCCGATCTTTTTCCCGAATTGACCCCATTCTGGAAGTCCTATTTTGCCATCTTCAAGAATCTTGTCACAGTGTTCGGCCAAATCTTTTCGTTCTTCCACGTCTAATCTTTCGTATAAGTGGAATATAAACTCCGTAAGGGCTCGCTTTTCCGGCGGTAAAAATCTCAGCATTACACCGACCATAGTCTCCTCCTATTTTTCAAGATTACCTAGCTTTGCTATCGTTCTTGCCAGACTTCTTTTCCTTCTATCAGGCTGAATTTTCAAGATATTTTTGTCAGCATCGTACTCAGTCTCCATGACGTAAAACGTTCTCACATCATCTAGCGTAGCTGTCGCGGAACTGCTCGGAACTAAGTCCTGAATCCTTATCACATCCCCTGAACGTACACGCCAAAGCGGTACTTCTTCCATCCTAGCTCCGGCATCTCCGGCAACGGCGGAATAAATCCTGCCGTTGATTGAAAAATTTTGTTGTTGACGTGGCAAGGATTTTTCCACCGCCGCTGTTCCTGCCGCGTCAGCTTGCGTGTTGGCGTTTGCCCCCGTATTGACCGATAGCTTCGATTCTCGCCTTGGATATAGGGCTAAACTCGTTGCGTCAGTTTGCGTTGTTCCTTCGGTCGTTCCGACAAAAGGCAGAACCACATTTCTTAGTTGCGTCGCAGACTGCTGTAGTTTGAGATCGGATACATCTTCTAGCCAGACGTAATAATCTACTTTGGTAATTGAACGTTTGAAGAAGTAAGGCTTGCGATCATCCCAAATAGCAAAAAACCAAACCGATCCGTCGTCGTCCGACAAGTCTGTCAGCTTGTTTACGATATCTTGAGGGTATTCCTTCGCGGAAAAGTCTATCCCTACGAGATCACGGCTAGAATCTTCTATGTTTGTTTGGTCGCTGTTTATGTCGGGGCATTCGTCGTCAAGCACTTCTTTGATGATGTCGTGCATTTGATGGCCTGAACCAGATGTCCAATCGGTTCCGGCATCATCGCTATAAAACTGGTCTTTCATTGATCCCCAATACCCGTGAGCAACGATCTTCAAATTGTGGCGAGCCGCCATAATGTTCAATTCAATGTCGACAATTCGGCCTTCCCATACCAAGCGCTGTTCCTCATGCACTGTTATGCGGTTGAAATGGTAGCCTCGTTTGCCTTCACGCGATAAGTAGTTCCACGCGTAACCTAAATCCGTAGCTAAGATAAACGAACAGGTACGAAAGCCTCCGTTTAGAGCCGTAGAAAAATTCAACCCTTCGACCTTGTCGGTCAAATCTTCTATGAGGGTAGGCGTGGATAAATTGTTATTGTATAGCCTGACCTGTAACGTCGGTTGTAACGGCATTATGCCCCCATGACATGTAGATATCTTGGCCGGTATCTTATCGACACGGTGAAAGTATCAGCTTGGGTGTAGTTTCCATCTTGCGCCAAGAAATACACCCTAGTACCATCCGGATGAGCTTCTGGGCTACGTCCTAGTTGGTTATTCGGGAATGATTGAACTACGTCTGATGTGTTCAAAAGATACAAACCTTTTGGGGAACTCATACTGTCAATCAAAACCACGTCAGCGGCGTCGGTTTTGCTGACATAATTAGACCCGAAATCTATCGGCATGAGAAATACGAAGTCAGTCCACCATTGCCACTCTTGCCCATCCTGCATCGTTCTTGTTGTCGCCCAATGGTTGAATATCTTCAAGACTAAACTAGCTTCGGTCTGGTTGTCTGGTGACGACACAGGTGGTATTGTGATCGTTCCTAAGTCTAGGATTTCGAAATTGCTTGTCACATTCTCCGCGAGTGTCGCCGCTGTGAGTGCAACGAATGAAGTGGTATCTGGGCTCGTGTCATCTAGTAACGTGAATCCGCCGTATGTATAAGACAATCCCCACTTGAAATCTGAGGCATCTATTGATGTCGTGGACGAATCACCTGCCCCATTCTTTGCGGCTCCTGCCATCAAAACCCTGAACGTACCACGAGGAGGGGTTGCTATAGTGAATGAGTGTAGGTGGTTGACATCTGCGGCAACGCTTGGGCTTGCCGCGGCAACCGCCAATTGAGAAATCCTCAAACTGCCGCCACTGTAAGCGGAATTACTCGCTGTGGTATTTGTTTCTGCCACTTGGATCGTAGAATGAGCTATCGTGGAAGCTGTACCATCTTCACCTTCCAAAAGCAAAGAGTCGTATTGACGCCCTGCGTGTCTTGCCCCTGCCCAAAGTTCATCGTGCGATTGACCTTCGGCTACCTTTATCTGTAATAAAGCAGGAACATCCCCACCTACATCATGAATGTCGATGTGGTTTGAAGATGCTTGGGCACTCTCATCGGCATGATTGCCGAGGCTGTGTGAGGATGCCCAAGCGGAAGGCACGGCAGATGCCTGTACGGCGATTACGTTATCTACATAGACTACCCCTGTTGCTGAACTGGCAGTAGCCTCCAATCGAATCCTTAGCGTTGCACTTGTGACACTTCCGGGAGCGGTGTTATTGTTAGATGTCAGTTTCACAAATTCCGAAGCGTTGACTGTGGTCGTAGAAACTTCTACGTCGGTTCCTGTGTTGTAGTCGATTTCCATAACAACCTTGCAATTGCTCAACGCATCAACACGTACCCAACACTGGAAACTCCACACTTCTCCTGCGTCTACGTCAGCCAAGGCTTGGTTCCGTTCGATAACTTGACCCGATCCCCCTGAATTAGTCATTGTCAGTTTCAGGCTAGCTTTTCCATCCTTGAATACTGACGTATCTTTTGCGGTTGTACCCGTTGCTGATTTGGATTCCGTCCAATCAGCAAGCGCAGTTGCTAGTTCAAATCCTGCATTCGACACATAATTCTCGATACTTTCTTCTGCGCCATAAGCAAACGGTTCGCACATAACAGTTAGATTTCCGATAATCACAGTGTTCACTGTATTAGTTGCGGAAAACTCATTCCCAATGCTAAGGGTTCCATCTATCACATAAAAGTCTACAGTATTGGTTGCTGAATCCCATTGACGTCGTAGTTTGACTTGCGACCCTACACCCGTTGTGACGTACTCAGACGCACGTTCTAGCAGTCCATTGATCGCGTTGATATTGGCGATCAAGTTGTCCCTGTTTGTGCCGTTTATGCGAATGCCTACACTAACAGCCCTATTCTGATAAACTCTCGCATGGAGATCGCTTCCGTGTCGGAATAAATTTCTACCTCCGACCGCTGTACGTTTTGCCGGAACCGGAGCCGATAACGACAAGGCAGAGTAGTTCGTACCGTCGTTTAGGTTTATCGTCGTGTCATCGTTTAGTAGTTGTAACGTCCAAGCCAAAACTATCCCTCTCTAAAGAAAAGATTCAGCACTAAGCGCAGATACGTCGACCGCCTCTGCCCCTTCTGTCTGATCCACCGATCCGGCAACCCCATCAAAAAATACAAGATTCCCTGCCCCTTGTTCGAAATCGGTCAGTGCCGCCTCGGCTGATCGCCTTTCCGCGACACTCATCCTTGAATACATATCTGCCGTGATGCCAAATCTACCAAGAACACCGGCCGCCATTTGTTGACTCATTTCCTGAGCAGATGCACTTGTCGCTCTACCGACCTGAATCGAAGCGCCACTCATAAATCCCCCGTCAGCGGCACGACTGTCACCCGTACCTAACTGATGGAACCCCGTACCTCCTGCCAGTTTATTGCGTTCTGTTCCTAGCCGCATAAACCATTGGACAGAGTCTTTGGTATTAGATACTAACTCCTTGAATGATTCCGCCATTTTTTCAACGGTAGGTATGGCATCGAAACCTAGCCTTGTCGCGACTGCGTTATACATCCCGATCAGCGCATTGAGCTTATCAACGATGGAATTGACAAACTTAGCAAAGAATCCTCTTAGTTCGTTGAATATCTTCAACGTAAACGACTTGATACCATTCCAAAGCCTACTCCATTTATCAGCTAAATCGTCAATCGTGTCTCCGAATTTATCAAAGAAAGCTGTTTTCAGGCCATTCCATAAATCCATCAATTTCCCAAATACAAACTCTGTCTTTTCCTGTATTCCGCCAAAGTTCTTTTTCCACGCAAAGACTAAGGCCCCTACCCCTGCAATAAGCAACCCGATACCGGTTACCCCCATGAGAACGCCCGAAGCTACTGTTATTGCCGCAAACCCTGCGGTTATTGATGGGATCAAAGAAAGCAACAACAAAATAGGGCCTGTTACTACCATGAATCCTGTAGCCATTAGCCCGATTGTGGTTACGACTTTCAGCATCGTAGGATTCATTGTTTGAAGTTTGACTACGACAGAGGTGAGAAATTCTACTAGCGGCATTAGTGCCGGAAGTAATGATTTCCCAATAGTCTCATTTAGATCGCCCATTGCATTGTTCAGTTGAGTAAATTGATTGACGTTCGCTTCCGCCGCCCCACCTGCCTTTCCTTGCATGATCGCCAAGCGCTCTGCAAAGGTTGCATTTTTATCGAACACGATTCCAAGAGAATCCGAGTTTTGCACCAAACCGGAAAGGGCTTTAGATGCGCTTTTAGCCACAGAACCCATACCCAAACCCGAAACTGATGCCGCATCAAGAACCGTAGGAAGGGCTTCTAAAGCCTTATCCACGTCACCAATAATGGTGACCATGGTAGCTAAAGCCTTTATTTGTTCCTCATCTCCGAAGTTGGTTTTAGCCTGTAATGCCGCAGTCGTATCCATAACTTTCTGCTTTACGCTATCGAAACTGACTCCAGTGTTTTCCACCGCCGCCCCTAAAGTAGCTACGGCTTGTTCTTGCACCATGGACGCATTGACGAACCCTTTGATTGCAAGAGTTCCGGCGGCCCCCATCGCAGTAAAGGCTAGTCCTACTTTCCTAGCCTGATCGGAAAAGTTTTGTAGTTTTGATTTCGCTTTACTGGTATCAGCGTTTACAGTTACTTTTATCTCGTTAGGCATTACATTCCTTGCGACATATTCGCCAGACTTGATTCCATATCGGACTGCTTTTCGTTATCTCCTGACAAGGAAAGAATCGTTTGCATTTTCAGAAGAATATCGGTATCTTCTTCTAATAGCTGAGATGGCAAACATCCGTATCTCTGGCAAAGACCGTCTATCAGCCGTGCCTTCTGTAATTGCCATGGTTCTCCGATAATATTCCCATCGCGATCAATTCCACCGCCAACCATCTTCCACCGTTCTAGTTGTTCTCTAAAGGGATATCTACGCCTGCGGCTACCTCCGCCCATTCCGTTAGAATAGAGTTTGCCAAGTCTATAGGAATTGCGTTCATTCCCTTGATATCGGCAGGCATAGGCTTCCCGTCATCCCCGATAATATTCCAAGAATCCAGAACCATTTCCGCGAATATACCGAAAACTTTCAGATGTTGTTCCGCGTTTACTAATTCTTGGATTTCAAGAAATGCCCTTACAGGCACATCCAAGCGCACGACGACTTCTGCGCCTTCGTATTCACCTTCAAACACTAGCCGCGCCGTGCGCTTAGGAATCTTGAAGCCTGTTGGTTTTTGTGTCAGCATATTTGTCTCCAATCTATATTTAGGCCCAAGTTGGTACTGTTCCGTCGGACAATACTCCGGGAGCGGAAAATGTCAGCGATCCATCTGTACCTCTGCTTAGTGGATAATCCGTGAAGAATGTCTCATTCGGAAGGGATTTGCCACTAGTCGTCAGTGTTACCGTACGAGCCACAGAGGCACTCCCTACGGTCTTGAAAACATCGTGGGACATGTTTGATGCGTCGTTGAATACGCCGTTGACTGTTATGCTGAAATCAGCTAACAGAAGAAGTCTTTCAATCGCACTTTTATCTACGCCTGTCACATCTTGAACTGCCCTAGGAATTGACCAATCCAAATTAGTGATGTCGTTTGATATGGTGCGAGCGCTTCCGCCTGAGTCATCTATAGCTACTGCTATCGTTGGTGCTTCTTTTGCCATCATTACCTCCTTGTGGCTCTATAAGATTGTTCGTTGAACCTGTCTGTCCATTCGTCGAAGTCTATGTTGTTGCGGATAAGCCTTCCTGATTCCTTCCCAACTTGATCTATCGTCAGGAATGGAGCCCTTTCGACTTTCGTCTGGTGTTGCCGAAAACATTTCTGTCCGGATTCGTAGTAATACTCGATTGTAGCATCATCAATCTTAACCCCTATTGATTTCCTACTTGTGTCTTGCTTTATGTAATGATCTTGTGGGCTACCTATAACCACCCTAGTCACCCAACCATTGATAAAGTGGGGGCAATCTACCTCGTCGCAAGTTGCGACCCTAAAATGAGTGTCTCTGTTCCACGATATCTGGTAGGTGTTAGTATGCGGTGTCATCTTCTGATTCCCCTCGCCGATAAGCTACGATGAATTTCGCATTTGAAAACGTACCGGTCGACGTGATACGCAGGTAACGGTTCACTGTACCCGTTACCGTTACCCGTTCGGCCGCAGGCTCGTTGCCATTAGCAACAGCCGAAAAGCTCACCAAGTCTGTCCAATCAGAATCGTTTGGGCTATCCTCTATCTTGAACGTGGGAGTTCCACTGTTGATATCAATAATCTGTAGCACAGCCGCAAGACCATTAGACGTACTTGCACCATCGTCTTTTGACGACGTGCTTCCTGCGCTTGATTGCGTAGCCTCGGCCGCAAACAAAACCCCCCATTCTATTCCGTTCCCATTCCCTAAACACTGAACAACAGCGCTAAGGCTTTTGTCAGTGCCTCTCGTATAATCGTAATTTATTTGTTTAGCCACAAGCATAGCAGTAGGGCTATCAGCGGCAGTCCCACGACAATACATAGTAGTGACATCGGTGGTTGGTAATCCTGATAGTGCATCGTGAGCAAGATTTGTTCCATCGTCAAACCAACTTGTGAATGAGATTTCGCCGTCACCCATGCCTGCTAGTCTTACCATGCCGGATTGATTCAACACCGGCGTATCTAGCACAGCCTTGCGTGTGGCGATCGTGTCTACAGAAGTAACGTCTCCAGATAAATCGTGCCCGTCTATGTAAAATGCGTCCCCTAACCCTGTTTGTTTTGCCATACTAAACTCCTGTACCTGATAGTGTTGCGGAACCGTTGACGATCATAGGGATAGATATATCTGCGACCCTATACATAGAACCACCAACGTCAACATACCCAAACGTAGCTGACATACTTGAGCCGTCCATCCCTGCCGCATCAATCGACATAATCGTAGATTCCAGATCAGTGTCACCTAATATATTTTCCATTAGCTTAGATAAAAGAACCGCTATTTCTGATTCTAAATTTAGCTGAGGATCGGATTGTTCCGCCAACATATCTCGGTAGACTCGTAACGTAACAAGATGATTCTCCCGTGTATCCCCACCTGCGTATACCATGGATATTGAGACAGAGTTCATAAAAATAGCCGCATGGAAGCCTTGTCCTAACGGTTGCTTAGGTTCCCCGATTTGAACCGTCTGGAACAAGCCAAGATTCTGCACATAGGTTTCCATAGCGTGAAGCGTATTTGTTATATCAAAAGCCATTATGCGTTTAGTCTCTTTACGTATTCATTAGTAAATTTCTGAGCTTCTGTTTTCGCCTGTTCGTTCAACCATACCTCGGTTTTCCGGAAACTAGCGTAACCTTTGAATTGGGTGGTTTCGTTTCTACTACCCGTTCCTTCTAGCCAAGGCCCGTAGATGACTCCGCCGTCGGTGATTTTTGCGTTTAGTCCCTTGATGACGCTATGCACGTTTCTTCTATAATTACCCGTACTTGCCCTGCCCTTCTGCGCTTCTGCGGTACTAAGGTAGACACCATTAGGGCGAGGTCTTAGCGTTTCGTCAAGTCGTTGCTCGCCAAGTTCCACTAGTCTCTGTATAAATCTTGCGAACACTTGATCTGTGATTTTCTTAGGACGTTCGAACAATTCTCCCGTTTGAACGACTTCTATTCCTATTGCCACTAGATCACCGCCTCTCTTGCACGTCGGTAGTATGACACCATTGACTGCCGCAATTGCGTAATCTCGCGGCCTGTGAGTTCCGTAGCGGCATCTCCTCCGCCTATTGACCGACCCCAACCAGAGTGTTCCTGATGCCAAGTAGCTATAGCTTCCGCGAGTGTCCATCGCACAATATCAGCATCAGGCTGATACTTGGTAATCGTAGCGCTGTCGGAATGCGAGGCGGCCGTCGTGCCATTCATGCCTCGCTCAATCGTCAAGGTACGATTTACATGGATAGCCGCGTCATCATTGTGCGATGCAAGAACACTTCCATCAAATGCCCTGATTACTGTCAGGTCATTTGTGGAAACTGATACTACGTACATCTGCTCAGAATCAATGCGGATGACTTCCCCTGCAACAATGCCATGCGACCCATCTATAGTGACGGTTGTTGTAGCATTGGTTGCCGCTAGATTAGACCCCATGTTGAGAAGAATGCTTGCCCTTGCGGCAAAGTCTCGATCGCTGACAAACACTTGTTCCGAATCTATCAACAGAGTATCCCCTACGTCGATCAGAGAGGCATCAGATACAATCAGTGTAGTGTCCGACGATGAAATACCACCACTGTCATCTATTGACCCCGAAGATTTGGTTGCATTACCCCAACCCCACGAACCTGCAACACTGATAGAACGTTGTGGAGTATCTCCTGCCTCAAAAGCGGCAGTCGAACTTTCATCAATCTCAATGCGATTATATCGGGAGTTACCGTCTGGTTCTGGGTTTACAGGCTCCAAAAAATAATCCGACGATGATATCGTGGTAGGTGATGTGTTTTGAGCCTTGGTTTGAAGCGTAGATACGGAAATCAAATCCTGATCTAGCCAGATAACCGTTGCGAGCCCTTGTCGTATCTGAGGATACCGATAAAGCCTCGTTTGAGTTTTGGGGATGTAATGACGTCTAGTCCACCGGTCAACATCCCGAGAGGATGCTTCGATAACTCGATCTATTGCGTCGTTATATTGACCGCCGCTAATAGATGCGGCATTTTTGAATCGCTCACGCGATACGTACCAATTCGCCATCGTTCCAATGCTTTCTATGGATCAGGCTTTATTCAGTTACGGCGACCGCCCGTCCATTGGTAATTTCCCATAGGGCAGTTTCTATTTCCCCTTGGGTGAATATCCAGAATAGCTCCATCAATCGGACAGGCAACAGGTGGTTCCCTATCTTCGATTGATCTAACCGTACGATTTTCCTTCAGAATCGCCTGTAATTGTTCCCACGGCATCTTTCACAACTCC
>TARA_R100000501_G_scaffold13151_4_pt1 | contig 18154 bp, 19 predicted proteins | sample TARA_R100000501 | Tara Oceans TARA_R100000501 (sample SAMEA2620120) | marine metagenome | biome: marine biome (ENVO:00000447); feature: mesopelagic zone (ENVO:00000213) & marine oxygen minimum zone (ENVO:01000065); material: "saline water (ENVO:00002010), including plankton... | reverse complement strand
TCCTCCGGCGCCGCGCCCCCGCCGCAGACGTCATTACCGCCGCCCCCGGCCTCTACGCCGACACCTGCGCCCACACCCACGCCCGCCCCTGCAGCGCCCAATCTGGACAGCGCCGAATATCGCCGCTCGAACGCCGCCACGTCGATGGACGCACTGACCGCATATCAGGCGGGCGCCTTTGGCGAGGGGGTGACGGTGGCGGTCATCGATACCGGCATCGACACGGATTCGGCGCAGTTCGCGGGCAGGATCAGCGGGGCAAGCGCCGTTATCGGTGCACCCGGTTCCCTGAAGGATACCGATGGGCACGGCACGTCGGTGGCCGCCGTCATTGCCGCTGCCGCCGACAATGACCGCGATGGCATGCAGGGAATAGCGCCGCGCGCGACGATACAGGCACTAAAAGCGAGTGACGAGACGAGCTGCGGCGATGATGATGGCTGCGGTTTCCCGGACCGCCAGATCGCCGAAAGTGTCGATGCGGCGCGGATTGCAGGCGCGAAGGTGACCAACATCTCGCTGGGTGGCAGCGCCGCACAGTCGGTCCTGAGAAACGCCATCGACCGGGCAACGCGGGCTGGAATGGTGATCGTCATCTCGGCGGGAAATGATTCGAACGCCCGGCCTGACCCCATGGCGCTGGTGGCGCTCGATTCGGCGGCAAACGGCCGCGTCATCATCGCTGGCGCCATCGATCAGGAGGATCAGCCCGCGGATTTCACCAATGCGGCCGGGGATGCGGGGAATGTCTATCTGTCCGCTCTCGGTGTGCGCGTGCGCAGCTTTAACGAAAACGGCGATCCGTTTCTTTACAGCGGCACCTCTTATGCGGCGCCTGGGGTGGCGGGGGCGCTCGCGCTGCTTTTCTCGGCCTTCCCAAATCTGACTGCCGACGAAGCAATCGACATTCTGCGGGGCAGCGCCCGCGACCTGGGCGATCCGGGCGTGGATAGCGTTTTCGGTGGCGGCGCGGTCGACATCGGCGCCGCCTTTGCGCCGCAAGGGCCAACCCGCCTTGCCGGTTCGCCCGTGGTTCTGGCGGAAGCCGACCCCATCGCCACCGTCGGGGGCGCGGCGGGCGATGCCGGAAAATTGGTGGACAGCATCGGCAATGTCGTCGTTCTGGACCGTTATGGCCGTGCCTATACGACGGACATGGGCGGCCACGTCGCGGCGCGCAGTGCACCTGGCAAGCTGGTCGGCCCCTTATTGGCGGACCGTCGCTTTGGCCGCGCGGGAATCGGCCCGGCGGCGCTGGCGCTGGCGCTGTCAGGTGGCAACCGGAACGCCTACGCCTCAAGCCTGGAGGCTCGCGGACTCGATGCGCGCGGCGGGAATGGCGGTGTTCCCCTGTCCGGCTTCGTCGCCGGCAATCCGGCCCGGGACACGACCACCGTTCTCGGCTTCGGCTATTCCCCCGCCGCCTTGCTCGACATCGGCATTCCCGGCGAAGGCGCTGGCATGTCCTGGCTCAGCGGCGATCAGCGGCTGGGCGACGATGGCATCGTCAGCCGCGACGCCGCAGCGGTGGCGCAGCGGTTCGGGGCATGGACACTCGGCTTTGCTGCGGGGCGCGCCTATTCGCTGGCGGCGGAAACGCCGGGCGAGGAGGACGCAGCGACGCGCCTTGCCGTGCAGGCGTCGCGCAGCATCGGGCCAGTGACCGTGTCCGCCGGATTCGAACAATTGCAGGAGGCAGGAACCTTCCTCGGGTCGCGCGGCTCCGATCTTCTGGGTATTGGCGGCGCGCACAGCGATTTCGTTACCGTCTCCGCTTATGCCCGGCTTGGCGATCAATGGTCGTTGGGCCTCGATCTGAAACGGGGTGGGACTGCGCTGAAACTGAATGGCGGACTGGCGACAGCCGCGGAGCGGGTCGCCAGCAGTGCGATGGCCTTCGACGTTGCGCGGGCAAATGCGTTCCGCCCGGGCGATCGCGTGGGCCTGCGCATCGGCCAGCCTCTGCGGATAGAGGGGGGTGCGCTCACGCTGACCCTGCCGACCGCATATGATTATACTGCGGCAAGGCCGATCATGTCGCAAAGGCAGGTCGAACTGACGCCGTCGGGCCGCGAAGTCACGGTGGAAAGCGCCTACCAGATGCCGTTGTCCGCAGGCTATTTGCAGGCCAACGCCTTTTACCGCAGCCAGCCCGGCCATCTGGCCAATGCGCCAGCGGATGTGGGCGTGGCGCTACGGCTGGGAACGCGGTTCTAGCGTATCCCCAGCGACTGCCTCGATTAACCCAAGAAGGACAGTGTCATCAGGCCGACCTCTGGATCGACGATACCGTCATAGATCATCTTGCCCGCGACATAGAGAATGACGACCAGGCCGACATAGGCGATCCAGCGATAGCGCTCGATATATTTGGCGATGACGTTTGCGGCGATGCCCATCAAGGCGACCGACAGGATCAGGCCGACGATCAGGATGCCGGGGTGATCGCGCGCCGCGCCCGCAACGGCGAGCACATTGTCGAGGCTCATTGACACGTCGGCCAAAGCGACGGCCCAGGCGGCAGCCGCGAAGCTTTTCGCCGGTTTCAGGCCGGAATGTTCGTCGCCCTCGATCTCTGGCGAGCCGGCATTCGCCTCTGCCCGCACTTCGCGCCACATGCGCCACGCCACCCACAGCAGCAATACGCCGCCCGCGAAGATCAGACCGACAATGCCCAACAGCCAGGTCACCATCAGCGCGAAGATGATGCGCAGGACCAACGCCGCCAGGACGCCGATGGCGATCACCTTCTTGCGCTCCGCTGCAGGAAGGCCGGCTGCCAGGGCGCCGACGACGATGGCATTGTCGCCCGCCAGGACGATGTCGATCATCAACACCTGACCGAAGGCCGCCAGCGCGCTGGGGCTGCCGATATTGGAAAAATCCTTCAGGATCGCCGCCCAGATCTGGGCGGGGCCGCCGAGTTCCTGCACGCTGAGAAATGAGAGAATCGACAGGTCCATGACCGGGCCTCTTTACTGGTTCATCGAAGAGAAGAAATCCGCGTTGGACTTCGAATCCTTCATTTTGTCGAGAAGGAATTCCATCGCGTCGACCGTGCCCATCTGCATGAGGATACGACGCAGGACGTACATTTTCGCCAGCACGTCCTTTTCGACGAGGATCTCTTCCTTGCGGGTGCCCGACTTGCCGACGTCCATCGCCGGGAAGATGCGCTTGTCGGAAACCTTGCGATCGAGAACGATCTCGGAGTTGCCGGTGCCCTTGAACTCTTCGAAGATGACCTCGTCCATGCGCGATCCCGTGTCGATCAGGGCCGTCGCGATGATGGAAAGCGAACCGCCCTCCTCAATGTTACGCGCCGCGCCGAAGAAGCGCTTCGGACGCTGCAGCGCATTGGCGTCGACGCCGCCGGTCAGCACCTTGCCCGAGGATGGAACGACGGTGTTGTAGGCGCGGCCGAGGCGGGTGATGGAATCGAGCAGGATGACCACATCCTTCTTGTGCTCGACCAGACGCTTCGCCTTTTCGATCACCATGTCGGCGACCTGTACGTGGCGGGACGGCGGCTCATCGAAGGTGGAGGCGACGACTTCGCCGCGCACGCTGCGCTGCATGTCGGTGACTTCCTCTGGCCGCTCGTCGATCAGCAGCACAATCAGGAAAACCTCCGGGTGGTTTTCGGTAATCGCGCGGGCAATATTCTGCAGCAGGACGGTCTTACCCGTGCGCGGCGGCGCGACGATCAGCGAACGCTGGCCTTTGCCCTGCGGAGCGATGACATCGATGACGCGGCTGGACTTGTCCTTCACGGTGGGGTCGGAAATGTCGAGGTTCAGCTTCTGATCCGGATAAAGCGGCGTCAGATTGTCGAAATTGACGCGCGTGCGAACCATGTCCGGCTCATCGAAATTGATCTTCGAAACCTTGGTCAGCGCGAAATAGCGTTCGCCATCCTGCGGCGCGCGGATTTCGCCGTCCACCGTGTCGCCGGTGCGCAGCGAGAATTTGCGGACCAGCGCAGGCGCAACATAAATATCGTCCGGCCCGGCAAGGTAGTTCGCCTCTGGCGAGCGCATGAAGCCGAACCCGTCGGGCAGCACCTCGATCGTGCCGGCGCCGAGGACTTCATTGCCGTCCTCTGCCTCAGCCTTCAAAATCCCAAAATAGAGGTCCTGCTTACGCAGCGTGGACGCGTTTTCGACGCCATATTCCTCTGCCATCGCCACAAGGTCGGCGGGGGCTTTGTCTTTCAGGTCCTGCAGATGCAATACGGCCATGGCTCGGTCTTTCGGGGGAAGGGGTCAGTTGGGTGCGGACGCACGGCCACAGGAAAGGGCACTGACCGGAAGAGGAAACGCTCGCAGAACAGCGAGGACTCGGCGGAAAATAGGCGCGAAGAAGGGAACCGTCAAGCGGGCTCCCCCCATGTTCGCAGCCGGTGTGCACATCCGGTGCAGACAGGCGGCGCAGACAGGCGGCGCAGACAGGCGGCGCAGGCAGGCGGCGCAGGCAGGCGTGCCGCCTATTCTGACAGGCCGCGCTGCATCTCTTCAAACGTCGCGACGATTTCACGCCGCGGCGCGGCTGTCGCGAGGCTGACCGCCACGGTCACAATCAGGGAGGCGATGAAGCCGGGAACGATTTCGTACATCACATCGCTCAAGGGTTCGCCGCCCATCGTCGCGCCGCCATATACCCAGAACAGGACAACTGCGGCACCGACCACCATGCCGGCAAGCGCCCCCGCCCGCGTCATGCGTTTCCACCACAGGCTGAGGAGCACCAACGGCCCGAAGGCGGCGCCGAATCCGGCCCAGGCATTCGATACCAGCGTCAGGACATTGGAGGTGCGATCATAGGCAAGGCCAATGGCGACAAGCGCCACGAGGATCACCGCTGCGCGACCGATCAGGACCAATTCCAGGTCGGAGGCATTCCGCCGGAATAGCAGCGCATAAATATCCTCGGTCAGCGAACTGGAGGCGACCAGCAATTGCGACGAGATCGTCGACATGATCGCGGCCAGGATCGCCGCCAGCAGGAAACCGCCGATGATCGGATGAAACAATATTTGCGACAGGACGATGAAGATCGTTTCCGGATCCTCGATCTCGATCCCATGGCTGCTGGCATAAGCGAGGCCGATCAGGCCGGTGGCGCAGGCGCCGATGATGGTGACCAGCATCCAGCTCATGCCGATATTGCGCGCGGCGGGAATATCACGGACAGAACGGATTGCCATGAAACGAACGATGATGTGCGGCTGACCGAAATAACCGAGTCCCCAGCTGGCCGCGGAAATAATTGCCACCAGGCCGATGCCGCCGCCGAACCAGTCCAGCAGCCCCGGATCGATGGCATTCAGTTCCGTCGTCAGACCGCTGCTGCCGAGAGAGGTGAACGCGATGATCGGCACCATGATCAGCGCGACGAACATGATACAGCCCTGCACGAAATCGGTGATCGACACCGCCATGAAGCCGCCGAACAAGGTGTAGGCCACGACAACCCCGGCGGTGATCCACAGGCCGAAACTGTAGTCGGCACCAAAGGCGCTTTCGAATAATTTGCCGCCTGCCGTGACGCCGGACGCGGTGTAGAGCGTGAAAAAGACGATGATGACCACTGCGGAAACAAGACGCAGGATCCGCGAATTATCCTCGAAGCGCTTCTCGAAATAATCCGGGATGGTGATCGCATCCCGCGCCTTTTCGGTATAGACGCGCAGGCGCGGCGCCACGAGCAGATAGTTGAGCAGCGCTCCGGTGAGCAGCCCGATCGCGATCCAGCCGGAACTGAGCCCCGATACATACATCGCGCCCGGCAGGCCCAGAAGCATCCAGCCCGACATGTCGGACGCGCCCGCGGAGAGCGCCGTGACGGCCGGCCCCAATTGCCGGCCCCCCAACATATATCCCGAAACATCGTTGTCGGTTTTCAACCAGCTATAGACGCCAATGCCCAGCATCAGCGCGAAATAGAGGCCCAGCGAGACAATGGTTCCGGTTTCGATGGGGCAGCACTCCTACTTCGTTAAGACGGTTTCAGGACTTCAGAACGGTTTCACTACGGCCAGTATGACCACGAGGATGACAACAAGGCTGGGGATCTCGTTCAAAAGACGCAACCCCCTCTCCGAAACCGGGCGCTTACCAGACAGCATCTTGCGCGACAAACCGACCAGCCAGCCGTGAAAGCCGGTGAACAGAAAGACGATCAGCAGCTTTGCATGCATCCAGCCCTGCCCTGCAAGACCGATGTGAAGCGCCAGCGCGATTCCCAGCACCCACACCATCAGCATGGCCGGCGTCATGATGATCTTTCGCAAGGTGACGATTCTGGGCGCCCATTTGGTCGCGGACTGCGGATCGCCGTGCAAATAAACGAGATAGCGGGGCAGCATGAACATGGAGGCGAGCCAGAAGATCACGAAGATCAGATGCGCGGCCTTCACCCATAAATAGGCGCCACCCAGAAATCCCGTCATTGTGCCGCCCCCTTCGCACGGATTGCCCGCAGCGCCTGATCGACATGAGCTAGCGGCGTTTCCTTTGAGATGCCATGGCCAAGATTGAAGATATGGGGGCGTCCGGCAAGGGCGGTGCGAATGCGGGCAACCGCCCCGTCCAGCCTGGAGCCGCCGGTCAGCAGGACCATGGGATCCAGATTTCCCTGCACTGGCAGATTGGCGGGCAGAACCTGATCTGCCCAAAAGGGATCGACGCTTTCGTCGAGGCCGATCGCATCAACCTGCGTTTCGCGCGCATAATGCGCCAGTTTTCCGCCCGCACCCTTGGGAAAGCCGATGATGGGAATGCCGGGGCAACGAGCGCGCACCTGATCGACGATTTCGCGGGTGGGCCGCACGCACCAGCGGTCGAATTCATCGGGCGCAAGGCTGCCAGACCAGCTGTCGAAAAGCTGCAGCACCTCTGCCCCGGCGGCGACCTGTCCACACAGATAATCGACGGTCATTGATGAAATGCCATCGATCAGAGCCTGAAACCGCTGCGGCTCCGCATAGGCCATAGTGCGCGCCGCCGCCTGTTCCTTCGACCCTGAGCCGTTCACCATGTAGGTCGCGACCGTCCACGGGCTGCCGGCAAAGCCGATCAACGTCGCCCAGGTGGGCAGATCCGCCTTCACCTTGGCAACGGTGCGGTAAATGGCATCGAGCCGATCCGGCACCGGGCTGAGTGTTTCCAGCGCGACCTCGGCAAGGCGTGGCGACAAATCCGGCCCTTCACCAGCAAGGAATTGCAGGTGCTGGCCCATGGCGTGGGGCACGATCAGTATGTCTGAAAACAGGATCGCCGCGTCAAAGCCATAGCGGCGCAACGGCTGCAGCGTCACTTCGGCAGCGGCATCAGCATCATAGACCAGATCGAGAAAGCCGCCCCGATCGGCGCGCAGTTCGCGATATTCCGGGAGATAGCGGCCTGCCTGACGCATGAACCAGACGGGCGGCGGATCGCGCCTTTCCCCCGCCAGAACGGCAAGGATCGGCTTTTCCGAGCGGGTTTCCATTCGGCCCCTTCTCTTCCTTTATCTTTTAAAGAATTAGTGATGATAGTGATGGCTGTGGTGAATGGGGCTTAACCGCCTATCCACAGTTTTGCCAACAGAAGCGAATGACGCGCGACTCGCCGGTTTGCGACGAGTCCCATTGTCGTTTCCCCAGCCTGTAGGGGGCGTATCTGTACCGGGGTACGATCTGTGGACGAATCCTTGGTGAAATTCGAATTGAATCGAGCGGGCCGATCATCCCCGCTTTCACCCGCGATTCGCAGGTGGACTTTTCCACAGCTTCATCCCCGCCTATGGATGAGGCATTATGGCAACGCGCATCCACATACACCTGGTATCAGATTCCACGGGCGAAACGCTGGAAAGCGTCGCCCGCGCCAGCCTGGCACGGTTCGAGGGCGTCGATGCCGTCAAGCATTTCTGGCCCTTGGTGAGGTCGAAGGGCCATCTGGATCGCGTCATAGACGATATCGCCGAAAATCCCGGCCTGGTGCTGTTCACCTTGGCGACGGGTGAGGTGCGTGATCATCTGGAGGCCCGCTGCGGCGCGCTCGGCCTGCCCGCGGTCAGCGCCATAGACAGCGTCGTGACCGGGCTGGGCCTGATGCTGGGGAAATCGGCGACCGCCAAGCCGGGCCGCCAGCATCGTCTGGACGACGCCTATTTCGCCCGTGTCGAGGCGATCAATTATACCATGGCGCACGATGACGGGCAGGCGTCGGAAAACTGGAACGAGGCCGATATCCTGCTGGTGGGGGTGTCGCGCACGTCAAAAACGCCGACATCCATCTATCTCGCCAATAAGGGGTACAAGACCGCGAACCTGCCGTTGGTGCCGACACGGGAACCGCCGCCCAGACTGTTCGAACTGACCCGTCCCTTCATCGTCGGACTGACGACGACGCCGCAACGCCTGGTCGAAGTCAGGCGCAACAGGCTGCTCAGCCTCGCGCAGACGCCCGATACCACCTATGTCGATAATGAACGGGTGAAGGCGGAAGTCTTGAAGGCGCGCCGCATGTTCGCCGATCAGGGCTGGCCCGTTATCGACGTTACGCGAAAGGCCATCGAGGAAACGGCGGCGGCGGTCATCAATCTCATGCACGAGGCAGAGGGCGAGAGCCATTCGTGACCCTGATCCTGGCATCCACCAGCGCATCGCGCCGCACGCTGCTCGATGCGGCCGGCATATCGTGTGATGCCGTCGCGCCCGGTGTGGATGAGGACGAGCTGAAGGCGGCGTTGAAGGGGGAAGGGGCGACCGCGCGCGCCATCGCCGATGCGCTGGCGGAGGCAAAGGCGGTCAAGATCAGCCGTCGGCATCCAGAGGCGCTTGTTCTGGGCGGCGATCAGATGCTTGCACTGGACGATGGCACGACGTTCGACAAGGCCGCGGACATGCCGGAATTGCGTCGCCAGCTGATGCGGTTGCGCGGAGAGTCGCACCGCCTGATTTCCGCCCTCGTCATTGCAGAAGGGGGCAGGGCGATCTGGCGGCATGTCGATACCGCCAGGCTGCACGTGCGCATGTTCAGCGAGGAATGGCTGGACAGCTATCTGGCCGCAGAGGGAGAGACGCTGCTGTGGGGTGTGGGCGGATACCGGATCGAGGAGAGGGGCGTTCAGTTGTTCAGTCGCATTGAGGGCGACCAGTTCACCATCCGTGGGCTGCCACTGCTGCCCCTTCTGGATTATCTGCGGACGCGCGGCGAGATACCGGCATGAACCGTCCCTATGCCGAAGTGATCGGCGATCCGATCGCCCATTCCAAATCGCCGCTGATGCATCAATTCTGGCTGCGGCAATTGGGAATCGATGCGGACTATCGTGCCACCCACGTGCCGACGGCGGACCTGCCTGCCTATTTCACGGACCGGCGTCGAGATCCGGCCTGGCGCGGCTGCAATGTCACCGTTCCGCACAAGAGCGCGGTGCTGGAATATATTGACGGTTCAACCGGGGATGTCGGTGCGATCGGTGCCGCCAATACGCTCGCAAAGAGTCAAAGCGACACCGATGGGGGAATCACAGGTCATAATACCGATGCAGAGGGGTTCATGCGGCCGTTGCAGCATGTCGACCTGACCGGAAAGAATGTGGGAGTAATTGGGGCCGGCGGCGCGGCGCGGGCGGTTCTTTACGCGCTGGGAAAATGCCGGCCCGCGGGCATCACGGTCTATAATCGCACACCGGAACGGGCGAAAAGAATCATCGACGATCTGGGGATCGACGCACGCACGGCCACGCTGGAGGCGCTGTGTCCGGATGTCGATCTGCTGGTCAATACGTCGACATTGGGCATGGCCGGTGCGCCGCCACTTGGCATCGATCTGTCGTCCATGCCCCGCGACGGCATTGTCTATGATATCGTCTATGCACCGCTTGAGACGGCCCTGCTGGCGCAGGCGAGGGAGCGGGGATTGCGCGCGATCGATGGGCTGGGGATGCTGATCGGACAGGCAATGGCGGCATTTCGCATTTTCTTTCATTCGGAGCCGCCGTCCGGGAAAGAGGATGAGCTGCGCGCGCTACTGACATCATGAAGATCATCGGTCTGACCGGTTCGATCGGCATGGGAAAATCGACCGTCGCCTCCATGTTTGCCGATCTGGGCATCGCCGTCTTTGATGCGGACGCGGAAGTGCACAAGTTGCAGGGGCCGGGGGGACGAGCGCTCGCGGCCATCGAGGAGGCATTTCCCGGTGTCACGCATGTCGCCGGCCTGGACCGCGCCGCGCTGGGGGAAGCCGTGTTCGGCAAGCCAGAGGCGCTGAAGACGCTGGAGCGCATCGTGCACCCGCTGGTTGCAGAGGAACAGGCCGCCTTCCTGCGCCGCGCGCGGTATCGTCGGGACGCCTTCGTCATATTGGATATTCCGCTGTTATTCGAAGGGCAAAGCTGGAAGAAGGTGGATGGCAGCATCACAGTATCCGCGCCGGAACATGTTCAGAGGGCGCGGGTGTTGAAGCGGGCCGGAATGACGGAGGCGAAGTTTCGCGCAATCCGCGCAGCGCAATTGCCGGACCGGGAAAAACGGGCGCGGGCCGACTTCATCATAGAAACGGGCCTGGGCAAACGCAGGTCGCGCACGGCCGTTGCACGCATCGCCTCTTGCCTGTCACGCCGCAGCGTCCGATATTGCCGCCAATGCGTGAAATCGTCTTCGACACAGAAACGACCGGTCTCAGCCCCGATGAGGGGCACCGGATTGTCGAAATCGGCGCGATCGAGCTCGACGGGCTGATCCCGACGGGGCGCACCTTTCATCAATTGATTCATCCTGAGCGCGACATGCCGGCGGAGGCTGCGCGCATTCACGGCATCACCATGGAGCGGCTGCAGGGGATGCCGCGTTTTGCCGATATTGTCGAAGATTTTCTGGCCTTTATCGGCGACGAGGGAAATCTGGTGGCGCACAATGCCTCCTTCGACGTGCGGTTCATAAATCACGAACTCGTGCGCGTTGGCCGACCGAAACTGGCACCGCGCCGCATCGTCGATACGCTGGAAATGGCGAAGATGAAGATGCCGGGCGCGAAATTGACGCTGGACGCGCTGTGCAATCGCTTCGGCGTCGACCTTTCGCGCCGCATAAAGCATGGCGCTCTTCTCGATTCCGAACTCCTGGCCGACGTTTACGTCGAATTGTGCGGTGGGCGGCAGCGCGGCATGGAGCTGGTTGCAGAGGCGCCCCGTACGCAGGTTTTCGTGGCCGCCCCGCCGCAGCGGAAATGGCCGCAACGCACTTTTTCTCTGCCGCCAGAGGAGGCGGAACGGCACCGGGTCTTCGTTGGGACGTTGACGAACCCCGTCTGGCAACGATTTGCCGACACCATCAACCCGTAGGGAGACCAATATGGATATTCGCGTTTCAGGACATCAGGTCGATGTCGGAGCCTCCCTGACCACTCATGCGGAGGATCGCATGAGCGGCCTGGCACAGAAGTTCGACGTTGGCATGACCGGTGCCACGGCGACATTGTCCCCCGGCCCGCACGAACATGAGTTCGACGCGTCGATCATCGTGCAGCTGACCCAGGGCATCGTCATGAAGAGCCATGCCCATGCGCACCGCAGTGCGCAGGCCGCGTTCGACGCGGCGGCCGAGAAGATCGAGAAGCAGTTGCGGCGCTACAAGCGCAAGTTGACCGACCGCGAAAGGCGCGGCGCGCCCACACCGCAGATCGGTGCCGATTATCGCGTGCTGCAGCGCGACGAGCGTGAAGAGGTGGACGAATCCGACGACGCACCCCTGATCGTTGCAGAGCAGCTGTCGGACATCCCTGAAACCAGCGTATCCACTGCCGTCATGATGATGGACCTGCGCGATTCCGCAGCGCTGCTGTTCACAAATTCGCAGAGCGGCAAGATGGCGATGGTCTATCGCCGTTCCGACGGACATGTGGGCTGGGTCGAGCCGAGGTGAGCGACCCCTTTGATCCGGCAAACCTGCTGTGCAGAGAGGGCGTGCAGACGGGCCTCTCTGCGCGCGGCATGCCGGATCTGATGCAGGCGATGGCGGCGCCGCTGGCGCGTGACAGCGGCGTCGCGCAATCCCTGATCGCCGAGGCCTTTGTGCAGCGGGAGCGGGTGGGGTCGACGGCCTTTGGCGGCGGATCGGTTCTGCCGCACGCCCGTATCGCGGGCCTCAGAAGGCCGACGGCTGCCTTCGCGACGCTTGCCGCACCGATCGATCTGGATGCGCTGGATCGGCGTCCGGTCGATATCGTCTATGCCCTGATTTCCCCTGAGGGGGCGGGGGCCGATCATCTGAAGGCGCTGGCGGCGATCAGTCGGTTCTTGCGCGACAAGGGCCTTCTGGAAAAGCTGCGCGGCGCCGACAGCGCGGATGCCGTCCTGGCCATGATGGCAGCGAAAAGCAGGAATTACGCGGCATGAACGAAGCGCATCGCACGGGCCTGGAAAGACTTTATGCTGCCGCGCCGATCAACGAGATGTTCCAGTCCCGGCTGATCTTGCCTGAGGATGGCTGCTCCCGCTTGGAATTCGAAGTGAACGAACAGCATTTTCACGCCGCCGGCGCGGCCCATGGCACCATTTATTTCAAGATGCTGGACGATGCGGCCTTCTACGCGGTGAACACCCTCGTCCCGGACGTGTTCATCCTGACGACGGCGTTCAACCTGCACATGGAGCGGCCGGTTCCCGCCGGCCCGCTGGTCGCGGAGGGGCGCTTCGTCAGTGGCCGCCGGCGGCTCTTTGTCGGGGAAAGCACCCTTTTGACGCCCGACGGTGAGGAGGTGGCGCGCGGAACCGGGACGTTCATGCGTTCGAAGATCCCCCTGGCCGACCTGCCCGGCTATTGGCGAGACGAGAGCTGAACCGCCTGTCCACGAAATTATGGCTGGACGCCCTGCGACGGCAATTAGAGGCGAACGGCGACTTTGCGACCGTTTTGACCCGGGGCGATCCGACCGCCGGAGCGGCTATTCTGGTGATTCGCGGTCGCAGCGGCACCGTATCCGCCTATGCCCGCAGCAATATGGGGGATGGAAAGACATCCTGGCGTGCGCTGGTTTCGGACGAGGAGGAACCGAGCGAAAACTTGGCCAAGACCCTGGAAAAACAGCGGCGCTACGACCCCGATTTATGGATAATCGAACTGGACGTCGCCGATCCTGCACGGTTCATCGCCGAATTGCCCGGGATCAGTTGACCCCGGCGGAACCTTTCATCAGGTATCGGATCCAACAAATCGCCGCGCCCGAAACAGGGGGCGTCTGAATTCACCGAGACCGGCCCAGCGCACAGATAAGAACATCGCTGGTGAGAGTAAGTTCCTTCCGGTCCTGAACGGACAAGATCATATGTTAAAATCGAAACGGGCCATTGCGGTGGCCCTTGCCAGCCTTGGGCTGCTTGCGGCGGCTGATCTGCCGACCGATTTCCAGACCGCTGGCGTACAGCTGAAGGACGCCGCCCCGGTTACCTTCACGCTTCAGGCGGAAGATCTGGATTACTCAATGCCGGTCGACACCATCACGCCGACCGTTACCGTTACCGATATCAACGATATCAGCCTGGGCACGCTCGTTTCCAACGTAAAGGAATATGGGCTGCCCGAAATGGACGAGGAAATGCGTTGCCTCGCCAGTGCCGTTTACAATGAAGCGCGTGGCGAGCCCCTGGAAGGGCAATTGGCCGTGGCCCAGGTGGTTCTGAACCGTGTTGCCGACCCGCGCTGGCCCAGCAGCATCTGCAACGTGGTGTTCCAGCGTTCGCAGTTCAGCTTCACATTCGATGGAAAGCCCGACTATCCGGCGCGTCCGAATGCAAATTGGCTGCGTGCGGAAGCCGTCGCGGTCGTCGCAGCCACCGATAATTGGGAAGACGTGACCGACGAAGCGGTGTTTTTCCACGCGACCTATGTCGCCCCCAAATGGCGCCGCAGTTTCCAGAAGACCGCGGATATTGGCCAGCACGTCTTTTACAGATAGGCGAAGCCTTCGATAGGTAAGTGTGGTCGTCGGCCGGTCGCCTCGCCCCTTCACATGGCGCCATGTTCTGCTAATGTTCGCATCAGCATGGCCACTGCCCCCCTCCTTGATTCGCCGCTGAACGCGCAGGACGTCGCCCGTGGCATCGGGCGCCTGTTCTGGCAGCAGAAGCGCTCGATGCTGACGGAGGTGATGCTGCCCGGCGGCCGCCGTGTCGACATCATGGCGCTTGGTGAGGATGGGCGCTTTGCCATTGTTGAAATCAAAGTCAGCGTCGCTGATCTGCGCGGCGACACCAAATGGCCGGATTATCTGCCCTGGTGCGACGAATTCTACTGGGGCATTCCGGCAGGCTTTGATGCGTCCCTACTGGACGAAGAATGTTTTGCGCCGGGTGCCTGTGGCCTGATCGTTGCCGACCGGTTCGATGCGGCGATTCTGCGACCCGCATCACGCGATCCACTGGCTGCTGCGCGCCGCAAAAAGGCGACATTGATCTTCGCCCGCACCGGCGCGACGCGGCAGATGCACGCAAATGACGTATTCCTTGCCGAGGGGCGCTGACATTTCCGTTGGTCGCCCGTATCTGCCGCAGCCGGACTAGCCGCAACTGACCCTGACAATGGCGCCGCTGTCGGGATCGAGCACCAGGTTTAAGCGGTCCGCGCGAAAATCCATGGTGACGGGCTGATCGACGTCATGCACGCGCAACGTCCGGGCGCCACTGGTGGCAAGGGCGCCTTGGCGCAGCTCCTCGTCCGGCACTTTGTCGATAAGGTCCTCGACCTTGGATGCGTCACAGCTTCCTTCGCCATTTTCAGGCACCTGTTGTTCTGGCATGTCGACCTCCGTGGGTGCATTGGGATCGCCGGCCTTTGCGAAGCGCAGGGCGAAGCGGTCGGTCTTGCCACGTAAACCTTCTGCAAACACCGTCTGGTCGTAATCATCGTCCGGATTATCGAACCATATTTCCTCGGCAACCAGGGCAAAGCCTGCCCGCATGAAGTCGTTCTTTACGACCTCGGGCCGGATTCTGTGTGTGGCCGATACGTCCGCGCGCGGTTCGTCGCCCGCGCCGACATGATCGATCACGGTAACGGTGCCGCCAGGACGCAGGCCCCGGTGCAGTTCCGCCAAAACCTCCTGTGGCTCGCTGGTGGGCAGGCCGAATTCCGCGCTGGTGAAGTAAAGGTCGTGATAGGTCAGGTGAAACAGCGCCGCATTGATGCTGGAGGGCGCCAGCCGCATATTCATGAAATCGATATTCATGCTGCCGACATTTGCCAGCCGCCCGCCGAAATCTCGCGCCGCGATCATGTCCTGGAACTCTTCGCCAGCTGCAGGTCCGGGCGGGTTCTGCGCGATCACCCGGCCTTCCGGCCCCACGGCGCGCGACAATAGTTCGGCATAATATCCGCCGCCGCTGAACATATCGAGCACGCGATCGCCCGCTTCGACCTGCATGAAAAGAAGCGCGCGCGCTGGCTGACGGCTTTGGTCCAGGGTGCGGTCTTCGTCGGTGCGGTCGCTGGCGGCGACGATGCGTTCTACCTGCGTCTGGTCGAGCGGCGCAGCAAGGGCGGGCACTGCCATGATCACGGACAGGAGGGCGGTAGCGGTCAGGAATTTCATGATGCGGTGTCTCCGAAGGCGAGAGGTGATCTTGCCGCAGCGGTCCCCGCGCGACAAGAAGCGCGCCCTGATGACGAAAGCTATCGCAACCCTGGCGCGGATCGCCCATCGGATCATCGTACTGGCCGAGCGCACGCTCGACCGGATTCGTTATCGTGACGGGCGGCTGGACCACAAAACGCTGCGCATGCTTTCCTATGCCGGGTACCGCAGCGAACGCGAGGTGCGGGTCGGTGGACGCATCGTGCAATATAAGCCGTCGTTGAAGCCCGGGACGTCGACCTGGTCACGATTGCGCGCCATGCTGGCCATTTATGAGAGTGACGAGGTTCCCGGCGTCCGGGTCGCGCTGGAAGGCTATGGCGGGCGCTACGAGGCTGTCTCGGACCGGGAGGGCTATTTTCACTTTGTCCTACCTCTGGACCAGAAGCCCTTGCCGGATGTGACGGCGTGGGAAGTCGCCAGCATCAGCCTGCCGGAACGCCGCAGTCATCATGCGAAGGTCGACGTTCCCATTCTGGCGCCCGGCCAGAGTGAGAAGCTGGGCATTATTTCGGATATTGACGATACGGTGGTGGAAACCGGCGCCACCAATTTTCTGAAGAACTGGCGCCGCGTTCTTGTGCACCGGCCCGAGGACCGTCTTGCCGTGCCGGGTGCGTCGAAACTCTATAAATATCTGGTTGTCGATCATCAGGCGCCACGCCACCCGGTCTTCTATGTTTCCTCAAGTCCCTGGAACCTATATGGTTTCATAACCGAATTCATGGAGCTGAATGCCATTCCCCATGGCCCCATGTTTCTGAAGGATTACGGCATCGACAAAGACAAGTTCATCGCCAGCGGCCATCGCAGTCACAAGGTCGAGGCGATCGAACGTATATTGGCCTTTTATCCCGATTTCCGTTTCCTGCTGATCGGTGACAATGGCCAGCGCGATGTGGAGGTCTATGCCCGCGTCGTTCGCGATTTTCCGGACAATGTCGCAGGGGTTTTCATCCGTGATGTAAGCGGCACCTGCCGACAGGGGCCCAACGGTACGCTGCTGCAGGAAATAGAAGAAGCGGGGACGCCGGTCTATTGCGGTGCCGGATTCGAAGAGGCGCTGGCCATGGTCGCGGCCCTTGGCTTTGGCGAGGATGCCGAGGCCGCCGCCGCAGCGGTCGCCGAGCCGCCCGAGGCCGCCGGCCAGATGAAATCCGCCTGATGCGATAAGCCGGCCCGGTGGGCGGTTGAGCCTACACCCTGAAACGCGCTGCGGCGTGGAACGGTCAAAGCGCCCATGATCCCGGAACCAACTGGCGCAAATTTACGTTCCTCACGCTGAAACAAGGGAACAATCGTCATGATCAAAGGTGCAATTATCTTCGCCGTCGCTGCCCTCATCCTCGGCATTCTGGGCTTCGGTGGGCTTGCGGGTGTTGCGTGGGATCTGGCGCAAATTCTGTTCTGGATAGCTGTCGTCATCGCCGTGCTGCTGTTCGTGCTGGGCATGACCATTTACAAAAAGGTCACCTAGGCCAGACCAAGCTGATAAGACTTATGCGGCGCCCTTTGCGCCTACGCGGCAGTTGCCGTTTCCACCGGCGGGGGATGTGAATGAGCAACGATGAAGTGGCGGGACCCGCTACGCGATCTGATCCGCAACGGTCTCATCGTCCGGAACGTGATCTTGGGCGTGTTGCCGCTGCAGCGTTCGTCATCCTTTGCGTCCTTGGGACTGCATGGGTGTTTCTGGAGCTGGGAAGCCTCCTTCTGCTGGTTTTTGCGGCCGTGGTCTTTGCAACGATCTTTGACGCGATGGCACGGGGCTTTTGCCGCCTGACGGGTCTGCGTTCGCGCTCTCTGGCTCTGACTGTGTCCGTATTTGGGTTGCTGGCCGTATTCGCGGCGGCATTTGCTTTGTTCGGGGCCCAGTTCAGCAGCGAGCTGGACACGATCAGGGAGAGTATCCCGGCGGCACTGGAACGCGTCGAAACCCTCCTGGAACGGGCCGGGCTTAGCGGTTCGCCGGCCGAATTGCTGGAGGAAGGAACCGAGGATCTATCTAACTTGGCATCGCGACTTGGCGGTTACGCCATGGCGGTGACCAGCGGCGTAACCGACCTGGTGCTGGTATTCGTAGGCGCCATATTCATAGCGGCCAACCCGTCCATGTATCGTCGCGGCCTGCTGCTGCTGATGCCGCGCCGGGCCGAAGGGCCTGCGGCAACTTTCCTGAACGATGCGTCAAGGGGCCTGCGCGGCTGGATGCTGGGCCAGGCCGTCTCGTCCCTGCTGGTCGGCATATTCACCTGGGGCGGCCTGACCCTGCTGGGCGTCCCGGCGTCGGGCGGGCTGGCAGTCATTGCCGGTCTATTGGACATCATCCCGCTCGTCGGGCCGATCATTGCCGGTATTCCCGCCGTACTTCTCGCACTGACGGTATCGCCGGCGACCGCCCTCTGGACCATCGGCCTATATTTGCTGATCCAGCAGCTGCAGGGCAATTTCCTGCAGCCCATGATTCAGAAGCATGCGGTCGATGTTCCGCCCGCAGTTTTGCTGTTTGCTGTGTTCGGCGCTGGCGCATT
>TARA_R100000501_G_scaffold18035_1_pt1 | contig 18978 bp, 20 predicted proteins | sample TARA_R100000501 | Tara Oceans TARA_R100000501 (sample SAMEA2620120) | marine metagenome | biome: marine biome (ENVO:00000447); feature: mesopelagic zone (ENVO:00000213) & marine oxygen minimum zone (ENVO:01000065); material: "saline water (ENVO:00002010), including plankton... | reverse complement strand
GACCGCCTGGTTCGTAGCCAGGTACTCTATCCAGCTGAGCTACAGGCGCTTTAAAGCGTGAAATTGTACTGTTTTTTACTGATTATCACAAGGATAATTTCAGAAAAAAATGGCGGAGAGCGAGGGATTCGAACCCTCGATAGGGATTAACCTATACACCCTTAGCAGGGGCGCGCCTTCAGCCACTCGGCCAGCTCTCCATCAAGCCGGCCATTATACCAGCTGTGATTCTTTTGGCTAGTCGATTTGCCTAATTAACCTGCGTTTGATTGATCTTTTTCAGCTTGAATACGATCATAGATTTCTTCACGGTGAACTGTGACATCTTTTGGTGCATCTACACCGATTCTTACTTGATTACCTTTGACACCCAGTACATTTACAACAACATCATCACCGATGATGAGAGATTCTCCAACGCGACGTGTAAGTATTAACATGTTATTCCCCTTTCAGTATAAAATCTGGCACCGAGGGGGAGGAGAGTGATGACTCCTTTCGTTGAGCTAGGCCTCGTGCCAGTTCCGTTTATTTCCTTTTGGAAGATCTTTTGTCTTCCTTCCTCTATGACAGCGTTGGACAATAAATTATCCGCTTATCTTTGGTGGAAAGTATATCAGGATAGTTGCACCTTATCGATAGGAAAAACTTCCTGATATCAATGGTTTACTTAGCTTGTTCTAGCTGGAATGCCTTATGTAAAGCTCTCACGCCCAGTTCCAGATATTTTTCATCCACCACAACTGAGATTTTAATCTCGGAGGTGGAGATCATGCTGATGTTAATATTTTCCTGTGCCAGGGTTTCAAACATAGTACTGGCAATACCTGCATGTGAACGCATACCCACACCAACCAGTGAAATTTTTGCGATATGTTCATCGCCTGTAACTTCACGGGCACCCATGGATTCTGAGGTTTCTTTCAGTAATTTCAACGCTGTTTGATAATCATTGCGGTGAACGGTAAAGGTGAAGTCGGTAGTGGAATCATGACCAGTGTTTTGGATAATCATATCCACTTCGATATTTTTCTTGGCAATTGGCCCCAGAATTTTATAGGCGACACCTGGTTGATCAGGGACGCCTAAAATAGTTAGTTTTGCCTCATCGCGATTAAAGGCAATACCTGAAATAAGCGCTTGTTCCATTGAGGGTTCCTCAGAGGTAATTAATGTGCCGCCACCGTCAGTAAATGATGAAAGTACGCGTAATGGCACGTTGTATTTTCCAGCAAATTCGACCGAGCGAATCTGCAAAACTTTTGCTCCCAGGCTGGCCATCTCGAGCATTTCTTCAAAGGTAATGTGATCCAGCCGACGTGCTTCCGGGACAACGCGTGGATCAGTGGTATATACACCATCCACGTCAGTATAAATCTGACATTCATCGGCTTTTAACGCTGCAGCCAACGCCACCGCAGTAGTATCGGAACCACCACGACCCAGCGTAGTAATATTGCCTTGCTCGTCACATCCCTGGAATCCTGCAACGACGACAACTTTGCCATCGCTGAGATCCTGACGCATTTTTTCATCATCGATCTGCATGATGCGGGCTTTGTTATGTGCATCGTCAGTGAGGATTTTTACTTGGGATCCGGTATAGGATTGTGCTGGCATACCCATTTGCTCAAGTGTCATGCTGAGCAGGGCAATCGTGACCTGTTCACCCGTTGACAATAGAACATCCAGTTCACGACCACGTGGATCTGGATTAATTTCTTTCGCCAAAGCCAGTAAGCGATTGGTTTCGCCGCTCATAGCGGAGACGACCACCACGATATCGTGACCATCTTTACGATATTGAATAACTTTTTTAGCGACTTCCTGGATACGTTCTACAGAACCGACTGAAGTACCGCCGTATTTTTGTACGATAAGTGCCATGACTTAATTTTCCAGCTTAGATGCCACCCAGTTGGTGACGGAGTCGAGTGCGGCAGTTAATTTTTGTGGTTCGCTACCACCGCCTTGTGCCATATCTGGTCGGCCGCCACCTTTACCACCTACTTGTGCGGCGACATGCGATACCAGGTCACCGGCCCGAATTTTATCGGTCACATCTTTAGTGACACCGGCGATTAAGGTGATTTTTTCACCTTCTACAGTTGCCAGAATAATGGCGGCACTGCCCAGTTTGTTTTTAAGTTGATCAACCGTATCACGCAGGCTTTTTACATCAGCCCCTTCAAGATCGGCGGCCAGAACTTTTATCGATCCGATTTCGGTAGCAGATGCTGCCAGATCGGATCCGGCACTGCTGGCGAGTTTGGATTTAAGAGATTCCAATTCTTTTTCCAGCTGACGGGTGCGTTGCACCAGTTGCTGGGTTTTTTCTTCAATATTTTCCGGTTTGGCTTTGACCAGTTCGGAAATGCTGTTGAGGCGGTTTTCTGATTGTTCAATATAGTTCAGCGCTGCTTCGCCGGTGACCGCTTCAATACGGCGAACACCTGAAGCAATGCCGGTTTCATTGATGATCTTCAATAAACCGATATCCCCGGTGCGGCCAACATGAGTACCACCGCAGAGTTCAATCGAAAAGTCACCCATGCTCAGCACGCGAACTTCGTCATCATATTTCTCACCAAACAGTGCCATGGCACCGCTTTGACGCGCTTTTTCAATTGGCATCAGGCGGGTTTCAACAGCATGGTTCACACGGATGTGCTGATTAACCATTCGTTCAATCTCGCGAAGTTGTTCAGCGGTCACCGGTTCAAAATGCGAAAAGTCGAAACGCAAACGTTGTGAATCAACTAATGAGCCTTTTTGTGTCACATGTTCACCAAGCACATTTCGCAATGCAGCATGTAACAGATGCGTCGCAGAATGATTCAGTGCCGTTGCCTGCCGATTATATTCATCGACATGTGCAATGACCTGTTGGCCTACTTCAAAGGTACCGTCTTTACATTCGCCAATATGGGTAAAGGCTTTACCCTGTTTGCGAGTGTCTTTGACAATAAAGTGTGCACCCGCCGTATTAATTTCACCCTGATCACCGACCTGACCACCGGATTCAGCATAAAACGGAGTGTGATCCAGAACGATAATGCCTTGCTGACCGGCATGCAGTTTGTCGACATTTTCGCCATCAACCAGCAGGGCAGTGATCACGCCTTCATTACGCATATGATCGTAACCACAGAAAACAGTTTCACCATCAATAATAAGCGTTTCGGACAAACCTCCACCAAACTGACTGGCGCTGCGGGCACGATTGCGTTGTGCTTCCATATGACGTTCAAAACCTGCAACATCAATCGTCAAACCACGTTCGCGGGCAATATCGGCCGTTAAGTCAATGGGGAAACCATAGGTGTCGTACAACAGGAAAATGGTTTCACCGGGAATTTCTTTATCGCCCATTTCTTCAATAGCATGGTCCAGAATTTTCAGACCGTTATCCAGCGTATCGGCAAAACGTTCTTCTTCAATTTGCAAAGCCTGTTCGACAACTGGCTGTGCCTTAGTAAGTTCTGGAAATGCTTCGCCCATTTCATCGACTAAGGGTTGTACCAGTTTGTAGAAAAAGGCTTCTTTTAACCCCAGTTTGTGCCCATGACGAATGGCGCGGCGGATAATACGACGCAGTACATAACCACGCCCTTCATTTGAAGGTTGAACGCCGTCGGTGATCATAAAGGCACATGAGCGGATATGGTCAGCGATAACACGTAGGGAAGTATTGCTGGAATCGGTAGTGCCCGACAGTTTTTGAATCGCTTTAATCAGATTCTGAAACAGATCGATGTCGTAATTATTATGTTTGTGCTGCAACACGGCTGCCAGACGTTCAAGGCCCATGCCAGTATCAACTGAAGGTTTTGGCAGTGGGGTTAGCGTGCCATCTGCAGAGCGGTCAAACTGCATGAAGACCAGATTCCAGATTTCGATATAACGATCGCCATCTTCTTCCGGTGTGCCGGGTGGGCCGCCGGCCACTTCGGGACCATGGTCATAAAATATTTCAGAGCAGGGGCCACAGGGGCCGGTATCGCCCATTGACCAGAAGTTATCTTTGGCGCCAATGCGGGAGAATCTGGAAGCATCAACACCGATTTCTTTTAACCAGATATCCGCTGCTTCATCATCTTCTTCAAAGACGGTGATCCATAATTTGTCGGCTGGCAATTGCAGTGTTTCGGTCAGAAATTCCCAGGCGTATTGAATTGCTTCACGTTTGAAATAATCACCAAAGCTGAAGTTACCCAGCATTTCAAAGAACGTATGGTGGCGGGCAGTGTAGCCAACGTTTTCCAGATCATTATGTTTACCCCCGGCACGGACGCAACGCTGGGTGGTTGTGGCTCGCGTGTATTTTCGGGTTTCCTGACCGAGAAAGACTTCTTTAAACTGAACCATGCCGGCATTGGTAAACAACAATGTCGGATCATTGGCTGGAATTAATGGACTGCTGGAAACAACTTCATGACCTTTGTCAGCAAAGAAGTCCAGAAACAATTTGCGTAAATCAGCGCTCGTTTTCATTAGTCAGTTTAAAACTTTCCGTTATTTGTTCATGAGTAAAGCCCCGATATTGTAAAAACCGCATTTGTTTGGCACGGTCTTTAAAATCATCGGGGCTCTGCTCGCCAAAACGCTTGCATCGTACTTCGATGGCAAGCGCAAACCAATCAGTTTCTGCCTGTTGCATGGTGGCGTTAATCAGCTCATCCGCCACGCCTTTCTGTTTCATTTCCTGCCGAATTCGTAGTTCACCATATCCGCGAAGAGCACGAGATCGGATAAACGCTTCGGCAAAACGTTCATCATTTTGCAGGCCGCTATGTTGCAGCTTTTCTAAAGCGGCATGAATTTTATCTGTTTCATGACCGGCTTGTTGAAGTTTTTGCTGTAACTCTGCAGCGCTATGTTCTCGTCTGGCTAAATAGCCAATGGCTTGTTCGGTTGCAGAGCGGGATTTCACGCGTCGATTTCATCATCCACGGGTGTTTCAGCACTTACCTTGATGTTCTTTGGCAACATCACGGCACGGATCTTAGCTTCAATATCTTTGGCCATTTCAGGATGTTCTTTCAGATAAATACGTACGTTATCTTTACCCTGGCCAATGCGGTTACCATCGTAGCTATACCATGCACCGGATTTTTCGACGATATTTTCGCTGACACCCAAATCAATTAATTCGCCTTCGCGGGAAATACCTTCGCCGTAAAGAATATCGAATTCGACCTGTTTAAATGGTGGAGCGACTTTATTTTTAACCACCTTGACGCGGGTTTCGTTGCCAAGGATTTCATCACCTTTTTTGATGGCACCAATACGACGAATATCCAGACGAACAGAAGCATAGAATTTAAGCGCGTTACCGCCGGTAGTTGTTTCCGGGTTACCAAACATGACACCGATTTTCATACGGATTTGGTTAATGAAGATAACCAGCGTATTTGAGCGTTTGATATTGGCAGTTAATTTACGTAAAGCCTGAGACATTAAACGTGCCTGCAGACCCATGTGACTGTCACCCATATCACCTTCGATTTCAGCTTTAGGTGTTAATGCTGCGACCGAGTCGACAACCACAATATCAACGGCGCCTGAACGCACCAGCATATCGGTGATTTCCAGGGCTTGTTCACCGGTATCGGGTTGTGAGACCAGCAAATCGTCAATGTTGACGCCCAGTTTTTCAGCATAAAGCGGATCAAGTGCATGTTCGGCATCAACAAACGCAGCGGTGCCACCCAGTTTTTGCATTTCAGCGATGGCATGCAAAGTCAGCGTTGTTTTACCTGAAGATTCCGGGCCGTAGATTTCAACAACACGTCCACGCGGCAGACCGCCGATGCCCAGTGCAACGTCTAACCCGATTGAGCCCGTTGAGACCGCATCAATATCACGGTGGGCAGTTCCATCGCCCAAACGCATGACTGCACCTTTGCCAAATTGTTTTTCGATTTGACCTAAGGCTGCGCCAAGCGCTTTCTTCTTGTTTTCATCCATTTGGTGTGCCCTTTAGCTGATATCAGAAAACTATGGATTATCACACAGATAGCCATGTCTCACCAGCGTCGATTACGGTTTCAAACAGGCATTTAGTGGATATTAATTTTGTATTTGAGCTCAGGCGTAATATTCGGTGGAAGCTAATTTTTTCACCAGGCCATCCAGTGCGATAAATACTGCCTGGCGGCGAATGAATTCGCGATTGCCGCGCAGATGAAAAGTATTACAAAACACACTTTGTTTATCTGCCCAGGCAAAGCAGACGGTACCCACTGGTTTTTCAACTGAACCGCCATCTGGTCCAGCAATGCCACTAATTGCGACGGATATATCTGCGTTAAAATTTTGGATGGCTCCAGAGGCCATCTCAATGACGGTTTGCTCGCTGACGGCACCATATTTTTCGAGCGTGCTGAGTTGAACATCAAGATGCTGTTGTTTGATTTGGTTACTGTAGCTGACGATGCCACCTTCAAACCAGCCTGAGCTGCCAGCCAGATCAGTACAACATTTCGCCAGCCAGCCACCGGTGCACGATTCGGCAGTGACTAAACGCAAGCCTTTCGATTGAAGCGCTTGTGCCAGTTGCTGGGTAAGCTGATAAAGTGTTGCGTCAGAATAATCTTGCATACGCTAAACTATAAAAATGACCGAAAAAACCAATCATACGCCAATGATGCAGCAATATCTGCGTATCAAGGCCGAGCATCCAGAATTATTATTGTTTTATCGAATGGGCGACTTTTATGAGTTGTTTTTTGATGATGCGCATAAAGCTGCCGAGTTATTGGATATTACGTTGACAGCACGCGGTAATAGTAATGGTGCGCCGATTCCGATGGCGGGTGTGCCATATCATGCGGCTGAAGGTTATCTGGCCAGATTGCTAAAAGGTGGAGTGGCTGTAGCCATTTGTGAGCAGATTGGTGATCCGGCAACCAGCAAGGGCCCGGTAGAACGGAAAGTAGTACGGGTGTTAACTCCTGGCACCTTAACCGATGAGGCTTTACTCGACAGTAAACAAGAGAATCTGCTGGTTGCGATTGCCCGGCAAAAGGATCAATACGGTTTAGCCATAGCCGAAATCAGCAGTGGCCGTTTTGATGTATGTCAGCATCAATCGCTAGCGGATTTGTTAGCGGATTTAGCCCGATTACAGCCTGCAGAAATTCTGATTGATGACAGTCATGGCGACACCTTAAATAGCTATAACAAACAATTGAAGTTTGTTCCGGAATGGCATTTTGGCCTGGATGCGGCGCGGCGTCGTTTATGTGAGCACTTTGGGACCACCGATTTAAAAGGCTTTGGCTGTGATGATTTACCGCTGGCCATTATGGCGGCAGGTTGTTTACTTAATTACGCCCAGCAAACCCATCGCACAGCGCTGCCGCAGTTACGCAAGATAAGTGTTGAAACACCGGCCGACAGTATTCGTATTGATCCACAATCAAGACGCAATCTGGAACTGGAACAAAACCTGTCAGGTGGCCGGGAAAATACTCTATTGTCGGTACTTGATAATACCGTTACGCCGATGGGCACACGCTTACTGCGACGCTGGTTGTTACAACCGAAACGAGATTTAACTACCTTGCAACAGCGTCAGGGGGCGATTGGCAACCTTATTGAGCAGGATATCATTGCTACCATTCAAACCCTGTTAAAACCGCTAGGCGATATTGAACGTATCGTTACCCGAGTAGCACTAAGTAGTGCCAGACCACGTGACTTTGTGCAGTTACGTCGCATGTTGACTGCTCTGCCAAATCTGCATCAATCTTTATCGGCTACTCAAACCAGATTGCTGAAGCAGATCGATCGCGAATTGGGGACTTTTCCGGAATTACTTGAGCTATTGAATAGAGCCATTATTGAAGAACCGCCAGTGTTGATTCGAGATGGCGGGGTGATTGCCGAAGGCTATCATGCGGAACTGGATCGGTTACGTAATCTGCATCTGAATGCCAATGATTTTTTACGTGAACTGGAGCAGCGTGAGCGTGAACGCACCGGTGTCAGCACCTTAAAAGTCGGCTATAACAAAGTGCATGGCTTTTTTATCGAAATCAGCCGAGCCCACAATATTCAGTTACCGGCTGATTATCAGCGTCGGCAAACGCTGAAAAATGCTGAACGCTATATTACTGCCGAGCTGAAGAGCCATGAGGATCAGGTACTCAGCGCCAGCGAAAAAGCATTGGCATTGGAAAAATCATTATACGAAGAGCTTTTTAAACTGATTCATCCGGAGCTTGCCGCATTGACCCATTGTGCTGCGGCTCTGGCAGAACTTGATGTTTTGACCAATCTGGCTGAGCGGGCGCAAACGCTTAATTATGTCGCGCCGCAGTTAACTGCAGAGCAGGGCTTATCGATTCAGGCGGGCAGACATCCGGTTGTCGAAGCCGTTCAGAAAACGCATTTCTGTCCCAATGACTTGCAGTTAAATGAACAGTCAATGCTGGTGATTACCGGCCCCAATATGGGTGGTAAATCCACCTATATGCGGCAGACAGCATTAATTGTGATTATGGCGTATATGGGCAGCTATGTTCCTGCTGATTCGGCTGTTATCGGCCCGATAGATCAGATATTTACCCGAATTGGTGCCAGTGATGATTTGGCGTCGGGTCGCTCTACTTTTATGGTGGAGATGAATGAAGCAGCAAATATACTGAATAATGCTTCAGCGCAAAGCCTGGTATTAATGGATGAAGTAGGGCGAGGTACCAGTACCTTTGATGGCTTGGCACTGGCCTGGAGCTGTGCCGAAAAACTGGTGCGTGATATTGGGGCGTATACCTTATTTGCTACGCATTATTTTGAAATGACTCAGCTGCCAGGATTATATGACAAAGCCTGCAATGTGCATCTTGATGCGATTGAACATGGCGACAAGATTGTGTTTTTGCATCAATTAAAACCGGGGGCAGCCAATCAGAGTTACGGTTTGCAGGTGGCGCAGCTGGCAGGGGTGCCAAACGATGTGATTCAGGCGGCGAAACATAAATTAGCCGCTTTGGAAACTCAACGTACCGTTGGTTCAAATTTGCAGGAACAACCGCCGCAACAGGATTTATTTGCTCAGCCAGATAATTTGGCCTTGATAAATAAAATCGAGCAAATCAATCCTGATGAATTAACGCCCAAAGCGGCTTTGGAATTGCTTTACGAGCTGAAAAAACTTATCTAAATGATGTCGCTCAGTTAATGTAACTGGCCGGTGCGTTCACGGTGCAATAACAAATCATTGGTCGGCGGCATTTGTACATGGAAACCCTGTGTTTCCAGATTATGAATGACTTTATTGACATCTTCACGGGCCAGTTTGCGATCTGGGCTCAGCTCCAGTTCCATCACAAATATTGGTTCGTTGCCCATTGAACCATAGAGGCTTGGTGGCACTTCTGAAAAGTCATCTTTCTTGCTGAGATAAAGATATAACTCTTCTTTTTTACGGCTTTTGTAGATATAGGTTTTCATAACACAACTCTGATTTACGAAATCGGGGGATGGTAGATGATCTGTACAACCGTTCCGGCCGGATCATAACAATAGAAACTACGCGCTCCATCACGATGGGTACGTGGTGGCTGACGCATTGGAACCGCATAGTGGTCCAGAAAGGCATACCATTCATCAACCTGTTCAGGCGTTGGAATAATAAAACCAATATGATCCAGAGGCTGAACCGGTGTTTTATTGATATTTTCGCCACGGTGTAAAGCCAGATTGTCATTGCCAGAAGTCAGATAAACGTTATCTGCATCAGGACGCCATTCGACTTCCATACCCAGTAAGTCCACATAAAACTGTTCGCAGGCTTCGAGATTTTCGACGGTTAAAGCCACATGACGCAAACCGCCAGTTCGTGTTGGTCGCTGCATGGTTATGCTCCGTTATTAGAAAAAGTATTTAGGCTTGTTCTATCACTTCATAGTCATGAGTGATTTCAGCGGTTTTTGCCAGCATAATAGATGCCGAGCAATATTTTTCTGTAGATAGTTTTACCGCACGGTCGACAAAATTCTGTTTAAGGTTGCGACCGGTGACGGTGTAGTGCACATGAATTTTGGTAAAGACTTTTGGTGCTTCCTCACTGCGTTCTGCGGAAACTTCAACCACACAATCCGTTACATCTTGACGTGATTTTTTCAGAATATCGATGACATCAAATGATGTGCAGCCACCAAGGCCCAGCAACAGAAGCTCCATTGGACGCATGCCCGTGCCGTGACCACCGGCTTCTTCAGGACCATCCATTACGATGGTATGTCCGGTTCCGGATTCACCGACGAATAAAACATCCTCAACCCACTTTACTCTTGCTTTCATTTAACTCATCCTGCATAAAATACGTATAACAACGTTTAATTTTGCCATATTCATCGGAATTGGGCAGAATTAATCCTTATAAAAATAAGCTGGGCCTTCATGACATGGATTATTTAAAACACAAAGAGAGAGAAGAGCAGTTGGCAGAGTTTTTCAAACACTGCCACAGTAAAGTCTACCCCGCCAAAACAATGCTGGCGCGACCGGGTGATATTCCTGACAGGCTCTACTACATTCGAGAAGGCTCTATCAGCATCTGTGTTGAAAACGAAGAGGGCGAGGAATTAATTGTCGCCTATCTCAATCAGGGCGACTTTATCGGTGAAGTTGGCTATTTTCACGATAATATCAATGACCGCATGTCGGTGGTCAAAGCCAGAACTGATTGCCGCACCGAAGAAATCAGTTATCAAACCCTCAAGGCACTTTCCAAAACAGAATTAAAAGGTTGCTATCCCTATCTGTTGGAAACGTTGGGTGAGCAAATGTCCAAACGTTTGCTGACCACGACTCGTAAAGCCACCAATATGGCATTTATGGACGTTTCTGGACGGGTAGAAGAAGCCCTGCGTGATTTGGCCGCACAACCTGATGCGATGCGCCACGAACAGGGGCGGCAAATCAAGATCACCCGTCAGGAAGTCAGTCGCATTGTTGGCTGTTCGCGGGAAATGGTCGGCCGGGTATTAAAAGAATTACAGGAGCGCGGCATCCTGTGGGCGCACGGTAAAACGATGGTATTGTTTGACGAAGATCATCGTGGTGTGAATGCCTCAATTAAAAAGGTTGGCTAACGCCTCACCTGGTTCATCTGCTCGCATAAAGGCCTCGCCAACCAGGAAACCATTCACACCGTGCTCACGCATGAAAGTGACATCTTCCTTACCAAGGATACCGCTTTCGGTGATCACAATTGTTTCATCGGGAATGAAATTAAGTAACTTGATAGTGGTTTCCAGCGACGTTTCAAAAGTATGTAAATCGCGGTTATTGATGCCTATCAAAGGCAGATTCAATACCAATGCACGATGCAACTCTTCTTCGTTATGCACTTCAACCAGCACATCCATATCCAGCTGAATGGCTAACTGACTTAACTGTTCCAGTTGATCATCATCCAACGCGGCAACAATCAACAAAATACAATCGGCACCGATCGCCCTGGCTTCAAATACCTGATAGGGATCGATAATAAAATCTTTACGAATGACCGGTAGCTGACAGGCCGTACGCGCCTGTTTCAGATAATCTTCATGGCCCTGGAAAAAATCCTTATCGGTCAATACCGATAAACAGGCCGCGCCACCGTTTTCATAAGACAAGGCAATTTCAGCAGGTTGAAAGTCCTCGCGTAGCACGCCTTTACTGGGTGAGGCCTTTTTAACTTCAGCAATAACGGCGCTTTGTCCTGCAGCCAGTTTACGTTCAATCGCCTCAACAAAACCGCGTACCGGTTCAGCATTTTCAGCCAATTGCTGTAACAGATTAATCGGCAAACGTTTACTGCGCTCGGCAATTTCCTGTTGTTTACGTTGTAGAATTTTTTTCAGAATATCGGGTGTGTCAGTCATAAACGATCTTTAAAGTTGGCTGCAGGTGATGAGTGCATCTAGTTTTTGTTGAGCAATACCGCTATCAATATAATGTTTTGCCTGACGAACGCCTTCAGCAAGGTTGTCCGCCAAATCCGCTGTATAAATGGCTGCGCCGGCATTGAGCACAACAATATCGCGGGCAGGGCCAGGTTCACCGGCAAATACACGTTGAATAATATCGAGGCTTTGCTGAGCATTGGTGACGGTCAGCTTGCTGATATCCTCGCGCTGCATGACAAAATCTTCGGGTTTGATAGTGTAGGTGAAAATCTCGCCATTTTTAAGCTCTGCGACAAAGGTGTCAGCGCCGATGCTGATTTCATCCATACCGTCTTCGGCATGTACCACCATCACATGTTTACTACCCAGTTTTTGTAATACCTGAGCAATCGGTTCAACCCATTTTTTATCAAATACCCCCATTACCTGATGTTTGGCTTTGGCTGGATTGGTCAGTGGGCCGAGCAAATTGAAAATGGTGCGGACACCCATTTCACGGCGGGGCCCAACGGTATATTTCATTGCACCGTGATGGCGTTGGGCAAACATAAAGCCGACACCAGTTGTTTCAACACAGTGGGCTACCTGCTCAGGTGTCAGTTCCAGATTCACACCCGCTGTTTCCAATACATCAGCGCTGCCGGAAGTGCTGCTGACAGAACGATTGCCATGTTTTGCGACTTTGCCGCCGGCCGCAGCCACTACAAAGGCACTGGCGGTGGAGACATTAAAGCTGCTGGCACCATCGCCACCGGTACCACAGGTATCAATAATATGCTCACCGGTTACCTGCACTGGCGTGGCTAATTCACGCATTACCGATGCTGCGGCCGCAATTTCGGTAATGGTTTCACCTTTCATCTGCAAACCAATCAAGAAGCCACCAATTTGAGCGTCTGTTGCTTCGCCGGTCATAATCATCCGCATTGCTGCAGTCATTTGCTGCTCAGACAGATGCTGATGCTGGGTGATCAGCTTGATGGCTGCCTGCATGGTAAATTCATTGTCCGCCATGGTGTTCATCCAGGAAGTTTTTTAATAATTGATGACCTTGTTCAGTCAAAATGGATTCAGGGTGAAATTGCACCCCTTCAATTGGCAGGGTTTTGTGCCGGACACCCATAATTTCATCAATGCTGCCATCCGGATTTTCTGTCCATGCAGTCACCTCAAAACAATCGGGCAGTGTTTCTTTTTTAATAACCAGTGAGTGGTAACGAGTGGCCTGCAATGGATTATTCAATCCCTTAAATACACCGACATTGTTGTGATGCACCGGTGAAGTCTTTCCATGCATGATTTCGCGTGCGTGCACAACATTGCCGCCAAATGCCTGACCAATTGCCTGATGGCCCAAGCAGACACCCAGAATAGGTTTTTTGCCGGCAAATTGATGAATAACGTCTAATGAAATTCCAGCTTCATTTGGCGTGCAAGGACCGGGTGAGATCACGATAAGTTCAGGATTAAGGGTCTCTATGTCGTTAATGGTCAGTTTATCGTTACGCTGCACCTCCACCTCAGCACCCAGTTCAGCAAAATACTGCACCAGGTTGTAAGTGAACGAATCATAGTTATCAATCATTAACAGCATAAGGTGTCCTGTTATTTATTCAGTTGGTTTTGGCGGCTCAAGACCTGCCTCAGCCATGGCAACAGCTTTAAATATCGCACGGGCTTTATTCATAGTTTCTTCCCATTCCATTTCCGGAACAGAATCATAGACAATTCCGGCACCTGCCTGGATATGCAGTTGCTTGTCTTTGATGACGGCTGTGCGGATAGCAATAGCTGTATCCATATTGCCAGCCCAGGACAAATACCCAATGGCACCAGCATAAACGCCGCGTTTAACCGGCTCTAATTCGTCAATAATTTCCATTGCACGCACTTTCGGCGCACCGCTGACGGTACCGGCCGGGAAGGTAGCACGCAGTGCATCCATTGCCGTCATTCCGGGGAGAACCTGTCCAGTCACATTGGAAACAATATGCATCACATGTGAATAGCGTTCGATGACCATTTTATCGGTCAGATTTACCGTACCTGTCTGACTGACCCGGCCCACATCATTACGCCCCAGATCGATCAACATCAAATGCTCTGCCAGTTCTTTTGGATCGTTGAGCAGTTCTTGTTCCAGTGCTTTGTCCTGTTCTTCCGTCTTACCACGACGACGCGTGCCGGCAATCGGGCGAACCGTCACTTCATTGTCTTCCATGCGTACCAGAATTTCCGGAGAAGATCCGACAATGTGGAAGTCTTCCAGGTTCAGGTAATACATGTACGGCGATGGGTTTAATGTGCGTAAGGCGCGATATAAGTCAATTTCTGCCGCATGAAAAGGCACTGACAAACGCTGTGAAAGTACCACCTGCATGATGTCGCCATCGTTAATATATTGTTTTGCCTTACTGACCGCATCGATAAAGCCGTCATGGGTGAAACCAGAGACAAAATCCTGTTCGGAAATCGAGTTCTGTGGACGTTTATCGTTAAATTTAGGGGTGGATTCCCGCAACTCAGTAATCAGCTGATCCAGACGTTGCTGTGCCTGATCGTAGGCATCGGGTAGTGTTGGATCAGCATGTACGATCAAAAACAATCTTCCACTGAGATTATCAAACACCACCAGTTCGTCAGACACCATCAGCAACACATCGGGGCAGCCCAGCGGGTCATTTGCAGGGGCTTCGCCTAAACGGGTTTCAACATAACGAACCGTGTCGTAGCTGAAATAGCCAACCAGGCCACCGTTGAATTTAGGTAAATGTTCCAATGTAGGCACATTGAACTTCGCCTGAAAATCGGCAATCCAGCTCAACGGGTCGTCATGCTGAATTTCATTTATCAATACATTACGTTGATAAACTTTGATTTGATCACCGAATACTTTGATAACGGATTCACAGGGAAGACCAATAATTGAATAACGTCCCCATTTTTCGCCGCCGTGAACCGACTCGAAAAGATAGGAATAGGGCGCATCTGCCAATTTAAGATAGGTACTTAATGGCGTGTCTAAATCCGCGAGTACTTCGCGATAAAGAGGGATACGGTTATAGCCTTCACTGGCCAGTTGGTCGAATTGTGCCTGTTTCATTTTCGGCTTCTAAAAAAGAGTGTTTAACTCAGCAAAACTATCAATTACTGCGTCTGGGTGAGCAGCGCGGATATCATTGCCATGGTTATAACCGTAGCTCATACAGACGATTTGAAAACCGGCGGCGCGTGATGCTTTGACATCACTGACCGAGTCGCCAATCATCAAAGCCTGCTGTGGCTCGATTTTAAAATAATTGGCTGCATAAAGCAGCGGTGCAGGATCCGGTTTTTTCTGCGGCAAGGTATCACCGCTGACAATCAGTTCAAAATAATCGCGGATCCCCAGATTATTCAGAATGGGCAGCGTAAACTGCTCATCTTTATTGGTCACACAGCCCAGATGAATGCCCTGATCCTTGAGCCATTGCAATCCCTGTTTTACACCGGGGTATAGCAGACTGCGTTTACTGGTGTTTTCTGCATATAACGCCATAAAGATTGGAACTGCCTGGGCATAAAGTGCTTCAGCTGGTTCACCATCAAGTTGATTTATCAAGGCGCGTTTTATCAGCCTTTCAACACCATTACCCACCCAGTTTCTGACTTTGGCTTCGCCACGTTCGGGCAGGTTGAGTGCCCGCATGGTCTGATCGGTACACCAAGCCAGATCAGGCACACTGTCAACCAGTGTGCCGTCCAGATCAATTAACGCAAGCTCTGGCTTGATTAATCCCATTGATTAGATTTTTGCCTGGGCCAATTCAGCACGCAGTGCTGCAATTACGGTTTCATACTTATTAGGATCATTATCCTGAGCAGCGCCAAATACGGCAGAACCAGCAACAAAAGTACGGGCGCCGGCTTCAGCAATTTCACGGATATTTTGAACGTTTACACCACCATCAATTTCCAGATCGATATCATAGCCACTTTCATCAATCATTTTGCGAGCCTGACGCAATTTTTCCAGCGTGTGAGGAATAAATTTCTGACCGCCAAAACCCGGGTTCACAGACATCAGCAGAATACGATCTACTTTGTCCAGAACATGTTCAGCCAGCGTTAATGGCGTCGCAGGGTTAAATACCAGACCGGTTTTACAGCCTTCTGCTTTAACCAGTTGCAGGCTGCGATCAATGTGATCCGAGGCTTCAGGGTGAAAAGTGATGTAACTTGCGCCAGCTTTGGCAAAATCAGGAATAATGCGATCAACCGGTTTCACCATTAAATGTACGTCGATTTCAGCGGTAACACCATGCTTGCGCAAAGCTTCACAGACCAAAGGTCCGATCGTCAGGTTAGGGACATAATGGTTATCCATAACATCGAAGTGAACGATATCAGCACCTGAGGCCAGTACATTTACCACTTCTTCGCCAAGGCGGGCAAAGTCAGCGGAGAGGATAGATGGGGCAATTTTGAATTCGGCCATGTCGGATTCTCTCTAAGTTAGTTAAAAATTTGCTATCAAAACCCGTTACTCTACCCCAAAAGCCGGGTTTTTTCAGCTTTTGAAATTCATTATCGCTCTTTATACTGGCGTCAGTTGTCCAACCGAGCTAAATAGGAAAACAAGTGCGAATTCACCCACGATTGTTTATTACATTTTTGATGTTTCTACCGTGCATGACTTTACAGGCCGGTGCTTTAGATGAAACATCAGCAGCAAAGCCGCAAATATTGCGTCAGGATTCAATAACGAAAGGCTATGAGCCATTAGCTGTAGGTGATCAAACCATTGCTTCAGCGTATTTACCCCAAACCTTAGGTATACCTCGTGGTGCTATTTTGTTACTGCATGACATCAATGAACATATCGATAGTGCTGCGATTGGTATTCTAAGACGACAGTTACCGGGTTATGGCTGGAATACGTTATCAATCAAGATTATTCGGTTTACTGAAGCTAGTGAACAAGAGCCTCCCGCTAGAGAGGAAGGCGCTGCTGTTGTGGATGAGGCGAATTCAGCAGAACAGGCTGAAACAGATGAAGCTGCAGCAACAGAAGCTGAGAATACGTCCGCAGATAATGAAAATACTGAAACAGCCGATACCACTGAAACGGCAGAACCAGCGGAAGCAGAATTTACAGCGATAACCACTGCCCAGCGTCTGGATGCGGCGTTATTAAAGTTACAGCAGGAAGGTCATGAAAATATTGTTTTGATTGGTCAGGGTGCAGGGGGAGAACTGGCCTTAAAAACGCTTAACGAAACTGCGGTTCCGGTTGCCGCAGTAATCATGATAAATACCGGTGAATTAGCAGAAGGAACAAGCATGACTGAAACGGCGATTCCAATACTGGAAATTCTGGGCAGTCGTCAGAAAGACACTATTAAACAAGCTGTTCTGCAACGGCAGATACAGATGAAAATCGAACAGAAAACCAATTATCAATTGCGACAAGTTAATGGGGCGGCTCATTATTTCGCCAGCTCGTCCAGGCGATTAACCAATCTGGTTCATGGCTGGTTATATACGCAGTTTTTTGAAGAAGAGGATGCGTCTTAATGCGCCTTTACTATGGTGGCTCAGTAGTTTATCAAGCCGCTTCTGATGAGGGCATTATTGAAGTCGTTGATATTGGCGATCAGCGATCGCTGCATTTCGGAACTTATCCACGACAAAGCAGCATGTCCTTGCAATCACCCCATTTGCTTGAACTGAGTTATACCCGCGCCATGATGGCCAGCTTATTATTTCAACCGAATCCCAAAACTATCTGTATTATCGGACTGGGTGGTGGATCACTGGTCAAGTTTTTGTTGCACCATTTTGAAGATTGTCAGATTGATGTCATCGAATATCGGCAGGATGTGATTGATGTGGCACATCGCTATTTTGAAGTGCCGCATAATGATCCCAGACTGCGGATTCATCACGATGATGGTTATCAGTTTGTCAGTAACCAGTTTTTCAGCAATGGCGCGTTTTATGATCTGTTGCTGGTCGATGCTTTCGATCATGTGGGAATGTCGGCCAGTGTGGGTGGCCAGGCATTTTTCGATGCCTGTGCCGGCGTGCTTAATGACGATGGACTGATGAGTATCAATCTATGGGGAACCGATCGGCCAGGATTCAGTCAATCGATGCAACGTATAAATCAAAGTTTTGATAATCAGACCTTAGTGCTACCGGTGGCAGATAAAGGCAATGTGATTGGTCTGGCGTTGAAGCAAAAATTCAATGTGAGCCAGTTAAAAAGACATCGAGACCTGGCCGAAAATCTTAATCAGCAGTTTGATATCGGTTTACCGCAATCATTGCATGATCTGATAAAACAGAATATTTCATTTTTAAACCGATTATTTCTTTAAAAATATTAATTTACAGGTGATAATTCAGGCGTTTTATGATAAAAATCTATTGTCTTTTCTTAGCGGATTAACTGCCATATGCTCAGGCTGCTTTTCTTAGTCTTTTTATTTCATTGGCCTGCTGCTGCCACGATGGCAGATTCAGAGGCCATTGAAGTAGTGATTGTGCGTTCAGAAAATAAATTACTGGTTAGAAAAAACGACAAAACCTTACGGAGTTTTAAAGTGGCCTTTGGCAGTGGTGGTCGTCAGCCAAAAATGCAGGAAGGTGATCGCAGAACACCCCAGGGACATTATCGAATCAAAGATATCCGCAGCAGCGATAAGTTTTATCTGTTTATGCATCTGGATTACCCCAATATGGATGATGCAAAACAAGCGCTTAAAGATGGCAGAATAACCCGCACGCAATACCGCAAGATTCTCGCAGCGTTTATCTACAATGAAACTCCGCCGCAAAATACACCGTTAGGTGGACAGATTGGCATTCATGGTATCGGTGAAGAGACACCAGACAAACTGGATATTCATGCAATATCGAACTGGACCAAAGGGTGCATTGCAATGCGCAACTCTGAAGTGCGAGAGTTAGCCATGTGGGTTGATGAAGGCACACCGGTCATTATTATTGATTCACTTGAGTCTTTTAAAGCGGCAGTTAATCCCTAGGGCGTGTTTATCTTTCATCTCCACCACTGCTGGCGACTATT
>TARA_R100000501_G_scaffold2606_2_pt1 | contig 19090 bp, 17 predicted proteins | sample TARA_R100000501 | Tara Oceans TARA_R100000501 (sample SAMEA2620120) | marine metagenome | biome: marine biome (ENVO:00000447); feature: mesopelagic zone (ENVO:00000213) & marine oxygen minimum zone (ENVO:01000065); material: "saline water (ENVO:00002010), including plankton... | reverse complement strand
CTCCCATGTGAGCGCAAATGAAATTGCTCGTATCCTTGGCGAAGCCGGGTTCGATGACGGGCAGCAGGAAAGACTATTCGAAATTTTGCTATGGTATGGGGTTTGTGGTGTGGCACGAGAAGACGGCGAGCCATCCTATATCTACAGCGTCAATTACGACGTACGTCGGCTTAAGATCCTTATCGAGCGGCTCCCAAAGGATGCGCAGCGTATCGTGATAAATCCGGCCCTTTGGGCTGGCTTGGAGATTGCCCCAGCGTAGTTCTGGAAATTGGGCCGAGAGGCAAGCCCGGCGCCTTTGGCACTGCGGCCCGTTTAGTTCGCTCCAGAAGCTCTGCAAGCTCGCCGCCTAAACATCGTATCCCGACGAGGCCTGCTCTCCACTTATTGACGCAGTGATCTGCGCCAAATGTTCTGAAGGCCGAAATTGGCAACGTGTAAATAGTCTTAGGGTCGCGGGGTCAGGCTGACACTTCGTCATACGCCGCTTTCGTAGGAGCCGACAAACTGTCGTTCTCGCTCCGCTTTATCATCATGTTGTAATGCGCTTGGTGGCCGGTTTTGATGAAGATCCTTTCAAACACATTTAGGTATTGTTGCACGGCGTTGTCATCGGCAGCGAGATAGATTTCGTCATACGCGGTATGCGAGCCGTCGTGGGTCCAAGAAAAAAGGGAACGGCAAATCTGCGCCTCACGACCGTCGAACTTCGCGACAATATCGTCCGGGCGCAACCCGCCGAGCACGACCAGGTAGTTCTCGATAATCAGCCTTATCTATCGACGGCTCGTCCGCGCCGCCTTTAAAAAGAGCTCCTTGGCGCAATGTCAGAGCAGGAACTCGAGCAATGGGTGAAGGCGGTGTCAAGCCATTCGATTCGGGTCGGAGTCGCTCAGGACAATTTCGCGGCGGGCGAGAGCCTTCCGGCCATCATGCAGGCCTATCGCTGGCGTGACCCGCGGACGGTCATGCGCTATGGCGCCAAGCTGGCGGCAAGAAGCGGTGCGAGTGCGCGCCTTGCCGAACGGTTCTCATCGAGTTGAAGGCTTGCGCAGGCGCAATTAACGAACCTTACGAACTTGACAGAGTTTCGTACTTGGTCCAGTGTGACCTTGAAGGAGACCTGCGATGGCAAAGGCCGATCACGCCCCACATCGAGCGAAAGCGCACCGCATGGCGAAGAGCGGAATGATTGTGCACAAGCGTGGCTCGCCGCCGCCGGCGGCGGCTGGGAGCATGGCGCTTGCCGTGCCACCCGAGATGGTAAGCGTGCTCAAGCCGCAAAAGGCCGCCTTGCGCAAGGTTGTGGAAGCGCTCGGGGAATTGATCGTCAGCGCGCGCGAGGATGGTCGTGTGGGCGGCTTCTCCGTCATGGTCGATGCGGAAGGCAGGCCTAGGGTCGCTTCCCTGCCGGTCGGCAGCGAGGCCGCCGAAGGACAGTCGGAACAGAAAGAGCGTGACCGTGCATTCGCCGGTGCGCGCATGCGTGGTCGGATTCGCGCTGCCGAGATCCTGGGTCAGGACGACATGCTGTCGGCCGAAGAATTGGCAAACCGCCTCGGGCTCTCGCGGGTGACGGTCAATGACCGTCGTCAGCGCAACGAATTGCTTGGGCTTGACGGAGCCAAACGCGGCTTTAAGTTTCCCGATTGGCAGGTCGACGAGGATGGACAGCCGATCGAGGAATTGCCGAAGCTCTTCGAATTGCTCGGACCCAGCCCATGGGGCGTCTATCGTTTCCTGACACAGAGCCATGATGCACTCGGCGGCCGGACGGCAAAGGATGCCCTGCAAGAAGGGGAAACGGAACGCGTGCTCGAAGCTGCCGAAAGCTTGGCCAGAGGTGACTTCGCTTAGTGGCGGGACTGCCGCCGACGGACGCGTTTTCCCGTGCCGACCTTGATATCGAGACGGTGGACGCGGGCCAGATAATTGGCCGCATCCACCGACGAGACTATCCCGATCCCCTCGGATTCGGCAAGAACGCCTCCCGTTTCAGCGATCCGCGTCGGCGCGTATCCGAAAACCGCTTCGGAGTCCTTTACTTGGGCTCAACCCTTAAGGTATGCTTTGTCGAGGCAATTCTTCGCGACCGCCGCGACGGCCTCGTTGGCGATGTGGTCGTCGACGAGCGCGAGCTTGGTGATCGCCTTTATTCGCAGATCTGTGTGCAGACCCCACTCAGGCTGGTCGATCTGAGGGGGGATAATGCCATGCGAATGGGGATCCCCTCGGATGTCGTGCGTGGTCGAACCCAGGGCTTGGCGCGCAAATGGTCGCTTGCCATTTACGAGCATCCGACTGAAATCGACGGCATCATCTATCCTTCGCGGCTTAACACCGAAACGAACTTCGCGATTTATGATCGGGGGGTTGGAAAGCTGGTGCCTGTGGCGAGCGGCGTACTGGATGTCGCGCCAGGGATTGCCGATGCGCTTGATGCGTTTGCGGTTGCGCTGGTCTGAGAAGTGCCGGCTCACCCGTGGCGGTAATTGCAGCTTGCCTATGACGAGACCAGGGACAAGCCACCTCCTGAGTCTGGCCGAAAACAGGCGATCGGCTTCCAGGCTTCCTTTGACGTCGTTCGAGAGGCGAGATGCATTTCCCGCAAAGCAGTCTGGTTCGTCGTTGACTCGGCGATTGCAGGGCTTGTCGGGCCACCGTATGTCTGCAGACATTTTCCCGCCCGGGCGCTGCCAAGTTGAAGAGATATTGCAGCCCATGACCGCACGCCTCGCACTGACCAGCTATGAGCGCGTCTTTGCGCTCGACACGCAGATGGTATTCGAGGCTCGACCGCTTGAGCAGCTCCCCTGGCAGTCGATCACGTCTGGACCAGTGCTGTTGCTGATCCTTCCGCAGGTCAGCTCGGAGGTTGATGCGCGCAAGCGCGATGGCCGTCTCGGGCAGCGCGCCCGCAACCTCAACCGCCAGATCGAGCCATCGATCGAAACAGGAGAGCCAGTTACGATCGTCGAGCAGCCGGTCCGCATCGATCTTGCCTATGTCGCGGCAGGTTTGATCGAGTGGCCTTCGCTGGACGATCTTGAGCGCGACAATGGCGATGACCGCATCGTGGCGCAGGCCCTGAATGCGCTTGTGGACGATCCGCTTCGTATCGAGATCATGAGCTTTGACAGTCGACCTCGGGCCTCGGCGCGCAGGCATGGTCTACGGGCCCACAAGCCGGACGAAACCTGGCTCTTGGATCCCGAGCCTTCGCCGAATGATCGCCGGGTATCCGAACTCGAGCAACGGGTGCGATTGCTGCAGTCGAGCGAGCCGCGATTGGCTATCTCGATTCGCACGGTCACTGAACAGCCGCTGCTCAAGCGGCGCATCGAACCCGTAAGCGAGGAACAGGTCGAAACAATTTCCCGGAAGGTGCTCGCGAAAAATCCACGCGCGGCTACGGGCGGGTTTTACCCACTAAGGCTGAACGAGAACACACAGTACGACGAGGAGTATGACACATACGAGGCGGAGATCCGCGTGCGCGACATTCCCGCGCTGCATGCAGGGGTCGCGCGATTATACTCCGCCTATGTTGTCGAGGTCGTGTTGGAGAATACCGGCGCACTCGTCGCAGAGCATGTGACCGTGGAGCTGCGTTCGGGCAATGCCCGCCTCCACGCCCGCCCTTTCTTCGTCGACATGTTTGGACCCCCGCCCCCATCGACGCGGCGAGATTACATCGGCCTGATCCCCAACGTCTCGCGTCAGTTGTTCCGGCCCGATCGCACCAGCTTTGTAGAGCAGAACTCGGATGATCGGGATGTCCAAGTGGAATTCCGCTGCGAGGATTTTCGCCACGGGCGCACCCATATTCTATCCTTGGTGCTGGAGCTCACAGACCGAACCGAAGGCGCGGCACATATAGAAGCGCGCGTAACCGCCGGAAACATGCGCGGCGACGTTACCGCGCGTATGATGCCGGCGGTCTCCGAAGTCAGCACCGCAATGGGTGAGCTTGTCGACATCGAAGAATTGGAAATTTGCATGGCGCCGCCCATGCGCAAACTGATTGTTGCCGCGCTTGAAGAGAATGAAGATTCAGTCACCTACTACCGCAACGATGGGAGCCAAAGGTAGACGCTCGGTGCAATGCAGCCAATTCACGGCAGCACGAGCCTTGCCCCTTGCCCCTTGCCCCTCGCCCCTTGCCGCATGTTGCGGTGTTTGTGCGAAAGCGGCTCGAACGCCTCGAGTTGATCGTGCGCGGTCTGGCAGGCAGGGGGAGGGCCTCTACGCCTTCTATCAGGCGTCACCTCAAGGTTTGTGCGCCAGACAACGATTTTGCGGACATGATGAGAACATCGGCTATGCCACGAGTTTGAGGCGGGCCATGGGATCGTTGAGGGTGCGGAACTCTCCGGGGGAGAGCCGGCTTGCCTGGTGCCAGAGATAGTCGCCCGTCAAGCTGATATGCGCCCAACCCATGGGAGAAAGATGGGCGAGGAGCGCGTCGTCGAAGGCGCCGCCAGACGCTTCGAGATGCTGGGCGGCCCTGTCCATATAAATGGTGTTCCAATAGGCTATCGCCGCGATCAGGAGGTTCAGGCCCGATGCCCGATATTCCTGATTCTCGATCGAACGATCCGTGAATCGACCCTGCCGGTTGGTGTAGATGGCGGCTGCAAGGGTATGACGTGCTTCGCCTTTGTTGAGGCCGGCCTGGCAGGTCCGGCGCAAGTCGGGCTGTTCAAGCCAGTCGAGCGTGAACAGCGTCCGCTCGATGCGGCCGAGTTCCGCCAGTGCAAAATCTAACCTGTTCTGCCGCTTGTAGGCGGCCAGCTTGCGCAGGATCGCGGAGGGCGCGACGACTCCCTCCTTGATGGAGGCGGCGATTCTGATGATGTCATCCCAATCGGCTTGGATCGCGGCGGTTTTGATCGTGCGACCCATGAGGCTTTCGATGCCCTTGTAGGTCGAAGGCGTGGCGATCGAGCCGAGTTTCCGGTCCGCGATGTCGCGCAGACGGGGCACGAACCGGAAGCCGAGAAGATGGCAGAGGCCAAAGACATGGTCCGTCGCGCCGCCGGTGTCGGTGTAATGTTCGTGAAGCGGCAGCGCGTCCGCGCCGAGCATGAGGCCGTCGAGAACATAAGGGGCCTCGCCGGCGGTGGCCGACATGATCCGCGATCCGAACGAGGCAAAATGATCGGACAGGTGCGAGTAGATCTTCAAGCCCGGCTCGCCGCCATATTTTGCGTTGATGTCGGCCGCCGCCGATCGGCTGCGGCCTGTGCGGAAAAACTGCCCGTCAGAGGAGGAGCTGGTGCCCGCGCCCCAATGGCGTGTAAACGGAAGATCATGGTGCGCCGCGACGATCATACCCAGGGCGGCCTGATAATTTTCGGGCGACAGATACCAGTTGTGTGTCCAGGCAAGCTGAGCGTAGCTCACCCCGTCACTGGCATTGGCCATTCGCTCCAGGCCAAGATTTGACCCATCCGCCAGAATGGCCGCAAGGATGGCATGCGGGTTGTCATGCTCCTTGCCGGAACGAAGGTCGCGGAACGCGCTCAGGAACCCGGTGCGCTCGGCCACTTCCACCAGGAGTTCAGTGATCCGCACACGGGGGAGCAAAGCGTCGAGCCTGCGATCGAGGACCTCCGCCTCGGGCGGCGTGATCGCCGGCATGGGTTGCAGCTTGAGCCGGTCGCGCTCGAGCGAAACGCCCTTGAGCCTGTTCGCCTTGATCTGCTTGGCGAAACGGCGCAGCCGCCAGTCGAGCGTCCTCGCCCGCTCTTCCAGAAAGGCGGCCGCATCAGTCTGGAATGGAAGGCTGTCGGCCACCTTTTCGGCATCGCGCCGGCTCAGCAGATAGGTGTCGAAGCGGCGATAGTTGCGGGTTCCCTCGACCCATATGTCGCCGGCGCGCAGAGCCGATCGCGGAGGGTGGCCATGACGGCCGTCTCGTAGCGCCGGCGGTCGACTTGGCCGTCCTCGGTAATGAGGCGCTTCCACTGCCGGTTGGCAAATGGCAGGGGAACGCCGTCGGGCAGGCTGCGCGTCTTGCGCTCATTGGCATCGCGGATGACATCGATGGCCTTGACCAGTTGCGACCCGCTTCCCGACGCCTTGAACGTGAATGCGTCGAGGAAAGCCGGGCTGAACCGCCGCAACGTCGCATACCGCCCGGATGCCGCGACAAGAGCATTCTCCCCCGCCAGTTCGGCCAGCGCATCGACCTGCGTCTTGGCCGCGACCAGCCTGTGCCAGCCTACCGCCTCGTCGATCAGTTCCAGCGGATTTCCGCCATGTTCGACCGCCTCTCCCAGCGCAGCGATCGTGGCGCCGAACAACCGCATGAGTTCACCGACCGAGCGGATGCTGTCCTGATAACGCCTCTCACGGCCGCGCCGCGCGCGGGTGAACAGGCTCCCGATAAGCCTGTCGAACATCTGGATCGCCTTATCGGCAAGCCTGGCATCAAGGTCTATGACCGCCGCGACCAGCGTCGCGCGCCGCCTGTTGAGGCTATAGTCGGAAAGCAGGAACGCCGGCGCTGCACCCCCTTCACGCATGAATTGCGTGAACCGGAAATCGGGGATTCTAGCGCCGATCGCCGGGTCGATGCCGATCCCGCGCACATAGCGCAGCCGTTCCAACAGCCCGTTGATATTCGCCGTCGTTGGCGCCTCCTCGAAATTGCGCAGCCAGGCCAGCGGCGTCATGCCGAACTCACTGCTGTTGACGATCAAATCGTCGATCCGGGTCAGTTCGGCATGGCCCAGGCTTTCGATGATGAGTGCCGCCGCGGCTTTGCGCGCGCGTGCCCTGCCGGCGAGACCCGCACGTTCGAGCGTGTCGGCCGATGGAAGAATGAAGCGTTCCTGCTTCAATCCCTCCATCAACGCGCGAACTATGGGCTCGCCCTGATCGGTCCGCTCGGCGGCTTTCGCGGCCAGAGCGAGCGCGAGCGGTAGATCCCCTCGCCGAAACGGGCGTAGCCCCAGGTGCCGTGCCGCAATATCGGCATGATCGTTGCGCGTTTGGGCGCGTTGGCCATAGTCGGCGAACGCATCCGCATCGACGACTATTTGGGCAGCGAGGTAATGGAGGACCGCATCGGGGACGCCGATGTCGGGCTGCAAGCCGAAGCCGGGATGCCGCATCAATGCAATATGCGTTGCCAGGCCGAGGCGATTGGCGGGGCGATAGCGGCGGCCGACCAGTTCGAGATCCTCGGCGGCAAGAGTATAGTGGCCGATGATCGCGGTTTCGTCATGGGGAGCATCGAACAGGCGCCGCCGTTCTTCCCCAGTCAATAGTCGCCGCGGCGCCATGCTGCCTCCATCCGATTCGTGAGCGGCAGGCTAGCGTCCATCTGGAGTATAGCCTAACCGGACGTCAGGCCGATCGATCGGTACATGTCAGGAAAGAGTGTCAAAACTCATTTATTGACGCTCGTCGTCCAACCCCATAGATTTCAACCTGACAATTGGTCCGGAGCAGGTGATGAAGGGGCAGAGGGTCGGCTACATCCGGGTCAGTGCATTCGAGCAGAATGTTGATCGCCAGCTTGAAGGCGTGGCGCTCGAGAAAGTCTTCACCGACAAAGCGTCGGGCAAGGATGTCAAACGCCCCCAGCTCGAAGCCATGCTATCCTTCATCCGCGAAGGAGACACGGTGGTCGTGCACAGCATGGATCGCCTCGCCCGCAACCTCGATGATTTGCGCAGGCTGGTGCAGTCCCTTACCGCTCGCGGTATCCGGATCGAGTTCCTGAAAGAGAGCCTCACCTTCACCGGCGAGGATTCCCCCATGGCCAATCTGATGCTTTCCGTCATGGGCGCCTTCGCCGAGTTCGAGCGCGCTCTCATCAGGGAACGGCAGCGCGAAGGAATCGCGCTCGCCAGGCAACGCGGCGCATATCGTGGACGAAAGAAGGCCCTGACCGATGAAAAGGCTATCGAACTGAAGCAACGCGTCGCCGATGGCGAACCGAAAGCCAAGGTCGCCCGAGACCTCGGAATCAGCCGGGAAACCCTCTATCAGTACCTTCGAGCGGTCGCTTGATGCCAATGTTCACCTTGGTGTTCATGAAATCGTTGTCTGGCGCACAAACCTTGAGGTGATGCCAATTACGGCCTCTATTTCCGTTTCTGGGATCGCCTGTGCGGCACCGATCGCGGCCTGGCCCGCAGGCACGCGCGATGATAGCGACGCCCTCGACGCGGATGATCGGCGCGCCTTGCCTGCGCCTGCCCGCGGCCGTGCTGGCATTGGCCGCCTGTCTGGGCGCCGCGCCGCCCGCGCCCGCCAAAGTGGAGGTGCAGGTGGCCATCACCGGCCTGCGCTCGACCGAGGGGCTGGTCCGCGCCTGCCTGACCGCCGATCGCGAGCGCTTCCCCAGCTGCCGCGGCGCTGATGCGGTCCATGCGGTCACCCTCCCGGCGGCCGAGGCGCAGCGGCTTGCATTCAGCGATGTCAGCCCCGGCACCTACGCCATCGCGCTGCTGCATGACGAGAACGGCAACGGCAAGGCCGACCGGGTGCTGGGCATGATGCCGCGCGAGGGGTTCGGCTTTTCGCGCGATGCCAAGGTGCGCATGGGGCCGCCCGACTTCGCGGATGCCGCCTTCGCCGTGGGCGAGGTTCCGGTCCGGCAGACGATCCGCATGCGCTACATGCTCTAGCCGCGCCGGCAAACGCGCTGCCGGCGGGAAAGGCGCATCGCGCTTATCTCGAAGTCAGATCCTCGGGGGCGCCGCCCAGCGCCTGGTAAAGAGCGACATGCGCGTTCAAGCGGTCGCTGCGAACCTGCAGGATCGCCAGGTCCACCGACAGCAGCGCGCGCTGGGCGTCGATCTGCTCAAGGTAAGGCGAATAGCCGGCGCGATAGCGGTTGGTCGCGTGGCGCAGGGCGTCGGCCACCGCTTCGCGCTGCGCAAGCAGAGCGCGCTCCTGGTCCGCCAGGCGGGCGATCAGGGCGAGCTGGTCCTCCACTTCGCGAAAGGCGGCCAGCACCGTCCTTCGGTAGACGAAGGCGGCCTGGTCGCGCTGCGCGGTAGCGGCCTCGAACTGGCCATCCAGCCGACCGCCGCTGAACAATGGCGCGAGAATGCTGCCGCCCAGGGACCAGATGCCGATCGGATCGTCGAGCTGCGAGGAATAGGCCCCGCCGGCGGACGCCGTCAGCCGCAGCCGTGGCAGAAACTCCGCTTGGGCGGCGCGCATCCGCGCATCGGTGGCGGCCAGGGCGAATTCGGCCTGCGCGATGTCCGGCCGCCGGCGCGTCATTTCGGACGGCAGGACGGCCGGCACCATGGGTATCCGCAAGCTTTCGAACGAACCGCCCCGCGCGATGGCGCGCGGCGTCTCGCCAATCAGTTGCGAAAGCGCGTTCTCCTGCCGTGTCAGCGCCGCCTGGACCGCGGGGATCTGCTGCTCGGTCGCGCGATATTCCGCCTCGGCCTGCCGCAATTCGAGCTGCGACGTATAGCCGACCTGCGCCCGGTCGCGAGCGATCCTGAGCGATTCGGCCCGCGAGGTGAGCGTCGCCCGCAGCGTTTCGAGCCGCTGGTCGAGCGCCAGAAGCGTGACATAGCCCGAGGCGGCCGCGGCGGTGACCGAAAGCAGCGCCACCTCGCTGGCGGCCTCGCTGGCGGCGGCATTAGCCGCGGCGGCCTCGACCTGCGCGCGATTGCGCCCGAACAGGTCGACCTCGTAGGCGGCCTGGAACAGCGGCTGCGCGGCGAAGGATTCCGACGCCGTGCCGAAGGCGGTCACGCTGCGCGATTCGCTCGCGCCGAGCGAGGCATCGAGTGTCGGCACCAGCAGCGAGCGCGATACCCGCTCCTGCGCCCGCGCCTCGCGCACCCGGGCGAGCGCGATCGCGATCTCGGGATTGTTGGCCCGGGCGGCTTCGACGATGCCGCTGAGCGCCGGGTCGCCGAAAGCGTTCCACCAGGCGGGCTCGATCTCGCCCTGCGCGGCGATCCGCGTGCGCCATGCGACAGGTTCCTCAACCCTGCTGGCAGGCGGCAAGGGCGACAAAGGCGGCGCGCACCCCGCAAGCAGGCACAGCGCCGCCAGCGCCGCGGTTCGCCGCCTGCTCATCGGTCACCCGAGGTGTCGACCGTGGCGACGACCGACATGCCGGGGCCCAGCCTCTCGGCTGCTTTCTGGCCGGGGGCGATGCGGATGCGAACGGCGATGCGCTGCGCCACCTTGACGAAATTGCCCGATCCGGTGTCGGGCTTGATGACGCTGAATTCGCTGCCGGCCGCGGGCGATACATTCTCCACCGTTCCCGTCAGTTCCAGTCCGCCGAGCGCGTCGATCTCCAGCCTGGCCTTCTGGCCGACGCGGATATTAGCGGTCTGCGCTTCCTTGAAATTGGCCACCACCCACTGGTGTTCGGGCACCAGGTACATGAGCTGCGCGCCCGGCGAGACGAGCTGGCCGACGCGCACCGACACTTCGCTGAGCTTGCCGTCGCGCGGGGCGCGGATCACCGTATTGTCGAGATCGATGCGGGCGAGATCGCGCGTGGCCCGGGCGCTCTCGACCTGCGCCTCCAGGCCGCCGCGCCCGACCTCCACCGATCGCAGCTGTTCAAGGGCGATGGCGCGCTGCGCCTCGGCCTGGCGGACGGCCGCCTCCGCCTGGCGCAGCGTCGCGAGCGTCTGGTCGCGCTCCCGCAGCGATACCGAGCCTTCTCCCACGAGCTCGTTCACCCGGCGCATGTCGGCCTCGGCGCGGGCGAGCTGGGCCCGGGCGCTGGCGACGGCGGCATCCTGCGCGCGGACCTGCGCCTCGCTCGATCGCCTGTTCTGCACCGCATTGTCGAGGGTGGCGGTCTGCGTGGCGATGCTGGCATCGCCCTGGGTCACGCGCTGGCGGTAAATGCGGTCGTCGATCCTGACGAGCGGCTGCCCTTCGCTGACCTGCGCGAAGTCCTGCACCAGCACGTCGGTCACATAGCCGGTCACCTGCGGGCTGATGATCGTCGTCTGGCCGCGCACATAGGCATTGTCCGTGGTCTGGCTGGTCGGCCGGAACGGCGGCAGGTTCCAGGCATAAAGGGCCGCCAGCGCACCGATCAGGATGACGACCGCGAAGATGATCGTGTTGCGCCGCGAGCGCTGCGGCGCCCAGCCCTTCTGCGGTTCGTCCTCGCCGCCGGACGCGGGGGCCGGCGTCTCCGGTGCCGGATCTGCCGGCGGCGGGTCAGCCTCGGTTGCGCGGCCGGGTACCTGTCTGTCTTCGCTCATCATTCGCTCCCGCCCATGATCGACTTGAGCGCCTCCAGCTCCTTCGCCAGCGGATTGATGCCCCGGCGCCGGTTGTAAACCCAGCGCGCGAAGAGCACAGCGAAGGCGGTGGAGGCGATGCAGCCGATCAGGAAAAACACGTCGTTGAAGGCCAAGATCGCGGCCTCGCGCCCCGCCTGCTGGATCAGTTGCCCGGCGCCGCTCGCCTGGCGCAGCGCCGGGTCCGCGATGGTGCCGGCATAGGCCGAGGCGCGCTGCTGGATGGCTTGCGCCACCACCGGATCGCTGAGCGACAGGCTCTCGCCTATGGCCATGAGATGGGCCTTCGTGCGGATCGTCTGGAAGGCGGCGAGCCCGGCCACTCCCGCCAGCCCGCCGATCGTCTGCGACAGGCTGAACACGGCGATGAAGCTGATGATGTAGCTCATCCCCTGCGCCAGCGCGCGCAGCAGCCCCTCCAGCATCGCCGAGCCCATGAAATAGATCGCGGCAAAGGCCATCATCGCCTGGGTCCAGTAGAAATTGGCCGGGCGGGTCTGCATGCTCGCATGCGTGTCGAGGAATGCGGCCACGGCGATCAGGCCGATGGCGACGAGCAGCGGGCGCTGCAGGTCGGTCGGGTCGAGCCGGGCGATGAGGACGATCAGGCCGAGAAAGGTCGCTCCCGAGAGGATCCAGTAATAGGTCACCAGCTGGTCGTTGATCATCCCCACCGTGGTCAGCAGGCCGGCGGCGCCGAAGCCCTGTTCCGACAACAGCACGCGCATCATCGCCCCGGTGAAGGCGAACGCCATGATGTCCCGGCTGGTCATCCAGCGCGTGTGCAGCATCGGGTTGGCCCGATTGTGCTCGATCAGGAAGGCGCCGCCGATCAGCACGATCGCTCCGGCCAGCGCGGCGCCCAGCCAGGGCGTGTCCCACCACTGGATGCGCCCCTGGACCAGGAACGCGCACAGCAGCCCCATGCCCGTGGCAAGCAGCGGAAAGGTCACCAGGTCCAGCTTCTCGAATGCCGGTTCGGTCTCGCCCGGCGGCAGGGGAAGGATGTTCACCATGCCGAAGGCCACCAGCGACAGGGCGAATTGCAGGTCGAACAGCGGGGTCACGTCGCCGCCGCCGATCAGCAGCGGCGAGATCGCGCGCGCCAGCGGCAAAGCGGTTTGCGTGATGCCCACGCCCAGCAGCACGCCGGCGATCTTCGCCTTGGGCGGCAGCCCCTGCATCAGATAATAGATGCCCAGCGTGGTCAGGCAGCTCGATGCGATCCCGCTCACCCCGCGCGAGATCAGTTCCAGATGATACCCGGCATCGAAGAGCTGGACGAAATTGGCCAGCAGCAGCGCCGCCATACCGACCCTGACGAAGCGCTGGATGCCGAATTGCTGCCGCATCTTGAACAGCAATATGCTCATGCACGCATTGGTCATGCTGTAGGCGGCCGTCACCCACCCCGTTTCGACGGGCGTCAGCGCGAGGTGCCCCTGAAGATTGGTGAGATTGGCGAGCAGCAGGCCGTTCTGGAATCCGCTCACCAGCCCCAGAAAGATGCCGATGACGAGATAGGCGACCCGCCGGGCGGCCGGATGCGACGGGGTTGCCGGCGTACCCGCCAGGAAGGGCCGCTCGTGCGGCTTGAACACGTACTCGCCCGCAGGCGCGCCGGCCCGCGCACCCTCAGTCACGAGGGAGCACCCGGCCGATCTGCATCAAAGGCGGCGGGCAAGGGCGGCGGGCAAGGGCGGCGGGCAAGGGCGGGGCGGCGCTGCCCGGCACGGGCCTTGCCGCGTCGCCCCGCCTGCGGGGAGCGCAGCCGGCTCCGGCAGACTGGGGGTGGGCATGACGATTTCTTGTGCTCTTCAAGGAGGTGATTTGGCGATTCGCGGCTCCCCTACCATCGAATTAATCGTCCGACTAATAAAAGATGCGCGGCGGGCTTGTCGGCAAAAGGCGCTGCGGAGCCATTGTCCGGTCCGGGTCGCCCGGTGCGCAGCGGCCACCGAGCACATGGCACGAGATTCTGCGGAACCGTATAATTAATCGATGGTTGAATATCGCGATGGCCGACAAGCAGACGAAGCAGGAGCGCAAGCGCGGCCGAGGCCGCCCGAAGAGCGACGTCGCCCCCGACACCGATGTCATCCTGCTGGCGGCAGCGCGCATCTTCGCCGAGCACGGCTTCGACGGCGCCACCACCCGCGAGGTTGCGCGGACCGCGGGCGTGAACGTGGCGCTGCTGTCGTACCATTACGGGTCCAAGCAGGGATTGTGGGAGGCGGTGGTCGACCGGATCGCGGTGGCTGTCGTCTCGCGGCTGGAAAGCCTGCCTGACACCGGATTGCGCCCCGTCCTGGAGAGCGTGATCGACCTGTTCTGCGATCATCCCGAAGCGGCCAGCTTCATCGCCCGCGAGATGACCCAGGCCGGTGAGCGGCCCGAATACCTTCACGATGCGCTGGGTACGCCGATCCACCGCCATGTCGTGCCGATCGTGGCCCAGGCGGCGCGTGACGGCCTGCTCGGCGAGGCCGATCCGGAACTGTTTTTCTTCACCTTCTCGCACGCACTGACGATGACCATCGCCATGCGCGGCTTCGTCGAACGCTACGCGCCGGTCGTCAGCGAGGATCCCGGCTTTCGCGACCATCTCAAGCGGGCGCTCATTCCCGCCACGCTGGTTCGCACCGTTTCTGCCGAATGAGGACGACAATCATGACCTTCGAACGCAAATCCATCCTGATCACCGGCGCCGGCTCCGGGATTGGCGCGGCTGTCGCACGCCTGCTCGCATCGCGCGGCGCCAGGATCGCCGCCGTCGACATCGATCTCGCCAGCGCCGAGGCGACGGCCAGGGCCATTACCGATGCCGGCGGCGAGGCGATCGCGCTGCACGCGGACGTTTCCGACGAGGCGGCGGTGAAGGCCATGGTCGATGACACCGTCGCGCGGTTCGGCCGGCTCGACGCGGCGCTCAACAATGCGGGCATCTCCGGTCCGATCGGCCCGATCACCGGAATCGACCGCGACGACTGGGACAAGGTGCTCGCCGTCACGCTGACCGGGGTGATGCTCGGGCTGAAATACGAGATCCCGGCGATCAGGGCGGCGGGCGGCGGCGCCATCGTCAACCTGTCGTCCGATTCGGGGTCGCGCGGCACGAAGATGCTCGCCGCCTATTCGGCCGCCAAGCATGCGGTGAACGGCCTCACCAAGTCCGCCGCGCTCGAAGCGGTGGGCGACGGCATCCGCGTCAACGCGGTCTGCCCCGGCGCGGTCGACACCGAGGGGCTGAAGGAATCGCTCGGCTCCGGGCTCGATCTCAAGGGCGCGCGCACGGTGCCGATGGAGCGCAACGCGACGCCCGCCGAGGTGGCCGAGGCGGTGGCGTTCCTGCTCTCGGACGCGGCCACCTATTGCACGGGGATGTGCATGCCGGTCGATGGCGGCATCGGCGCCTGACAGCAACGCATCGAACCCCTGAGGATATCTTGCGGACCGGGAGGTTTCACATGAGCGAATACGGTATGGCCGAATACGACGTCGCGATCATCGGCGCCGGGCACAATGCGCTGACCAGCGCCTGCTATCTGGCGAAGGCCGGCAAGAAGGTGGTGGTGCTCGAAAGGCGTCCCGTCATCGGCGGGGCCGCCTGCACCGAGGAGATGTTCGGCGGGTACAAGGTCGATATCGGCTCGTCGATCCACGTGCTGTTCCCCACCACCGGCATCTGCGAGGATCTCGGGCTGAAGAAGCACGGCCTCGACTATGTCGAGCTCGACCCGTGGGGCTTCTACCCGGTCAAGGGAACCGACAGGGCGATCACCTTCTACCGCAGCCTCGACAGGACCTGCGAGAGCATCGCCGCGATCAGCCCGCGCGATGCCGAGACCTATCGCGATTTCATGACCACCTGGGGCGATGTGCAGCGGCTGATGTGGCCGGCCATGTCGAAGCCCCCGGCGATGGGGCAGACGATCGGGTCGGTGGTCAAGGCGGCGTTCGGCAGGCCGTCGGCGGTGCGAACCGCGCTGAAATCGGACGATCTGGTGCGCCAGGTGCTGATCGATTCCACCCGCCTGCTCGAGGAATTGTTCGAGAGCGAGGAATTGAAGGCCGCGCTGGTCTGGCTCGGCGCGCAGAACGGGCCGCATCCCGACACCGCATCGAGCGCGACGATCCTGGGCCATTACGGGATGATCCACGATGACGGCGCCTGGCGCGCCATCGGTGGATCGGGCATGGTTTCGGTGGCGCTGGGCCGGGCGTTCGAATCCTTCGGCGGCACGATCCTCACCGAGGCCGAGGTCGAGCGCGTGGGCAGGACCGGCGACGGCTTCGAGGTGCAGGCCGGCGACAAGACCGTCACCGCGGACAACGTGCTGTTCGGCTGCCATGTGCAGACAGCGCTGCTGAAGCTGCTCGACCGCGACCTGGTCGACGCCAGCCTCGTGCGCCGGCTCGAGGCACTCAAGGTGATGAACGGCTCGGGCTTCATGATCCGCCAGGCAGTGTCCGAACTGCCCGCCTATGCCGGACAGACGCTCGGCGAGAACGGCGTGGGCGAATGCCATCACGGCATGCAGCTTCTGTGCCCCACGGTCGAGACGCTCACCCGCTCGATGAACCTGGGCCGCACCGGACGCACGCCCGACGTGCCGCCGGTGATGCAGATGAGCTTCACCGCGGTCGACCCCTCGCTCGCGCCCGAGGGCAAGCACCTGCTCTACAGCTGGTCCTCCTACCACCCCTACCACCTCGACGGAGAGAACTGGGACGACATCGCCGAGCGCGAGGCGGACAAGATCTGGGACGTGGTGTGCGAATACACGCCCAACATGAAGGGCAAGCTGATCAATCGCCACATCCAGAGCCCGCTCGATATCGAACGCGTCATCGGCATGGTCCAGGGCGACGTCACGCATCTGGAAATGAGCATGGACCAGATGTTCTCCTTCCGCCCGCTGCCCGATCTTTCCGGCTACAAGACCCCGATCGACGGCGTCTATCTGACCGGCGCGAGCACGCATCCGGGCGGCGGCGTATGGGGCGCGAGCGGGCGCAGCGCCGCCGAGGTGATGCTCAAGCATATCTGAACGCAAACGATTCATCGCGTGCGGCCCATGGGCACACCCCGCGATGCCGGAAGCCGTCCGGGCGCGCCCCGCCGTCCCGCTGCCGTCCCGCTTTGGCCCAGGCGGCCATTCGACAGAGCGTGACGAACGCGGGCATGGCGAACGCGGGCGCGGCAGGGCGGGCATGGCAGGACGGGCATGGCGAACGCGGGCAGGATCATGTAATCACCCAAAGCATGGCGAGGGCTGACGACATGCCGCATTCGACCTCAGCTCCTGACGCAAACTTCGACGCGAACAGGCCTGCTGCAACCGCCCGGCCGGCCGCCGGCCCTTCGTCGCTCGCACAGGCGCTGTCCGAAAGGCTGGCGCGGCATCCCGGCCTGACCGGCACGGCCCTGCTGCGCGACGGGATGGATGCCTTCGCCATTCGCGCGCTGCTGATGCGGGCGGCCGAACGCACGCTCGATGTCCAGTATTACATCTGGCACGACGACCTGACCGGCACGCTTCTGCTGGAGGAATTGCGCGAAGCCGCCGATCGCGGCGTGTGCGTGCGGCTTCTGCTGGACGACAACGGCATCGCCGGTCTCGACGACGTGCTGCGCTCGCTCGCGGAGCATCCGAACATCGACGTCCGGCTGTTCAACCCGTTCCGCCACCGGCGGTTCAAGCCCCTCGACTTTCTGTTCGACTTCTCGCGGGCCAACCGACGGATGCATTCGAAGAGTTTCACTGCGGACGGCCAGGTCACGATCGTGGGCGGGCGCAATGTTGGCGACGAGTACTTCGCAGCTCGCGAAGGAGGCCTGTTCGCCGATCTGGACGCCATGTGCATCGGCCCTGTGGTCGATCAGGTCGCCGCCTGTTTCGAGGCATTCTGGACCTCGGGCAGCGCCCGTGACATTCGCGCGCTCGTTCGCGCGCCCGCGCCCGGGGTCGAAGCGTCGCTCGCGGAACGCCGGCGCCGGCGCCTCGCCGGCGAGCGAGCGCAATCCTACCGTGACGCAGTGCGCGAATTGCCGTTCATCCACGAGATCGAAGCGCAAAAGCTCGCGTTCACATGGGCTCGGGTCGAGCTGGTGAGCGATGCGCCGGAAAAGGTGCTGGCCAGCGGTTCGGGCGAGCCGAAGATGGTCGATGCGCTGGTCGACGTCATCGGCGAGCCGGACAGCGAGCTGCTCATCGTCTCGGGCTACTTCGTGCCGACCGCCGCCGGCGCCGATGCCTTCGCCCGCATGGCACGACAGGGCCTCGACATACGGGTGCTCACCAATTCCTACGCCTCGACCGATGTCGGCGTGGTCCATGCCGGCTACATCCGCTACCGCAAGCAACTCGTCGAGGCGGGCGTGCGATTGTACGAGATGCCCAGCCCCGGCGACGCCCCGAAAACAGCGCGCAAATTCGTTCGCGCCGGATCGCGCAAGGCCTTGGGCCGCCCGGGCTCCACCCTTCACGCCAAGGCGTTCACGGTCGACGGCAAACGCCTGTTCGTCGGCTCGTTCAATTTCGATCCCCGGTCGGTGTCCCTCAATACCGAACTGGGCATCGTGATCGCGAGCGAGGACCTGGCCGAGGCCATGCGCGCGGCGTTCGACGATGCGATCGGCGCGGGCACCTACCGTCTTGTCGTCGCCGACGATGGCGGTCTGGGATGGATCGACCAGCGCGACGACGATCCGGCCGTCGAGCGAACCGAGCCGGGGACGAGCATCTGGTCGCGCGGCATCGTGCGGGTCCTCGCCAGACTGCCGATCGAATGGTTGCTGTAACGCACTGCCCGACGCGCGGTATGTCCGCAAACCAGTTCGCCACGGTGCTGGCCCGCCGGGCAGGCGTCCGGCCCATCTGGCGGAACGTGCCGGGACAGGCGCTCAGGGACAGGCGCCCAGGAACAGGCGCTCGGGGACAGGCACGCCAACGGCATGACCGGTGGCGCCGGACGGCCTGCATCGTTCAGCCCGAACCGGCCGTCCGCCGCCGGTTTTTGCGATCAGTAAGTCCAGACGTCGAACGCGTGGGTCACCGGCTGGGAGACGGTCACCGTGGCGCCGCTCATGTCGAGCATCGCGACGGGGATGCGTCTCGTGTCCTCGTCGAACAGGCTGTCGGCGTCCATCTCGACCACCAGGGCGGTGAGCGCTCCGGTATCGAGGACATAGCGTGGAAGGTACGCCAGACAACGCTAAGGGAGAACAGTATAGGAACGGCGGTGTGATGGCGGTCAACGGCGGAGATCGATGATGCCCAGCTCTTGCCACATCCACGTAAAATCATAAGAGGCCATCGGATCGCTCGCACCGGTTTTTGCCGAACCATTCTCCATATATTTGAGCCAATCGGCCACTTTCGTCCGACCCGCCTTCGTGTGGGCCAGAGCGCGCGGCGTCTTGTTGCCCAGCGCGGGCACCGCTTCATCAAGCGTTTTGGTATATTCGCGTGTCAGCATCTCATGAACGATGCGCTCCATTTCGCCCGGCGGGATATCGAGCGGCTCGTCCTTCGGAGTACGGGCGGCGTCATCGGCCATGAATTGGGCCAGAGTCCGGATTTCGGTCATGGGTGTGCCCACGCAATCACCAAGCCATTCGCCTACTTGCGCAATCGCTTGCTCTGCGCGTGCGGCGCTGTTGACCTCAACGATTAGTTTGCGTCCGGCCAACTCGACATTGGCACGAACAGGTGTGCCATCATCCATGGTGGTGACGAAAGCTTGCCCGCCTTTGGCCGATCGTGATTTCCTATTCTTTGCCAACGGCGCCAGCCAGTTCCAGAACGTGTCGCTCGCAGGTT
>TARA_R100000501_G_C2631668_1_pt1 | contig 19156 bp, 29 predicted proteins | sample TARA_R100000501 | Tara Oceans TARA_R100000501 (sample SAMEA2620120) | marine metagenome | biome: marine biome (ENVO:00000447); feature: mesopelagic zone (ENVO:00000213) & marine oxygen minimum zone (ENVO:01000065); material: "saline water (ENVO:00002010), including plankton... | reverse complement strand
AAACAACTTATGGACTTTTTGATTATTATTGTTTATTGTTTATATAGTTTATATAGATATATTATTCATAAGTGCTTATATTATAAGCTTTTATATAGAAGAGGTTTTAGTTATAGTCTAATAGAACTTAAACAGTATTCTGATATTTTATATACTAGAATAGGATAATAGATAACCCATTTCTCTTTTTTATAAGTGCTTATAATTGTTCGCGCCATTCGGCGGTTTACCAAGATGGACAAAAATGAGAATCCTGCAAAATCTTAGTGGCCCGCCAAATGAAAACCGAACCTTATCACTATTTCATCAGATAGAATGCCTCCAGACGCCCTTTGGTGCTCATCTGAGCCCTATTTCTGGTGACGGCTCATTTAGCCTGATTCGAATCTTGCATAAATCGTAGTGGCTCGCCAAATGAAATAACTCGGTGGTTGCATAATTTTAGTGACCCGCCATATGGTTTTCATTGTCCATCTGAGAAAAAATTTTTTTCGAAATTTGACATTTTATTGTTTACAAGTGGCTATAAATAGTATATAATATAACAATGGACAAAAAGATACCTTTAAAAGCTATTCCGGCAGGTGCTAGAAAAGAGGAGAGTGAGTGGCGGAAAGCTGAACGTGAATTAAGAAAGATGGAAGCATTGGTCAGACAAAAACGTCGGGAGAATAAACGATTCAAACCTCTCGAGATTCCGTCTTGGCTCCAAAGATTCCATAAAAGAAAATGGGCTCAGATAATCGGGTCGGGAATCATTAGTGGCCTATTAGAAAAATGCTGTGATGCAGGCTGTGATGAGTGTTTTAATATCGGCTGGGTGAAAAAGAAACCTGGGCCAATTATAAATATGGAGCCACCTCTCTATACCACAGGAGAATTTGGTATGTTAAGAGGCGTGAGCTATAAAACTATCAGCAGGAAATGTGATGAAGGTTTGATTACTTGTTTTAGACTACCACTTTCGAGGCAAAGATATGTTATCGATGAGAGTTAAAGGAACTATAAATACCTATCACCTTTGGCCTGATAAGTTTAAAGATGATTTAGCAAAGGTTGACGCCGTTTGTTCACCTGATAGACTCTTTGTACTTTGGCAGTTGGCTAAAAATAAAGAGACGGTTATTGAAGTCGGAGTCGCAGGTGGTGGAAGTGCGAAGATGATGCACTTATCTTGGCCCATTGCTTCTATGCACCTTTATGATACCTTTGAAGGCATTCCGGTCAATGATGAAGGAATTCCGACTGGGATATATAAAGGAACCGTTGACGATATTCATGAACTCTTGCCGAGTGCCTTACTGTTTAAAGGCAAGTTTGAAGAACGAAAGAGCGTGAATATTTTTCATTCGCCGGTTTTGATTCACGTGGACACCGATTTAGTTGAACCAACTCGGGCCGTGATAGACAGATTCTGGTCTATGATGAAGCCTGGCGATATAATGGTGTTTGATGACTATAATATAAACTTGACTAAACTAACTGAACTTATAAAGTTTTGTTTTCCAGATATTATGCAATTTTCGTATGCTCAAGGAGTCGTGATAAAAACATGAGAATCAGAGTACAAAAAATAAAAGACCTCGATATGTATCATTGGGTGCTTATCGCGGCCAACAATAAAGAAGTCGCTTGGAGTTCACAAACGTGGCTCGAGAAAAGTAAAGCGACTGAAGCTGGTAAGAAAATCGCAGAAAGGTTGAACATTGATTTTATTTAAGCTTCACGTTTGGGATGATAAAACTTTCATTTTGAAACCTAATACGATGGATGCGGCTCAGTACATCAGCTTTCATTCACGTATTCAAGGTTGCCCTGAGAGAAAGTTTAGCAGGCAGTTGGAGGCCTGGCTGATACCGCAAACTGAAAAAAATATAATTTATCTACTGAATCATTATTCTGCTGATGAATATGAAATCGACGAAATGAGTCGAGACTTGTTTAAATATACTCAGCAGACTAAAAAGCTTCACGAAATAAAAGCTCGGCGTCGGTGGCAATATACGTTCGAAGGCGTGGTGCCTACGATTAAGGTTCCAACAAAAACGAAACCCTATAAACACCAACTCGTAGGTTTAGATGCCGTTCATGATTCTGAGTATTTTGGGCTGTTGATGGAAATGGGTACGGGTAAAACTAAAATCATTATTGATGAAATCTGTTGGTCCAAAATTGGTAAAGTGTTGATTGTTTGTCCAAAAACAGTTATAGGTACTTGGATTCGAGAATTTGAAAAACACGCCTTCGAACCTTATTTTATCAAACGCCTTCGTGGACATCATAGAGGAGTAAACGACTTGCTTGAAGGTTTGAACGCCCCTGAAAAAATAAAAGTATGGGTGACGAATTATGAACGAGTAAAAATGAATCTCGAATCATTGAGTCGGATGAAATTTGACGTAATGATATGCGACGAGAGCACTTATATAAAGAATGCACGAGCTAAAAGGACTAAGGCTATCCACGAGCTTGGTGAAACGTGTTCAAGAAGATTTTTGCTGACTGGCACTCCGGCCGCGAACTCTTTAATGGACCTCTGGGCTCAGTTCCAGTTCTTGTCGCCAGGTATTCTTGGATATTCAAATTATCACGCTTTTAAACAAGCCTATGCTCGGTTTAAAAAGACAAGGGGAGGGTTTGAAAAATTAGTCGGGTACAAAAGAATCGACGAACTCCAGACGCGAATGGCAAGTTGTTCATTTGTAGTTAAGAAAAAAGATTGTCTGGATTTACCTCCAAAGATTTATGAGGAAAGATACGTGGAGATGGGCACGACTCAAAGAGCCCTTTATGAACAGATGCTCCAGATTGCCTTAGCAGACCTTGAGGGCAGTCTACGAGCCGACTCAACAGTTCAAGCCACGGTTGTCGTGGTTCAACTTTTAAGACTCGCTCAGATATGTTGCGGATATTTAAAATGTATTGATGGCACTGAGAGGTTGATACCTGACGGTGACACGAAAATTGAAGCTCTAAAAGAAATAATTGAGACCTGTGATTATGATGCGAAAATTTGTATTTGGGCCAGGTTCAGACACGACGTTCGTCAAATAAAAGCTCTCCTTCATAAAATGAGAATTTCACACGCCTGTATTACAGGTAAACAAAGTGAAAATGAAAGAGAGTGGGCTGTGAACTCATTTGCCAGAGATGGTGGAATCAGAGCTATAATTGGAAATCCTTCAGCTGGAGGCATGGGTATCACTTTAGTCGGGTCGCCTAATCAGCCTTGCACCACGGTGGTTTATTATTCAAATGATTTCTCGATGATTAACAGAGCCCAGTCTGAGGATAGAAGTCATAGAATCGGAACTCAATTGCCTGTCACATATATCGACATCGTTTGTGAAGACAGCATTGAAGAAAGAATCTGCAAAGTTTTACAGTCGAAAAAAGAATTGAATGATAAGCTTCAGAACTTTGAGAAAATCAAACATCTTTTATTAGGCAATGGTGACAGTGAACAAAAATTCCGGACAATGAAGAGGCGAGGTAAAGTAGAGGTACCCGCTTTTGTGGCTGAACAATTAGCTGAGGAAATAAAGGCACTCCAAAATGCCTAGCCTAGAAATAAAATTTTAAAAAGGAGAAAGATAATGGAAGTCGTATCTAGAAGACCTAATATGGAAGTAGCATTTTCAGAAGTTGAAGAAGGAACTTTTTTCTGGTACTCAAAACATCTGCATTTGAAACCTTTGAATGGAACTACTATCGGCTGGACGGATATCAACACCATTGCAATTCATCTTCATAATAATTCATATGTGGTGATAGGTTTGGATGAAAAGGTTGTCCCCGACACTGATGTTTTTAAGTGTATTCGAAAAGCTGACTAAAAGGCACCCAAAAGCCTTCTGGAGGTAAATAATGATAATCAATAAAGGTCATGAATATTTTACTCGACTTCAAATGGTGGTCAAATGTCGAGCGAAACGAAATAAAAGGTACGCTTTAACTTATATAGAAGTCAACAAAGAGCATATTGTGGCCACCAATGGAGTGGTGTTAGGCTGTTTAGATAATTTTGGCCTAGAAATAGGCAGATATAAATGTTGGTCGGACAGTGAGCTGATTGATTTACAGCCTATTCCTATTTCGGAATTAAAATTTCCGCCTTATAAAGAAATATTGCCTAAGCGAACTTGTTTCTATGACGTTCCTGATACTGTTGAAAAGGTTTTACAAGAATGTGGTAGAAAAGGAGTCATAGTAGCTCGAGAAAATCTTAAAATTTTTATGAAAGCTAAAAGTTTTCTTATTCAAGGAAAATCTTTACCAATAGTATTTTTTAATACTCACTTCATAGGGCTAGTGTTGCCTATAATGACCTAGAAAGGATTCTTATGAAAAAAGAACGGACTCGAAAAAGAAGATGCTCAATATGTGGTTTTAAAATTCGAGGCAAACATCATCTTCATGGTCTTCATCACAAATATGGCAAAAAAGGTAAACTAGGGAATATATGAACATCAAGAAATTGGTAAACAAAAACGAATTCATATCTTTTGATGAGGCGATTGACAATGAGCAATTTAAGGAGAGTAAAGAAAAACTTTCTAAGAGCGGGCGGAAACGCGAAACAAGTAAAAAACATAACGAACGAAATCAAGATGAAGGATTTGGAGATTACAGTTGACGAAAAGAAAAGAAAAACAAAATAAGATTGAAGTTTGTGGCAATTGTGATTATGGAGCTCCAGTTTATTCTAATACTCCTGAATTATTGGTTTGTATGAATAAAGAGAGCTCACACTGTGGGCATATTATCGCTATCGACCATTATAGCTGTGAGCAGATTCACTGGATTCATTCGGAGAACTTAAACTGATGAGAAATTATTATAAAATAATACGTGAAATTGATGAATTAGGTACCAACTCTGACAATAAGCTGTTCGATTTAAAGCCTTGGGATATAAAATTTATAGCTGATTTAATTGACCGAGATATAACAGATTTCACGGAACCTATGAAAAAACAAATAGATAGGATATATGAAGAATGTTTATAAACCGAACCTTATCATTGAAACTTTGGCTAAAAGGCCTCCAGAAGGCTTCTAGAAGGCGTATAATGATAAAAACTTGGATAGCCAAGAGGGTCGAAGGGTTTTCAAAAAAGAGATGTAAAGATTGTTTTGGTGGAGCAGAAAATGCAATCATTTCAATAATCTAGGAGAAGGTTTTAAGTGCCCCGAAAAGGGCCATGTACTCTATCAAATATGTTATATTAGAAAACTTTGGAAAATTGGAAGGCCTTGGAAATGAGTATAGTAATTGAAGGATGTGACTTGACTGGAAAATCTACTTTGGCTAAAGATTTACACTGGCCGATTATAGAAGGTAAAGGTGAATCCAGAGGACGCGATACCTTGACGGATTGTTTGAATATGAAGCCAGGCTATTATACTTATGTCCGATGGTGGATGACTGAATTTATTTATGACCGAGCTTTAAGGCACCAGAATATTTGCACAGAATATGATATGTGGAGGTTTAAACTTTTAGCTGAAGCAATGGGAACCGTTATTATCCATCTTCAAGAACCTTTCGATGTTTTAAACTTGAGGCATGAAACGAGGGGTGATAAACATTCTTTACATTATTTAAAAAAGATTTATGAAGGGTATCAAGATTTCTTCGGAAATAATTATTATTTGCCACCGGTGTTTTCAAATTTAAAAAGTGCTTTACGCTGTCATCATATCCGTCAACAACAAACAATAAAATGGGTTGGTTTCGATGTCCCTGGCGTAGGTTTTCTTAAAAGAGTTGAAACTTTATTTTTCACAAGTAATTTTGAAAAAACTACCGCCCCTATTTGGCAAAAGTACCGCTTTCAAAGAACTCACTTTTCACAAACGGGGCAAGGTGATTGGAGAGGACTGATAAACTTTTTAAACCCAAAAAATATCGTAGCTTTAGATAAGGAATCTGATATTATGTTAAAAGGAATCACGCATGAGTGCTTTGAATGATGAACTGAAATCAGAAGAGAGACGAGAAATTTTACAGCCTTATCAAGATTTATTGATTAATGGAGAAGTTCAGAAATATGGTAGAGCAAAATATTCAGAAGAAAAAGCTCAAGCAATAATTAAAATTCTGCCCAACTCTTTTACGTTTCTTGACTTGGGGGCCAACCTTGGCTATATTAGCTTCAGAATAGCTGAGGCTAGGCCAGAAGGCCATGGGTTTTTAATCGAGGGTGGCCCAAATAAATTTCTATTACAAAGTGCCATCGACCAGAATGCTTTTCCAAACTTAAAAGTTCATTATGATAATATAACTTTGACGACTTTAGAAGAATGGAAACCAGTTTATGACTACGTTTTAGCCTTAAATTTTATTCACTGGTTTTATGAATGGAAGAGGACAATTGAAGCAATTTTAAAACTAGGTAAAAAAATTATCATTTCAACTCCGCCCGCAGAAGATAAACTTGCCGTTGGTCAGGGTCATAATGCTAAAATCTTAGATTATTTTTTAAAAATGGAAACTAAAACTCTATTAGAGGTTCCTAGAAAACACGCTGAAGGAATAGAAAGGATGTTTATATGCTCAGGGCAATGAAAGCATATAGGGTCAAGGTGAACACCAATCGGCCCGATATTTTTAATATTCGAGATTCAGAAAATATGATTCTTGAACAGCATCCAGCTGAAAACCATCGTATTATTGTAATCACTGATAACCCAGAAAAGATTTTCAGTGCCTTTGGAAAGATATTAGAAATAACTTTATTGGAGCCAGGATATATACTATGAGCTTAAACGAAATTTTCAAGGATGAAATAATGCTGATTACGAGCATTGAAGTAAGGAAACTTATCGAACAGTGTGAAGTTCTAGATTATCGACATTTTAATTCAGCCCCTGCTTCGACTTCAGGTCGATATCATCCAAAGTGTTCTCAAGGACAAAAAGGTTTGATAAGGCATACTAAATTGGCGATTTGGTGGGGACTAGAACTTCATTCTAGATTATTGCACCCGTATCCTGAAATGAAAAATGATATGATTTGTGCTTTAATCATTCATGATTTATTTAAACCGCTCAATACTCATGGTCTTCTTTTAGCTAAAAAGTTATCTCACCTTTGGCCACGTACGATACGAACCGTAAGAATAATTGAAGCGGTTCGATGGCACATGGGTCGATGGACGCCTGGTTGTTATAAAGGAAAAAGTAATGATATTAAAATTTTATGTACCCTTGTCCACGATGCTGATTTTTGTGCTTCAAGGCGAGTGGATAGAAAAATGGAGGAACTTTTAAATGAGAATCTTAGCCCAATGTCCTGATAGAATTCTTACTAAAAAACAAAGTAAAAAATACGCTGGCTATATTTATAGACATCGAGTTTATAAAAATGAAAAAGCGGCTAGAGGAGTAGAAACTTTTATGCGACATCATGGCTGGCACAAAGTGAAAAGAAATATATGTTTAGTTGAAGGAATAAAGCACCCACTTTATTGAGGAGATAATAATGGCGATGCAAATTAAAAAAAGAATGTTTACCGAAACCACTACTATCGTGTCACTAGGTGAAAAGGAAATCACTGAAATGATAAAATTAAAACACCCTGGCCTATTAAAAGAAGGTGAAGTTTTTCTTTATTTTACCGTGCCTAGCGGTGGTGATTATAGTGGTTTGCAATTATCTCTTGAAGAAGTTCCGCTTGAAGTAAAAGTTATAAAGCGAACTGAAAAAAACTCTTAGACTCTCATACCTCATGTCCGGCGATTTATGGTGAAAATCCGATTGGAAAGGTTGAAATCCCTCGCCCTATCGTCGTGGAAAGGAAAGTAAGAATGAAAAATATATTATGGGTTTTAACTGGATTGATGATAGGCGTTTTTCTAGGCTATCTTTTAGCAATTGAAGCAAAAGACCAAACAGCCTTTAGAGTGCCGTATTTTAACTCCTCCAAGCTAGAAGTCGAAATTGCTCAGGCTGAACTCTGTCGTTTTGGAATTGATTGTGAAGTGGATGGAGTGTTTGGAAAACAAACAGCCTTTGCGGTCTGTGAGTATCTAAATGGCAAACAGTAATTGCATATATTGTGGGCTCCCAGATGGCCATAGAACAACTTGTCCCATCAATCCGCTAAAGGTAGTTATACGCCCAGAGTTTAAGAAGGGAGAGATAGTCGTGGTGCGTGGTGCGTGTTTTAAAGTCTTACAAGTGAAACCAGAAATTTTAAAATTAAAAAGGTGGCATTGATGTTGAAAGAAAAAATAGTGAATTTAGATATTATGATGATGAGTTTAGCTGAGGAATTGCAACGAGTGCCAGCAGAGATTACTTTATTGGAGCTGGATGAAAAAAGTAGAATGGTTATTGAGTTGAGAGACTTAAAACAGATTTTAAAAGAAGTTCTAAAGAAACTAAATTCAGTATTGGTGCCTGCTGAAACTCATCTTTGCCAGACCATAGCTTTCGAGACAGAAAATGGATTAACTTATAGACACGAATTAGGAACCGTTACCGCCTCAGCTCGTGGATTTTTTGAAATAAAGGATGCGGAAAAGTTTTGGGGCTGGCTTAAAACTTCTTCAGACAATCCCGCCCAAGAATTTATAACTTTAGCAAGTAAAAAGAAAGCGAGGAATGAATTATGTGAAAGATTATTGAGTATGGGTAAAAATATTCCACCAGGCATAAAAGAACATATTATAGCTTCAGTAATTGTAAGGAGAAATAAAAATGGCAAAGACTAAGAAGAATGAATTAGCGACCACCCCTGAAGAGAAGCCGAGTTGGCTGAAACCAGTGGGTGAAAATGAAGTTGTAGAAGGTATGGAGAATATGCGACCGGGCGACTTGTTGGTGCCACGGTTGGTATTGATGCAAGGATTGTCCCCTCAAGTTGTCGAAGGTGAAAAGGTTGCTGGTGAAGTTTTAAATTCGCTAACGGCTGAATTGATTCTTGAAAAAAATGCAATTAAAGAATTCGTTCCTGTTTATCATTATCTGGAATGGATAAAATGGGACGACAGGGAAACAGGAGGCGGAATTCAGGCAAGAAGTTTAGACCCTGAAGGTGAGCTGGCTCAAATGGCAATGAGACAAGTTAAGCGAACCAATTCTAAAGGCAATGAGGTCTTGGTTGTTACTGAATACCATAACTTCATCGTTCTTTTCCCTGATGATAAACAGCCTATTCCTCACGTGATTTCGTGTGCAAAAACGAACATCAAAAAAGGAAAGAAGCTTTTAGGGCTTGCAAGATTTCGTGGCAGATACCCGCTTTTCGCAGGAAAATATACTGTCCAAGCCATCCTTGAACGAAATTCTAAAAATCAGACTTATTATGTTTTTGAATTCACAAATGCAGGCTGGGCTTCAAAGGAGAACTACAAGGAATATGAAAAGCTTTATACGACTCTGAAAGAAGCCTATCAACAAAGACGCTTGGTATCGGACCAAGAAGTCGAACATCCCATAGAATCTAATGAAGAGGAAATGTAGGAATGGAAAAGGTAACCGTTTTTAGAGCAAGATGCAATGGGTGCGGTTTGAACGTCTCTCTTGTCACGAAACTGGAAACAGTTTTCAAAGAAGGCGAAAACCTTGGAGTGTCCTGTAAGGCAGTCAGAAGGCTTAAGGGTTGCAAAGAGGATTTAGTGTTTTTCAGGTATCAAGGCACCCGCCCAAGAAAAGGCGACGATAAACTTTTGGAGAACTATTTAAAGAAATGATTTTAATAGACTTCGATTTATTAGCTCATCGTTGCTATCGAGCAATGGACCACCTTCTGTCATCATCTAAACAGCCCACAGGGATGGAGTACGGGGTGATGCGAGCCTTAAAATATTTGCCGAAAAGGATTGATGCAAAGGCAATGAAGGTGGTCCTATGTTTTGAAAGTATAGGGAAAAGAAAAACACCAGTATGGTATAAAGAAGGGCGTAAAGAACTTGAAAAAAGTTTCTATTCGCGAAAACAGTTATTGATTCAACAGTTAAAACAAGTTTATCATTGGTCAATGGAGAAGGGTTGCGAAGCGGACCAACTATTATATTCTTTGAGCAAGGAAGAAAAGCTATCATATATTTTAACCAACGACAGTGATTTATATCAAGCAATTTCAGATAGCACGATTTTGGTAAAGGCTCATGAAAATCAACTGTTTTACTGGACTAAAGAACATCTGTTCGAAAAAGAAAAAGTCTGGCCATGGCAATATGCTTTTCTAAAAACAATCCGCGGTGACCGGACGGATAATATACCTGGCATTTTAGGACTACGAAAAGTGGTAGGGGCAGAAATAGCAAGATATACTTGGAATAAATATGCCAAAAACGGTATGGATGGATTAAAGGCTTTAGAAAGAAGTTTACTTGAACACGAATATCTTTATAGAAAAGATATTTTTGAAAGAGTAGAATTCTTTATCGAAAATTATTTAGAGACCTGTTATAATTTGATTAACTTAGATAAAAAAGTTGAAGTTGAGCTTCATGAGCCAGGCGGGCAGTCTATCCAAAGTTATTTAGATTTCCTTGAAATAAAATCATTGACCTTTTGCGAGGAAAAGGAGTTCTAGCGTGAACGTAGCCGCGATTCTGGAGGAATATGGCATTGAAGGTGAATTAAAAAATGGAGAATTTTTAACACTTTGTCCATATCATCGAGACACCAATCCTTCATGCTCAATAAATTTAGAGAAAGAAAAGTTTAGATGTTTTTCTTGTGACGCCAAAGGGAGTTTTATAAACTTCTTGGCTACGGTTACGAAAACCAGCAGGGCAGTGATAAGAAGACACTTAGAAGGCACGAAAAATTTTACTTCAGACATCTCCATGAAGCTCATTTTAAAATGGAATGAGACTTTATTGAATTCAAAAGCTTCTTTAAACCATTTAGCTAAAAAAGGAATATCTTTAAAGACAGTTAAAGAATTTCACCTTGGTTATGATGGAAAAAGAATCACAATTCCTATTCCAAATGGAAATGGCGACATAATAGACGTCAGAAGATGGTTGCCAAGTGCCAAGACTAAGAAAATGTTGAGCATAAAAGGCCACGGTGGCTCAATGCTTTTCCCTTTTAAGCATTTAGAGTCTAAAATTGTGATAATTACTGAGGGAGAGTTGAAAGCCTTGCTTTTCAGAGAGCTTGGGTTCTTTGCGGTGTCTGCAACCAGTGGTTCTGGTACTTGGTTAGATGAGTGGGGCGTGTTTTTCAAAGATAAAAAAGTTTTTCTCTGTTATGATTTAGATAGAGCAGGTTTTATAGGTGCTCAAAAGGCCGCCCAGAGCGTCTATCGGTACACTTCAGAGATTTTCAAGATAGTGCTCCCACTTGACAGGAAAAAATACCCTAAAGGTGACATCACGAACTATGTGGTTGATGAAAAGCAAACAGATATCAAGGCTTTGATGAAAAAGGCAGAAAAATGGGAGCCTTTAATAGAGCAAGAAAAATTTGACGATAAAATTCACAAAGTTTCCCTTCATTCTTGCACCAAAGCTAAATATTTTGATAAGATTATCGAAACAAAGGTCGTGGTATCAGCTAAAGATACCGCTCCTTTTATAGTTCCTCAACACGTCAAGGTTTCGTGCTCAAAAGACCAGGAGGTTTGTGCTTTTTGTTCTTGTCTAAAACAATCTGAGTTTAAAATCCCTAAAACTCATCCAGTCATTTTAGAATTGGTTAACACTTCAACTAAAGGCCAAGCTCAGGCTATCCGAAAAATTGCAAAAATTCCTAAAAGTTGCAAGTCTTCTTTCTTTACTATTTTAAAAGCTATGAACGTTGAGGAAATTCGTTTAATTCCTCAGATTTCTATTTCAAATAACGATTCCGAACACGCGGTACGTAAAGGTTTCTTTATAGGCCACGGTTTGGAGACCAATGCTGACTATAAAATAAGGGCTCGAGTCACGGTTCAGCCTGATACTCAACACGCGACACTTGTGATTTATGAAGCGGAGCCTGCAATCGATAATCTTTCCGTTTTTTCTTTAAAAACAAACTTAAAAAGATTTCAACCAAAAGAGTGGACAATAAAATCTATCGACAAGAAGCTAAAAGAAATATATTTAGATTTAGAGTGCAATGTGACCAAGATTTATCAGCGGTCAAACTTGCATTTTTTCTATGACCTCTGTTATCATTCAGTTTTATACGTTCCTTTTCAAGGTCAGAAGATTAAAGGATGGGTGGAAGGCTTGGTGGTAGGTGACTCCGGACAAGGAAAATCAGAAACCAGTATTCAATTGCAGAAACATTATAAACTTGGTGAAAGAATTGACGTGAAATCTTGTTCAATCGCTGGCTTGATAGGTGGGCTACAAGAAACGGCAAAAAGATGGTTTATAACTTGGGGAATAATACCTTTGAACGATAAAAGACTAGTGGTGCTTGAAGAAGTTAAAGGAATTCCACAAGAAGTTATTGGAAAACTGACCGAGGTGAGAAGTTCAGGGGTGGCTGAGATTTCCAAAGTTGAAAAATCAAGAACCAACGCTCGTGTAAGGCTGATTTGGGTAAGCAATCCTAGAACCGATAGACAAGTGCTGTCTTATAACTTCGGAGTTGAAGCAATAAAAGAATTGATAGGCAATTTAGAAGATATTCGACGATTTGATTTTGCGATTGTTTTAACTTCAAGCGACGTGGATAAAAAATGGATAAATATGGCCCTCTCTGAACGCCCTAAAGTTGACCACCTATATACTTCCGAGCTCTGTCAACAATTGATTCTATGGGGATGGTCAAGAAAGCCTGAACAGATAATTATGACGCCAGATGCCACAAAAGAAATTCTTAAGCAGGCGTCAAATATGGGCTCGAAATACACCTCTCGCATACCTTTAGTCGAATCAGCCGACCAACGATTAAAATTAGCCCGACTCTCGACTGCCTTAGCTGTTCGAACGTTTTCAACGGAGGACAATGAAAAGATAATAGTCAGAAAGTGCCACGTCGAGTATGTAGCCAAATTTTTAGAAGATACTTATTCTTCTGGAGCCTTTGGTTATCTTGATTACAGTAATATGATAAAACGTGAAACGACTATCGGTGAGAAAGATGAGATAATTGCACGATTAAAAAATCTTCCGTTCGCTAAATCAGTAGTGGAAGCCTTTTTAAACACCCAAATTATTTCAGTATTTGATATTATAGATTGGACAGGCGGAGAGATAGATGATTGTAGAAGTTTAGTTGGTTTATTGGTCAGAAATAATGCAATAAAAAGGTCAGGTAGAGGATATTCTAAAAACCAGGCTTTCATAGCCCTATTAAAAGCACTTAAAATGGAGGACTTAGAAAATGAAACGAGCTTCACTAAAGCTTCTAAAGAAGAATTTTAATATCGAAAAAGAACCTATTTATTTGGCGGGCCCTTTTTTCAATGATATTCAAAGAAAATGGGCTTTAAAGATTGCTGATTTATTGGAAGAAAGAGGTTATCGAATTTATGCCCCTGTTCGTGAGCAATATGATGGGAAAAAAGATAATGCGAACTTGATTTTCAGAAGAAATGTAATATGGTTAAAAGATAGTGGGTTAGTTTTGGCCCAGTTAGATTATCCAATGATGGGTGAAAAGATTTTAAGCGTCTTGGATAGAGGAGCTTGGTCTTATAGGCCCTTAAAAATTCCGGATGCGGGGACCATTTGGGAGATGGGTTACGCTCACGCTCTTGAAATCCCTGTTCTCGGATATACTTTTACGCCACAAGTTGAATTGAATCTTATGCTCGCTGAAGGATTAGCGGGCTTCTTAGAATACCCTGAAAATGTTTTTACGCCTAATGGAATAAACTGGAACTTGATAACGGAATGGAAAGGACAGAAAATATGATGCCACTACACTTAAAATCTGCACTCGATGATTATGTAAACTTCAGAACACCTCCTGGAGGCTTTCTGGAGGCAGTTTTAGAAAATGACTTAAGGGAGTCCTTTTCTAGAGCCGATGATATAAGTAGATTTCATTTATTTGATATCGTGAAATATTGCTATAATGATATTCCGTCGGCTTGCTGGGGGTCAAGAGAGAATGTTAAAAATTGGTTAGAAAGGAAAGAACAATGATGTATGAATTCATGATGTATAGTGGTGCCCATAAAAGTTTAGGTGCCATAAAGGAATGTGATATCAATATTCGCGATATCGGTCACAGCCTGTCTAATATTTGTAGGTTTGCTGGGCATACTTCTAACTTCTATTCAGTCGCCGAGCATAGTTTATTGACGATGGCTTGTTTAGAATTTATGGGAGTTAAAATATCAGCCAAGCTAAAACTTCTGGCTTTAATCCACGATGCGAATGAATGTTATGTGGGCGATATTATTAGGCCCGTTGAAGAACTTATAGGCGTAGATGTTTTTCATTTGAAAGAAAGGTTTATGAATAAAATATGGAACGCCTTTGAGCTCGCGGTTACTACAGAAGAACTTATGATAGTCAAGGCGGCCGATAATATAATGCTGGATATTGAAGGCAGATACTTTTTTGGAAATAATTGGACTCAAGAGCCACAAGCGTGGCCTTTAAAAATATTCTGTTATCGGCCCGATGTCGTTAAACTTCATTTTATGAAAGGCTTTCAAAATGTTTACCAAGGATATGTGGAAGAGAATAAAATGGTTACAGGAAAAGCTGGAAAATAAATATCCTGAAGACCTTCGATTATTGCATTTGATAACTTGCACTCAGCTGAACAAAGAAATCTCTGAGGTCCTTGATTGTATACCTTGGAAATTTGAAAGAGAGATGGAGGTAGTTGAGCGTGAAGAGCTTCTAGAAGAGCTTGTAGACGTCTTTAGATTTTATTGCAGGTTATTATATATTCACGATGTGACTGAAGAAGAATTTAAAAAAGCTTTTAATAAAAAATCTGAAATAGTTGAAAGGAGATTACTAAATGGAACCGATATGGAAAAACACTTATCAAAAAAGATTTGATGAGGTGCCCCTAACAATAGTAAAAGATTTAAACAGTACTCTCAAGGTTGAACTTATAAAAAAGCCTGAAATAACTGGAGCCTTAAGAGAATTTGTTGATTGCGGTTCATTGCCTAAAGCTCCAGATTTTAGTGAAGCTGGAAGTTCTCTTGCTGATTTAATAAAATCGAATGCTTTATGGCAAGGCTTGGAAACTTTACACTTTGATTTTAAAGTCACGGGCTGTTCGAGAATGCTAACTCATCAATTGGTTAGACAAAGAATTGGTATTACTTTTTCTCAGCAATGTTCAGACTCTGTGGATTGGCGACATCAGAATATTGTTTTACCTAGGGCACTTGATGAAGGAAATATTTCAATGTTCTTAGAATTAAAAAGAATATATGCAAGGTACCTTGATTCTAGAAAAGTTTCTTGTCAAGAAGCTCGATATGTTTTACCACAATGTTTAGAGACTTTTATTTATATCCACGTCAGCCTAGCTACTATTATTACTATGATAAAAAAACGAGCTTGCACGATGTCGCAACCATGGGAAACTTATCTTTGGGCAATTAGAACTAGGATAGAGATTTTAAAAGCTTTTCCTGAATTGCTACCAGCTTTTACTTCTGATTGTAAAGCAGGGAAATGTTTTTATCATCGAGCAAAAGAAAATCCAACGTCGGCATATTTATATCAGCCTGATAAAGAACATGGAAATTTTAATTGGGACCCTGCGAGCTATGTTTATTCTAAAACTCATGCTGAAATGAGTGAATATAGAAAAAGAATTACTCGAAAATATTATTTTGGAAAAGAAAGAATAACAGCAAGTGAATATGGGTTATATGCGGAGAGCTATGGATTATGAATGTTACGAAGATTGAAGACCTTCCAAAATTTGACCCCAAAGAAATGTTGACAGTGGATGTAGAAACGACTTCTTTCGATGATAAAAAGGAAGCTTTTAATCCATTCCAAGGGGATAGAATTGCTGGAGTGGCTGTTTGTACCATGGACCAAAAGCACTCCTGGTACGTCCCGATACGCCACAGCGACAATCCTGCCGAAAACATACCTTTGGAAAATGCAAGGCTTTGGCTAAAAGACGTTTTAGAAAGTGGGCGTGATATCGTGAATCACTTTATAAAATTCGATGCTCGCTTCTGGCATTTTGAAGGGTGTACTGTTAAAGGAAGATTGATAGCTACGGAGATTATGGCAAGGCTCTGGAAAAGTGATTTAAGGAATTTTAGCTTAAACTATCTGACAGGTGGTGAAAAAGATAAGGCGGTTAAAACCTATTTGAAGCAAATAAAATCGAAAGATTATGGACGGGTGCCGTTAGCGATTATCGGGCCCTATGCTGAACAAGATGTCATCTTGGCCGCTGGTTTATATAAGAAATATAAATCTGAAATGAGAGGAGAGGTTAAAGGAGTCTGGAAAACAGAAATAGGTTTAACTAAACAGCTCGTCAAAACTGAAATCCATGGTTTCAACGTTGACGTAAACGGTCTAAGAACCACGTATAGTAATCTTCTTAGAAGGATGCTTAGGCTCCAAGAAGAAATAGATAAAATAGCTGGCTGTGAAGTTGATTGCTTAAGCTCACCACAGCTGACAGAAGTCCTTTGTCATCGAATGGGTTTCGAGCCACAAAGCTATACGCCTAAAGGGAGCATCCAGTGGAATCGGTCGGCACTGGCTCAAATCGCTCATCCCATCGGAGATAAGATTTCAGAATACACTCATCTTTCATATTTCACGACAACCTTCTGCGAAGGATGGCTAAAAAGGTTAGGTGATGATAATCGACTACATACGAATTTTAGGCAAGAGTCAGCAAAGACCGGGCGGATGGCGAGCAAAGACCCTTGCGTGACAAATTTATCGATGGAGGCGGAAATGTTTATCATCCCCGATGAAGGGTGTGCGATTCTTGGAGCGGATTATAGCCAAATCGAATATCGCATCTTTGCTCACTATGCAAACAATCGTGAAATCATTAATCAATATAATCAAAATGCGAAAACCGATTATCATCAGACCTTAGCAGATATGTTGGGTGTGCCAAGGAACTTCGCCAAGTCTTTGAATTTTGCTTTTCTTTATGGTATGGGTAAAAAAACACTTCTACAAACCATAGCCGGAGTTATTGCTATGAGTCAAGATGCTGAAAATATGGCTGAAAAACTTAGAACTTATGGATTGATTGCTGGCCACGTTTTCGCAAAGAAAGTTAAAGATATGGACTTCTCAGATTTTAAAGTTATAGCAAATGGTATCTATAATCAATACCATAAAAAAGTGCCTGATATGAAAGCTTTAGATAAGCGAGTCTATAATGCTATTTCTGCTCGAGGTTGGTTAAGAAATTATATGGGCCGAGTTTATACTGTCCCTCCGAAGGCGGCTTATAAAGGCGTGAACCTTTTAATACAAGGAACCGCGGCCGATATTTTTAAAGACAGACTTTTAGACGTTCTAGAGCAGATGCCTGAAATGCAAATGATAACCAACGTCTATGATTCTATATATTTTAATGTTCCATTAGAACTAATGGGAGATTGTTATGAAAAAATGATTCGAATAATGGAGGATTTTGACCTAAGAGTCCCCTTGGTCGCCACCCCGACTGTGAGTAAAAAGAGTTTAGGCACCTGCGTGAAAATCGATTCTGCCTCAGAAATTCCGGCGGCCCTCGAGAAATCTTTAACGGTTCAAAAAGAGTTTCGTCGAAAAACGATGCACATTAATGATTTTGCTGGAGCGGGAAAAAGGGCCACAAGTTAATCCATCAGTATAGCTTTTAAGCTTGCTGGCTGTTTGCTCAATTGCCCGAAATGGCTGTTTAGTGCTATTATATGCACTTCTGAGCAGAGGGCAATCTGGGCGTGACATAAGTGCTTACCAGACAAGCACTTAGAACACGAAATTTTTTTTGAAAAAACTTTTCAAAATTGACCTAAGTGCTTACCAGGCAAGGAGATAAAATTTTCGGAATATTTTATTTTTCCCTGTACATTGTATCTAGATATGTTATAATGTACTCTGATAGGGCTCTTTAACAAGTTAATAATTTATACGATTCTGGAATCGATAATCACGGGTGCTAGAATTTTTCTCAAAGATTCGACCCTAGAGTGAAGGACTGAGGAGCAGAAAAAAAGGTTCTACCGGATTTTTTCCAGAACGCGGAATTGATATTTTCCCTCTTTCGAAACCAACGAGTTTTATCGCTCGTTGGTCGGCTGGGTTGGCATCCCGGTCCTGATGAGATTGCCACGAACATAAATTTTGAAAGGGAAAATCATGGGTCAGAGACTACAATTAAGAAGTAATGAACTGTTTGTTGAAGCGGACCGAACCAAGGCAGGCCGACGTTTTTTGGTGGGCTTGCGACAAAGTTTGAGCTGTTTTAAAGGACGACATATAATCGAAATCGTTCAGAGACGTCCGGCTCAAACAGCAAAATATCAGATTTTTGCTAAAGCATAATCTCGAAACGCCTTCGGGCGTCGCAAGTCGGATGGCTACCACTTGCCTGATGAGAAAGCCAAAAACATTTTAACCTTTTTGAAAGGGGCCGATATCATGGCAAAAAAACTGACAGATGCAGAAAAGAAAGCTATCAAAAGAATAGCGAAGGCAAAGAAAGCCAACAAGCCTGTAATCACGAAAATTCCAGAGTTCTTCGATGACGATGGTCAGCTGAGAACATTGAAGCAAGGACATTTTCCGAATACAAAAGATGGCAAGATGGCCTATTGCGATTTTCAAGTCGCTAAGTGGGAACAGAAAAAACTCACCGTTGCTAAACGGATGGACCCACAAGCCAAGCTTCGCAGAAAACGCGAAAAACTGCAGGAGACCCTCAGGAAGCTCGAGGAAAAACTTGCAGAAGCCGAAGCACAAGAATAGTTTTTCTACGGGGCTCTCAAAATACCGAGAGCCTCGAATAAACATTATTCTTAAACAAGGGAAATTCAATTTTATCGAAAGGGAAAATTATGAAAGCAGAAAAACTTATTGAAATGAAAAAAGCCATAAAAATGCTGGACTGCTCGTTTCTCGCCCTAAGCGATGCATTAACCGATTATGTTGTTGAGGTTTGTGAACAAGAAAATTCAAAGGTTAAAACTAAAAAAATGAATCAAGCAGTTAAGATTTTAAAAGCAATTTTTGAAATTGCAAAACTTGAGGATTATGACATCGAGGATTTTGCAAGCGATGTAAATGTTGAGCTA
>TARA_R100000501_G_scaffold17919_2_pt1 | contig 19256 bp, 19 predicted proteins | sample TARA_R100000501 | Tara Oceans TARA_R100000501 (sample SAMEA2620120) | marine metagenome | biome: marine biome (ENVO:00000447); feature: mesopelagic zone (ENVO:00000213) & marine oxygen minimum zone (ENVO:01000065); material: "saline water (ENVO:00002010), including plankton... | reverse complement strand
GAGGCTCGCCGCCGACGGCAATGCCGTGGTCGTGGCCGACCTGAACGAGGAATCGGCGCAGCATACCGTGTCTCTGATCGAGGCGGCGGGCGGCAAGGCGCTGGCTGTGCGTGCCGACATCGCCAGCGAGTCCGACAATGTGCGGATGTTCGACGCGGGCGAAGATGCCTTTGGTGGCATTGATCTTGCCTTTTTGAATGCAGGCATGCTGCAGCCCTATTTGCCGTTCGACCAGGTCACCAACGACATGTTCGACCGCGTGATGGGCGTGAACCTGCGCGGCACGTTCCTGGGACTGCAACAGTCGCTGGCGCGACTTCGCCCCGGCGGCGCCTGTGTCGTCACCTCTTCATCCGCAGGCATGATCGGTTTTGCAGAAGCGGCGGCCTATTCGGCATCTAAGCATGGCGTCGTCGGGCTCGTCCGTTCTGCGGCCGCCGCCTTTGCGGCGCGCGACCTGCGGGTCAATGCGATCTGCCCGGGGATGGTTCTGACGCCGATGAACGACTTTGCCGGTTCGGACGAGGTCGAAAATGCCGACGCCTTGAGCAATCCCGATTATCGGGGCGGGCTGTCCGCGCAGCATGTCGCCGAGGTAGCACTGTTCCTGCTGAGTCAGCGTGCCGCTGGCGTCAATGGACAGGCGCAGCTGGTGGATGCGGCGCTGCTGTCATCGTTCCCGCCGCTCCCCACCTGACGGCGGGCGGGTTTGGGAGCGATTGCAGGCAGGCTTCGGGATCAGGCGTCGCTATCCGCCGCTGGCGGTGCGGCGCTGCCGCGGCTGAGGCCCGGCAGGCTGTGATGCACCAGATGCACCAATTGCGACTGGCGCTTCACCCCGGTCTTGGCAAATATCGCCCGCAAATGCGCGCGGACCGTGTTCAGCGACACGCCGAGCGCCTTTGCCGCATTGGCCAGCGAAGCGCCACTGGCGATGGCAGTTGCGGTGGCCGCCTCCGCCTGCGTCAGCCCCAATGTCTCGCGTACGGCGTCGGCGGATATTTCCGGCGGATGCACGGGATCGTTCAGAAAGAGGACGAATGCCGGGCCACCGCTGGCCATGACATAATCGGGGGCATTGGCGCCGCCAATGACAAGCAACAGGTCGCCACGTCCAGACGGCCGCTCGATGCGGATCGTCACCGGAGCGGCGAGGTCACCGGCCTTTACCGTGTCGCGCAAATGCCGCGCATGCGCGCTGACGTCGAAGGTGACACGATCACCACTGAGATGAATGCCGTCTCCTTCGCTGAGGAGGGTGGAGGCACGAGCGTTGAGCCGGATCACCTTCCCCTCCCGATCGAGGATGATCATGCCGACGGCCATCTGGGCAATTGCCCCGGCGTAGATCTGCTGTTCCATCTTGTCCGCTGCCAGCCGGTCGAACAGGCGCAGCGCGATGCGGAGGTGGGGGACGAGGGATTCCAGACGCGCATGATCGTCGCGGTCGAATGGCGGCTGGTCGACATCGCGGGTCAGGCGCAGGCGCAATTCCAGGCCGCTCGCTTCCCCGATGTCGACGCCGATGACTTCATCGCTGCTCGTTTCGGTCAGGAAGGCGCGATAGGCGGCGTTGTGGCGCAGCGTATCGTCGGAAACGAAGTCGCGGAAATGCATGACCTTGCCCTCCGGCAGGCCCGTGAACGGATCGCCGGCGAACAGCCGCGCGGCATAATCCTGGCCGATGCTGGGATCGGCGCCGGGCGTCAGAATGATCCCCGGACGCTCGGCCGCCCCCGGCGTCAGGATCAGCGTCGCCCAGGTCGCACCCGAGGCGGCGGACAGGGCATCCAGAAATGTGGACCATGGTTCCTCGTCCGTAAGACTGTCAAACAGCGCCGCCAGTACGGCGGGCAGATTGTCATAGACGGCGTCGGCGCCGGGTTCTGATGAAGCATAGAGTTCGGACATTAGCGGAGAGTTAGAATGATTGACCCGATTTTGCAGCATGTGATTGACCAGATGGCCGAGAGTGGCTTTGCCCTGCCCGAGCCGATGACGGCGGAATCGATGCGCGCGGTACTGGATATGCCCATCCAGGGCGAACCGATTCCGGTTGGCGAAGTGCGGGATGTTACCGTCGCGGGGGCAGACGGGACGATCGCGGCGCGGCTGTATCACCCCGCGCCGGGCGAGGAACGGCCGCTGGCGGTCATGATGCACGGCGGCGGCTGGGTGATCGGTACGCTGGACACGCATGACGGATTGGCCCGCGTTCTGGCGCGGGAAAGCGGGTGTGCGATCCTGTCACTTGCCTACCGCCTTGCACCCGAACATCCGTATCCCGCGCCGCTGAACGACTGTCTGGCGGCGGTGCGCGAACTGCCGTCGCGCGCGAAGGAGTTTGGCGTACGCGCCGGAAGCTATGCGGTGGTCGGCGATAGTGCGGGCGGGAATCTGGCGGCGGCGCTATCGATTGCGCTTGCCGGTTCAGCCGACGCGCCCGTGTGCCAGGTCCTGCTCTATCCGGTCATAGATCGGGATTTCGAGACCGCCTCTTATCGCAATGCGCCAGAGGGCGGATTTCTGAACACGGATATGATGCGCTTCTTCTGGCAGCAATATGTCGGCGATGCGGAGCCGGACGGGCTGGCGGCGCCGATCCGTACGAAATCCCTGTCCGGCGTTGCGCCTGCCACGATCATTCTGGCTGGTAACGATCCGTTGCACGATGAGGGCTTCGCCTATGCGGTCGCGCTGCGCGAAGCGGGCGTACCGACCAACCTGCACGATTTTGCCGGTGGCATTCACGGGTTTGCCAGCATGGCGGGTGTCGCGCCCATTGCCGATCAGGCCGTCGGCCTGGCGGCGGCGGCGCTGCGCCAGGGGCTGGCGGCGGGATAGCAACCTATTGAGGGGCGGGCCGTCGGAACGCGGCCTGCCCCCTCCCCATCAATCCCGGGCGTTGATCCGGCAAATGTCGGCGGCGGCAAGATAGCCGAATGTCATGGCGGGTCCGAGCGTTGCGCCGGCACCGGGATAGGAATAGCCCATGACAGAGCCGGCGACATTGCCGACCGCGTAAAGGCCGGGGATCGTCGAGCCGTCTTCGCGCAGCACACGGGCACGTTCGTCGGTCACCAGGCCGCCATTCGTGCCGATGTCGCCCAGGTGCAGCGGGATGGCGTAGAAGGGCGCCTTTTCGACGGTGCCGAGACTGGGGTTCGGTGACACGCGGGGGTCGCCGTAAAGCCGGTCATAGGCCGCATCGCCCCGTCCGAAATCGGCGTCCTTGCCATTGGCGACCATGGTGTTGAAGCGGTCGACCGTGGCCTTCAGCGTTGCGGGGTCGAGTTTTGCAGCCGCCGCGAGCTCCTCGATCGTCGATCCCTTTACCAGCACTTCTCGCACACCGGCCGGCAGCATCGATTCGGGCATTCCCGGGATTACCGGGCCGGCAGGATAGCTGGCGCGGTAGCGCGAATCGAAGATCAGCCAGCTGGGGTCCGTCGCGGCGCCGGGCTTGTTTTCCGTCATCATCGCCTCACCGAAGCGGTGATAGGACAGTGCCTCGTTGGCGTAGCGTTTGGCCGCCTGATTGACGACGATCGAATAGGGGAGCGCGCGCTCCACCGTCGACAATCGGCTGCGATCCTCGCCAGGCACGCGGAACATCGGCGCCCACCAGGCGGAATCCATGTTGCGCGTTGCGGCACCGCGGCGTTCGGCCTCAACCAGCGTATCGCCGGCATTATTCACCTGCGATCCGCTGGCGAGCGGCGTGTCGTTCGCCGCCTTCAGATATTTCTTGCGAAGCTCCGCATTACGTTCGAATCCACCGGCGGCGAGGATGACGCCCTTGCGCGCGCCGATGCGGACGGTTTTGCCTTCGTGCTTTACCTCCGCCCCGACGATCTTTCCGCCCTCCTCGATCAGGGAGACCATGGGGCTTTCCAGCCATAGTTGTGTACCGGTCTGGTCGAGCGCATTGCGCAGGCCGCCCAGAAGCGCGGTGCCCAGCGTCAGGCGCCGGTCGCGCGGGCTGCGCAGCCGTTGCGGAATGTCCAGCATATAGCCCGCCATCACCTTGCCGATGGTTTTCCACCAGCCTTTTGGCCGGAACAGCGCGATATGCGTTTCCTCCAGCTTCCAGTTGATGCGGCCCCACAGGCTGGCGGCGGGGGAGGCGCGCTGCATCGTGTCGAACGCGGCGCGGTTCATCTGGCTGGCGTGCATCTGGCCGGGGATCAGGTGCGTACGGAATCCCTCGCGGCTGCCCTCAACCTCTGGATAATAATCGGGATAGGGCAGGGCGGCATATTGGATGTCCGCCTCCTTCTCTATCCAGGCGAGCATGTGGCGTGCATTTTCTACAAAGGCGCGGATCTGGGCGTCATCGACATTATCGGCGGTCAGTTGCCGTACATAATGAAAGGCATCGTCGAGATTATCGGCCTGTCCCGCAGCCTCTGCCAGATGACTGCCGGGAATCCATATGCCGCCGCCCGACGTGGCCGATGTGCCGCCCCACAGGGCGCCCTTTTCCACCACAAGGACCTCGGCCCCCGCCTTTGCCGCCCGCAGCGCCGCGACGAGACCGCCCGCGCCAGAACCCACTACGAGGACGTCTGTTTCCCGGTCGAATGCCATTCCTGCCCCATATTCTTTGATTTCGTTATGCGCAGTCTATAGGCGCTATTAAAACGCAAATCGATAGTAATCGGGCAAGGCGGTGCCAGACTCGTTGCGACCCGAGGGCGCACAGGTTTGGGGAGGATGGTTATGGAGGATCTGGAACGGCGGATCGATCGGCTGGAATCGATCGACGCGATCCGTCAACTGGCAGCAAAATACAGTTTGGCGCTGGATATGCGCGACGCAAATGCGTGGGTGGGGCTGTTTCCCGAGGATGTGCGCGTCGGCGACGGAAAGACCGGGCGTACGGCACTGCGCGCGTGGTTCGACGACACCATGCGCCGACAGTTTACCGGCACCTCCCACCATATTGGCGGGCATATCATCGAATTCGACGACCCCGATCAGGCGCAGGGCGTCGTCTATTCCAAGAACGAGCATGAAACCGGCGACGAATGGGTCATCATGCAGATGATGTATGTCGACCGCTATGAGCGCATCGACGGACGCTGGTTCTTTCGCAGGCGCCTGCCGCTTTACTGGTATGCAACGGACCTGAACCGGCCGCCGCTGGGCGAGCGCAAGATGCGCTGGCCGGGTGAGGAGCCATATGACGGCGGTTATCATGAATATTTCCCGTCCTGGAAGGCGTTCTGGGAACGAAGCGGCGACGATGGCTCGCCCGTTGCGGAACCGGCGCCGCTGGAGGGCTTTTTGAAGACGATGAGAAAGGACGCGGCCCCACCCCGCGTGCGGGTGCGCTGATGGCTGGCCTGTTCGATCCGGTACGGATGGGCGATCTCGACCTCGCCAATCGCGTAGTGATGGCGCCCATGACGCGTAGCCGCGCCGACGAGGAGGATCGCCCCACCGACATCGTCGTCGATTATTATCGGCAACGAGCGGGCGCGGGCCTGATCGTCACGGAGGGTGTGCAACCGAGCGCGGAGGGGAAGGGCTATGCCCGCACGCCGGGCCTTTACAATGATGGACAGGTCGCCGCCTGGCGCAGGGTAACGGACGCCGTGCATGCGGCCGGGGGCAGGATCGTCGCTCAGTTGATGCACGTCGGACGGATCGCCCATGCCGCCAACCGGCAGGCAGACGTTCCGGTGGTGGCACCCTCCGCCGTCGCGGCCAAGGCGAAGATGTGGACGGAGGCAGGAGAGTTGCCGACCGAAATACCGCGCGCGTTGGGGACGGAAGAAATACAGCGCGTGATCGCGGATTATGCGGACGCCGCGCGGCGGGCCATTGAGGCGGGATTTGATGGCATCGAGTTGCACTGCACCTCTGGCTATTTGCCGGCGCAATTCATGGCGAGCGGTACCAACCAGCGGACCGATGGCTATGGCGGTGATGCCGCCGGACGGACGCGCTTCGTCGTGGAGACGCTGCAGGCCATTTCGAAAACGATTGGGGCCGGGCGGACGGGCTTTCGCATCTGTCCGGGCAATCCGTTCAACGATCTGTTCGACGAGGACCCCGCAGAGACGCACGCCGTCCTGCTGCGAGGCCTCCGCGATCTGGGACTGGCTTATTGTCACGTCATCGCAATGCCGACGCCGCAGAAAGTGGATCAGCGCGCACTGGTGGCGGCGGAATGGAATGGGTCGACCATTTTGAACAATGATCTGGACCGGGACCGTGCGGCGCAATTGCTGGCCGAGGGTGCCTGCGATGCTGTTTCCTTTGCGCGCGCGTTTATCGCGAACCCGGATCTGGTGGAGCGCTTTCGCAGGGACGCCGCACTGGCGCCGTTCAACCCGAAGGCGCTGTATGGCATTGGTGCGGAGGGGTATTCGGATTATCCCCCACTGGCTGATTGACGCGTAAATGGCTTTCGCTGTTACTACGCAAAGGTGCGGTAGCAGTAGAATATGCCATGTATTGCGAACCGGTGGCTTGCCCATGCGACGCATTGTGATAGGCATTATGTAAGGCGGCGTACGACCGCAGGGATGGGGAGGATCCGATGAGTGATTTTGAGGGCCGCGTCGCGGTGGTTACGGGCGCCGGCGCGGGAATTGGCCTGGCCATTGTCCGTGCATTTGTGGAGGCCGGCGCCAGTGTGGTCGGCGTCGAAATCGATGGCGAGCGTGCGGATGCGCTGCGCGAGGAACTCGCGAATGCGGATTCCCGATCCATGGTGATCGAAGGGGACGTCTGTTCTGCAGACACGGTTGCGGAACTGGCATCCACGGTCGAGGCGAAGTTTGGCGGCCTGGACATTCTGATCAATAATGTCGGCGATTTCCTGATGCTGCACAAGCCGCTGGAAATGCTGACCGACGAAGAGGTGGAGCGACTCTACGCCACCAATCTGCGCCATGTCTTTTCAGTGACGAAGGCGATGATCCCGCTGCTGCGCAAGCGCGCGCCGGGCAGCAATGTCGTCAGCGTTTCGTCCATCGAGGGGTTTCGCGGGATACCGAATTGCGCCGTTTATGCAGCCTGCAAGGCAGGTATGACCGGATTTACGCAAAGTCTTGCCCTGGAATTGGGGCCGGCCGGCATTCGGGTGAACCTGATCGCGCCCGAAACCACCGATACGCCGCAGGTGCCGGTCTCGCAAATGATTGCGCCTGAACATAAAGAGCATACCGACAAGTGGATTCCGCTGGGCCGTTTCGGAACGGTCGAGGACATGGCCGATGGCGTGCTGTTTCTGGCAAGCCCCCGCGCCGCGTGGATCACCGGCACGACTCTCCATATCGATGGCGGGGCGCTGGCTGCGGCAGGCTGGTATCGAGACAATAAGGGAACCTGGACCAATCTGCCGGTCACCACCGGCAATGGCCTGAATTTTTAGGAAAAGGGAGATACAGCGATGAAAACGCTCGTTGTTGGCGGAACCGGCATGATCGGCGGCGCTGCTGCATTGCATTTGAAGGAATTGGGTCACGAGGTCACGATCGCCGGGCGCAATGCGCCGCAGGCGGGGACACCGCTGGGAAATTTGCCGTTTCAGCGCATTGATTATGTCGCAATGGATTTCGACCGGGATGCGCTGGCGGCGCACGATGCCATGGTGTTCTGCGCCGGCAACGATATTCGCCACGTCCCCGCCGACGAGGACGACGGGTTCTGGGAAAAAGCGAATTCCATCGGGGTTCCGCGCTTTTTCGAGGCGGCGCGCGATGCCGGTATCGGCCGGGCAGTCAATGTCGGCAGTTTTTATCCGCAGGCGATGCCATCGCTGGTCGAGACGAACGCCTATGTCCGTTCGCGCAAGGAATCCGACGATGGCGTCACGGCGCTTGCCACATCCGGCTTTGTGCCGATGAGCATCAATGCCCCGTTCGTTCTTGGGTCGGTGCCGGAATTGGTCGTGCCGATGTTCGCCGCCTACACCCAATATGCCGAGGGCAAGCTGGGCATGGAGGAATTCGTACCGCCGGGCGGCACCAATTTCATTTCCACGCGCTCTCTGGCAGAAGCGGTCGCAGGCGGTCTGGAGCGGGGAGAGGCCGGTGCGTCTTACCTGGTCGGCGACGAGAACCTGACATTCCAGGACTATTTCGGAATGTTCTTTGAGGCGGTTGGGCGCGAAAAACCCCCCATCATAGAAAAGGAACACCCCATGTTGCCGGATTCCGCGCTGTTCTTTGGCCGCGGCAATACGCTGTATTACGAGACCGACCCTCAGACCGTGGCGCTACTCGATTATCAGCGCAATGATGTGAAACGCGCGGTCGAGGAGATCGTGGCGCAATATCGCGGCGGCTGATCAGCGATGACGCCGATTGATCCCCGTTCACGCGGAGAAATCCTGAACCAACTGGCCCGCTTTGCCCGCGTGGTCGATGCGAAGGACTGGGATGCCGTCAGCGACGTGTTCGCAGATGACGTCGTCTTTGACTATGGCGATCTGGGAGAGGAGCGGGGCATTGTCGCCTTGCGCGACCAGTTTCGCCGCTATCTGGATAATTGCGGGGCGACCCAGCATTTGATCGGCAGCATTATCCTGAACCGCGATGGCGATCATCTGGTCTCTCGCGCCTATGTGCAGGCGCGGCACCAGGGGGCGGGCGGGCGCGCCGACCGTTTTCTGGATACTAACGGCGAATATGTCGACCGATGGGAGGAACGACCAGAGGGCTGGCGCATCGTTCGGCGTGATGCCGTCTGGGCCATCCACATGGGGGATTTTTCCATCCTGATGCCCGAGGACGCGGCCGCAACACATAATTGAGAGGAAAGATAATGGGGAACATGTCCGGACGTGTCGTCATCGTGACCGGTGGCAGCGAGGGGATCGGGTTCGCTACGGCGAAATTGCTGGCCACCGAGGGCGCCGACGTGGTGATCTGCGCGCGTCGGCCGGATGCGCTGGAAAAGGCGCGGGCGGCCATTGCCGAACATGGCACGGTCGAGGCGCGGCAACTGGATGTCGGCGACAGCGAAGCGTTTCGCGCGCTGATCACCGGTGTCGCACAGGATCGCGGGCGGCTGGACGGCCTGGTGAACAATGCGATGGCTGCCACCTACAAGACGATCGCGGAGCTCACGCTGGAGGACTGGCGCAAGGATTTCCGGGTGAATAGCGAGGCGGTGTTCGTCGGTACGCAGGCGGCGATGGAAATCATGGGGAAGGCGGGCGGTGGGTCCATCGTCAACCTGTCCTCTCTGAACGGGCTGCAGGCGATGCCAGCCATGGCAAGCTATTCCGCGTCGAAGGCGGCGTTGCAGCATTTCAGTGCCGTCGCGGCGCTTGAGGGTGCGGAACACGGCGTGCGCGTAAACGTAATCGCACCCGGCCAGATCATGACACCGGCGACGGCATCTTTCGTCGCGGCCGATCCTGCGCGCGAAAAGCGTGTTTCCGCAGCGATCCCGATGGGACGGGGCGGGCGCCCGGAAGAGGTAGCATATGCGATCCGGTTCCTGCTGAGCGATGAGGCCAGCTATATCACGGGCGCATGTTTGCCGGTGGATGGCGGTAAGCTGCCACAGCTATATGTGCCAGTGTAGGAACGAACCTCTGATCTTCTCTGGCGCTTGGGAGCGTATCTAATCGATTCGGAGCGAATTTAATCGACCGGCGACGGACAATGCTGCCGGTGGGTTATCGCCCGCCGTCGATACGGATGTCGATGGCATTGACCATATCCGCGCGGGGGTCGGCAAGGAAGGATACGGCATGGGCGATGTCGGCGGGCACGCCGATGCGGCCTGCAAAATTGTTCGCCATTTCCGTGTTCGCGCGTTCCAGGATGGTGTCCCTGTCATCGCCCCAGCCCGCCTCTTCGGCGATACGTTTCAACCACGCCTCTGGCCCGTCAGATAGGGTGAGGCCCGGGCTGACGCTGTTCGCGGTGATACCGGTATGGGCAAGCGACATGGCGAGACTGCGCGTGAGGGAGCGGATCGCGCTCTTCGCGGCTTGGTAATCCGGAATGATCGGTAGGGGGGTGTCGACGGACGCGCTGGACAATTGGATCAAGCGACCCCAGCCGCGTGATTTCATGCCAGGGACAGCCGCCTGAATCAGCCGCACCATCGATGCGACATTGGAATTATAGGTCGCGACCCACTCGTCGGGGCTCGCGTCGAGCCAGGGTGCCTGCGCATTGCCTGCAGCCTCACCACCGGCATTATTGACCAGAATGTCGATGCCGCCGCCCAGCGCATCCTCCGCCGCGTCGAAGACGGCACGAGCGCTGGCATCGTCGGAAAGGCTGCCCGCCGCCGTGCAGACATCGGCGCCTGCGTCCGCGATGGCTGCGCGTTGTTCCTCAAGCCGCTGTTCATTGCGTCCGTGCAGGCAAACCCTTGCACCGTCTTCCGCCAGCCGCGCCGCAATCCCGGCACCGAGGGCCGAGCTTGCGCCGGTGACAAGTGCGCGCTTCCCCAGCAGCGGGCGCGTCACGCGGTGTGTTCCAGCTTTACGCGCGTCAGCCGCGTTGCGGAGATCAGCCAGCGATCACCAACTTTCTGATAGCGATCCTCATAATGCCCCCACCCGTGCATGACGCCGGCGGGGATCACGGGGTTCCCCTCTGGAATCCACAACCAGTCTTCCATCGACCAGATTGCCTTCGCCTCCGTGGCGCTGACCACGTCGACGCGCGGCATATAGCCGAAATGCGCCGTCTTCACGCCATTCAGGACATAGGCATTATTCTGCGCGAACGCCTTTGGATCGTGATCGAGCAGCGATGGGTCGTGCGGTTCGACCGCCTCGCGCATGTCGGTTTCGGCATCGGGGGTGAAGATAGCCAGCAGGCCGTCCCAATCCTGTTCGTCGATGCAGCGGAAATATTCCGCCTTTGCCCGTTTCACACCCTCGATCGCGACCAGACGTTCGATGTCGTTCATGCCCTGCCATCCTCGTCCAGATAGGTTTCACGATAGGCGGCGAAGTCGCGTTTGATCTCCTCCCGATCCAGCGCGAAATCGTCGACGGAATATTTGTGCGGCGCGCGATCTTCGCGTTGGTTCGCCTCGATCCATTCTTGCATGCCGCCGACGATTTCCGGAGTGACGGGAACGCCCGTTTCCGCAAGCACGCGCTTGCCCTCGTCAATGGGGTTGGACGTCAGATCCGTGTAGCGCACATCGACGAAATCCGCGTCGCCAGCCTTTGCACGCATTTCCATGAACAGATCGAGCAGTTCCGCCAGCCGCTTTTCCCAGAAGGCGCCGATGCGCTTCCGGTCGACCGTCGACGCCATGCCGTACAGCGTGGCCATCATGCTGCAATAGGATGGCACGGTGGACAGCGGATCGCGGTGCGTCATGACGATCTTCGCACCCGGGAAGGTTTCGATGACACCGTCCAGGGCCATCAGATGGCCGGGCGTCTTCAGCACCCAGCGGGCGCCCTTTCGCGACTTGTCCTGCCACTGCAGCGATTGCAGCGCCTCCTTCAGGTCGGGATAGCAGCGCGTGCGGCTGTTCTCGATCAGCCAGCGCGCATAGCTTGGCACATAATACATGCCCTCGATCATGGTGCTGGAGAACATCAGGCCGAGGATGATCAGCTCCTCGTCCGACTGGTCGATGCTCATCGGGTGAATCGACATCAGGTCGGGCGCATGTTCCAGCATGTAATCGAGGTAGGCTTTCGCTGCCTCTCGCCGCGGGGTCGGATCGCCGGGGGTTTCCTCTGGGAAGGGGGCATAGTTCTGCGCCTCCCACCATTTGACGCCGGTCATGCCGGGGGCCGAAGAAAGCATGCGGTGGAGAAGCGTGCTGCCGGTGCGGGGCAGGCCGACGACCACGGCGGCCACGTCGACCTCCTCCTCCAGAATCTCCGGGTGACGCTTGATCAGGTCGACATGGCGCAGGCGGTTGACGAGCGCGGTGTTGATCATCGCCTGGGCGCCGGCCGCACCGACCTCGGTCAGTTCGGCCTCGCTGTTCAGGATCGGAATCAGGGCACCGAGATTTTCCAGCATCCAGGGATTGCCGAAATCGGTGAGGCCGGTCGCGTCGCGGGCCTCCTGCATCAACGTATCGCGGTCAGGTACCTGCGCGCTCTTGGTGTCGGTCAAACTGAATACTCCCCGTCTAGATGCCGTAGCCGCCGGCGACGGCGAGCTGTTGTCCTGTGGTATATCCCGCGCGGCTGGAGGCGAGGAAGGTGACGGCATGGCCGATCTCCTCCGCCTGTCCCCAGCGTTTCAGCGCGAGCGCCTTCTGCACTTCGGCGACCCATGCGTCGTCGAACTGTCCCTTCGCCATCAGATCGTGGAACATGCCGGCATCGATGACGCCAACAAGCACGCTGTTGGCGCGAATGCCGTATTTGCCTTCTTCCCGCGCAAGCCCACGGACCAGCGATTCGTTCGCCGCCTTGGGCGCGACGGACAGGCCGTCGCGGTCGGGCCAGCGCAGATCGCCTGCGGATCCCAGATGCACAAAGGAGCCGCCACCCGAGTCGCGGAAATGCGGCAGCAGCGCCTGCGTCGCGGCAAAGAAGCCGTGCACCTCTACATCGATCGCGCGCTTCCATTTTTCGATGGGCGTTTCCGACAGCATCAGCTGATCGACCAGCGGGCCGGCCGCCCAGACCATGGTATGGATGCGGCCATGTTCCGCGATGGCCGCATCGCGCGCGGCCTCGATCGTTTCGGGCTGCGTGGCGTCAAGCTGGTGCATGGATACCTTGCGGCCCAATTGCCGCAGCTCCTCGGCCAGCTTTTCCGCCGCCTCCTGCTTGTTGCGATACCCGATTGCGATGTCGCTGCCGGCGCGCGCCAGCTCCCGCGTGCTCGCTGCGCCCAGTCCGCCGGTTGCACCGATCACCAGCGCGGCGCCGCCGGGAAAATCCTGTCCTGCCATCTCCATCCCCTCGATCCGTCATCCTGACGCGATTCGCGACGGATGATCGTTGTTTGTGACAAATTGCAGACTAAAAGCTCTAAATCAACACGCATATATTGACATCAAACGCCCCCGAACGGCAAGGATGCGTAATGAGCCGGGGGTAAAACCGGACAATTGGAGGAGGAGTGCCCGTGGGACGGTTGGAAGGTAAAGTCGCGATCATCAGTGGCGGCGCGCAGGGGATGGGCGCGGCAACAGCCCGCCTGTTCGCCCAGGAAGGCGCACGAGTCGTTATCGGTGACGTCGTCGAAGAAAAGGGCAGGGCAGTCGCGGAGGAAATCGGCGATGCGGCTTTGTTCCAGAAACTGGACGTGCGCGAAGAGAGCGACTGGCAGCGCGTCGTAAAGGCCGCCACCGACAAGTTCGGCAAGCTGGACATCCTCGTGAACAATGCCGCCGTTACCCATTTCGGCGCATCGGAAGAGTTGAAGAAGGAAGATGCCGAGCGCGTGTTGGGCATCAATGTCATTGGGACGATGATGGGCGTGAAACACGCTGTCCCGGCTCTGAAGGCGAATGGCGGCGGCGTCATCGTCAATATTTCGTCCGTGGACGGCCTGCGCGGCTGCAACGGCCTGATTGCCTATACCGCATCGAAATGGGCGGTGCGTGGCATGACGAAATCGCTGGCCTATGAATATGGCCCCAGCGGTATTCGCGTCGTTTCGGTACATCCGGGCGGCGTCAACACGCAGATGGGCAATCCGGCGAACGAGACCGGTGAAGATCTGAACCGTCATTACCGTCGCGTTCCGCTGCAGAGAATTGGCGAGCCGGAAGAAATCGCACGGACGACATTGTTCGTATGCAGCGACGAGGCGAGCTACATCTCAGGCGCGGAAATCGCGGTCGATGGCGGGTGGACGGCAGGCCATTACGAGCCGGCCCTGCCCGGTGCGCCCGCGCATCTGCAGAACTGATATGGCGGTCGATCTATCGGGCAAGGTCGCACTGGTCACAGGCGCGGGGCAGGGCGTGGGTCGCGGCATTGCGCTGGCCCTTGCCCGGGCAGGTGCGGCTGTCGCAGCGGTGGGACGCCGCGCACAGAATACGGGAGAAGTGGTCGACGAGATTGTCGCCGCAGGCGGCAAGGCGCAGGCTTTCGTTTGCGACGTGAAGGATGCCAAGGCGATCGAGACGACCGTGGCGGAGATCACCAAGGCGCTTGGCGGCCTGCACATATTGGTCAACAATGCGCAGGAAGTGCCGCTTGGCCCGCTGCTTTCGGTAGAGGATTCGGCGTTTGAGGCCGGCTTCGATTCCGGGCCGCTTGCCAGTTTCCGGCTAATGAAAGCCTGTCACCCGCATCTGAAAAAAAGCGGCGACGGCGTCATCTTTAACCTGGCCACGTCAGCGGCGCGGCGCTGGGATATGACCAATTACGGTCCCTATGCGGCGGTCAAGGAGGCGACCCGTATTCTGACACGGGCGGCTGCGGCCGAATGGGGTGTAGACGGCATTCGCGTTCTCACCATTGCACCGCATGCCGATTCACCGGCGCTGAAATCGTGGATCGACAGTCGTCCGGAAGAGGCGGAAGCCTTTTTCCAGACGATACCCCTGCGCCGTGTCGGCCGTTGCGAAGAGGATATCGGTGAGGCTGTCGCCGCGCTGTGCGGGCCGGAATTCGGCTATCTGACCGGTGCAACCATTCCCCTGGATGGCGGGCAGGCCAATTTCGACTGATCAACGACTGGAGGTAACGCGCCATGGCTGATGCATTCTCCCCCGTGACGATCGGGCCGGTGACGCTGCGCAACCGCTTCATCCGTTCCGGGGCGAACGAGATGATGGTGCGGGACTGCAAGCCGACGCAGTCGCTGGTCGAACTGCATGGCGCAATCGCGCGCGGCGGCATCGGCATGACGACACTTGCCTATATCGCCGTGAGCATGGATGGGCGGACATTCGAGCATCAGGGCGTGCTGAATGCGGCATCGGTTCCGCATTATCGCGCCGTTTGCGACGCGGTTCATGCCGAAGGCGCCAAGATTTCCGCGCAGATCACTCATGCCGGCAGTTTCGTGCAGCACAAAAGTCTATCGACCCCGCGCGCCATGTCGGCAAGCGCGGGAATCGATCAGATGGGTGTTATGATGGGTCGCTTCTTTCAACGCGAGATGACCCGCGAGGAGATGAAGAAGGTAACGCAGGAATTCGTCGATACGGCCGAGCGTGCTGCAGAGGCGGGCTTCGATGCGGTCGAAATCCACATGGGCCACGGTTATCTTCTCAATCAGTTCATCTCTCCCCTTTCCAACAAGCGGAAGGATGAATTTGGCGGATCTGCGGAAAATCGCGTACGTTTTCCGGCGGAGGTGATGGCGGCGGTAAAGCAGGCTGTTGGCAGCCGCATGGCCGTGCTGGCGAAAATGAACCTGATGGACAGTGCCAAGGGCGGCCAGACGGTGGCAGAGGGGATCGTAACCGCAAAGGCGCTGGAGGCTGCGGGCGCAGACATGCTGGTCCTGACCGCTGGTCGCAACATCGAGTCGGTGTGGCAGATTTTCGGCAGCCCGATGCCCTATGACGATCTGGCTGAAATGCAATCGGGCCTCTTTGCCAAGCTGCAGTTCAAGATATTGAAGGCGAATACGCCTAAATCACTGAAATTCAGTGAAATGTATCTGCTCGATGCGGCGCGGCAGGTGCGGGCCGCAGTAAATACGAAGCTGGCCTATCTGGGCGGCGTCCAGTCCCTGAAAGGCGCCGAGACGGCGCTGGACGACGGCTTTGATGCGGTCGTGATGGCACGCGCGCTGGTTCACGATCCTGAACTGGTCAACCGCTTCCGCGCCGATCCCGAACATCATTCCGGCTGCATTGCCTGCAATCGCTGCGTGGCGGCGATGTACGGCCCGGCGGGAACATATTGTCCGCTTGTCGACAATCCGGTCGACCCGCGGCTGAACAAAATATTCGCAGGAGAGGAAATCGAACATGCTACTTAAAGACAAGGTTATCATCATCAGCGGCGTCGGACCGGGTATGGGGCAGGCGCTGGCCAAACTGGCAGCGAAGGAAGGCGCCAAGGTCGGCATGGGCGCCCGTAACCAGAAATTCCTGGATGAGGTCGCAGCGGAGATCAAGAAGGACGGCGGCGAAGTCGTCGCCATGTCCACGGACGTGACCAATGCCGATCAGTGCAAGGCGCTGGCCGAAGCAACCGAAAAGGCGTTCGGTCGGATCGATGGCCTGGTGAACAGCGCCTATGCCCATGGTGAATGGAAGCCGACGGACATCGCCGATGTCGAGGAATTCACCTCTGTCTTCAACGTCAATTGTTCCGGTGCCCTGCGCATGGCGCAGGCCTGCCTGCCGGCGATGAAGCGTGCGGGCGGCGGCGCGATCGTCAACGTGTCCACCATGTCGACGGTGAACCCGTTCCCGGGCGAGGGCGCCTATTCCGCGGGCAAGGGCGGCATGAACGCGCTGACCCGGCACATGGCCAAGGATTTCGGTGCCCACAATATCCGCGTCAATGTCACCCGCATGGGCTGGATCGGCGGCGCGCCCGTAATGGGACATATCGACCGCGAGGTGGAATCCGGTCGTGACCGCGACGAGGTGGTCGGCGAGATCACGGCGCGCATCCCGATTGGGATCATTCCGCCCGAGGATGACTGCGCAAGAGCGGTCCTGTTCATGGTTTCCGATTATTCAAAGGTGGTCACCGGCGCGTCGCTGGACGTCAATGGCGGCCAGTACATGGCGCCATGAGCGGGAACGAACAGGCGCAGAATGCGGCGCAGACATGGAAGGATTTTTGCCGGCGGCTGGAGGCCGCCGGCGAAATCGTGGCCAATGCCAAGGTGGCGGATACCGCCCTCGACCAGGCAGAAGGCTATCGGTACCTGACCCGTCTGCTGCGTATCGCGCTCGATATGAATCTCGAAAATGCGGATACCGATTTTCCGGGATTTTATGCCGCGTCGCATCCGACCGCCAAGATCGGCGCCGATAATCCCGACAATATCTACATGAATGCGTCGATTAACGCGGACCGGACCTATCGCATTACCGGCAATCGCGGCGGTGTTCCCATTCTCAGCTTTGGATCGAAGGCGAACCGCTATGCCATTGATGGCAGCATGGCATCGACCGGCGAACTCGATGCCGGCGACATGATTTTCGATGCGGACGGTAATTTCGAAGTGATTGCCAGCCGGGAGAAGGTCGACGGAAACTGGCTGCCGCTGGCGGACGATTCATCCATGCTGCTGGTCCGCCAGACGTTCCTGGATCGTGACAATGAACAGCCGGCGCGCGTTCAGATCGAAACATTGGATCCGCCACAGCCGACGCCCGATCCCCTGACGCTGGAAAAGCTGTCCGGTGGGTTGGAACGGTCGCTTGCCTTCGTCGAAGGTACGGCGAAAACATTCCTGAACTGGACGGACCAGTTCAAGGAAGAGCAGTGCAACAAGCTGGAAACCATCGATCAATCGATGTTTTTTCGTGCTGGGGGTGATCCGACGATCTTTTACCTGCACGGCTATTGGCAGCTGGCTGAAGGTGAAGCGCTGGTTATCGAGACCGAGGTGCCGGAATGCGGATTCTGGAATTTCCAGTGCGACAATGTGTGGATGGAATCGCTGGATTACCGCCATCACCGCATCCACGTGAACAAGCATGGCGCGAGCTATAATAAGGATGGAAGCATTACCATCGTGCTGGCGGCGCGTGACCCCGGCTATGGCAATTGGATCGACACGGCCGGTCATCAACAGGGCACGATGCTGCTGCGCTGGACCGGTGCGAAGGAGCACCCCGTGCCGACGACGAAAGTGGTGAAACTAGATGGATGATCTGGAACTGAGAATTGCGCGGCTGGAAGCCGAGAGCGAAATTCGCAAGCTGAAGGCGCGATACCTGAACGCTTGCGATGCGAAGAATGTCGACGCCATTCGCGCATGCTTCGTGCCCGATGCCAAGCTGGTCTTTCCGCCCATCGGGGAATTTGGGGTCGATGGCCTGATCGAGGTGTTCACGCAAATGGCGGCTGAAACGCCTATCGTCGACACGCATCACGGCCACAATGCGGAAATCGACATTGCGGGCGATGCCAAGAGCGCAAGCGCGCGATGGAATCTGGGCTTTGCCACCTATGACCCGCGCAACAAGTCGTTTCGACTGCTCAGCAATTTCTATACCGACCGTTATGCACTGACCGAGGATGGCTGGCGCATCACCTATTCCGAATCGCATCCGCGCAGCATCGTTGACGGTGTTCTGGGCGACGATGCGGTAACGGCTGGCTGGGTCGACGCATGAATTTGCTTGATGAGGCGCGGGACTGGCTGACGGAGGCGCTGGAAGGGCGGTTCGCCGACGTGCGCGGCATCACCGACTTGAGCAGCGGCCATGACCGCCGCCGCGAATGGGAGAAGGAACTGGGCGCGGCCGGACTGGCCGTTATCGGCTGGCCAAAGGCATATGGCGGCAGGGGCGCCACCATCGCGGAGCAGGTGGATTTCGCGCAGCAATATTCGCGGCTGCGGGCACCCTCACGCATTGCCCATATCGGCGTCGAGCTGGCCGGTCCCACCATCATCGCCTTTGGCACGGAAGAGCAGAAGCAACGCTTTTTGCCGCCAATTGCCGCCGGGACCCAGCTGTGGGCGCAGGGATACTCCGAGCCGAATGCAGGGTCCGACCTGGCAAATGTGCGGACACGCGCACGGCTGCAGGATGGCAAATGGGTGCTGGACGGGCAGAAGATTTGGACGTCGCTGGGCATGATTGCCGACTGGGCATTCGTGGTTGCGCGGACCGAAGAAGGCTCAAAGGGGCCGAAAGGCCTGTCCTATCTGCTCGTGCCGCTTGATCAGCCGGGAGTTACGATACGTCCGATCCGCCAGATGACGGGCGAGGCGGAGTTTGCCGAAATGTTCTTCGACGGCGCCACAACCGATGCGGCGAATATCGTCGGAGAGCCCGGGCAGGGCTGGGGCGTGGCGATGGCGACGCTGGGCTTCGAGCGCGGCGTTTCGACCGTCGTCCAGCAGATGCAGTTCGCCAACGAGCTGCAGGTGCTGATCGATACTGCGCGTGAAAACGGCCGGGCGGAAGATCCCGTCGTTCGCCAGCGTATCGCGGATGCGTGGATCGGGCTGCAGGTGATGCGCCACGGGCTGGTGCGAACTTTATCCGATGAGTCCGCAGAACAGCTTAGCGACGAAGGACTGACGTCGAAGCTATACTGGTCGCGCTGGCGGCGGGGACTTGGCGATCTGGCCATGGACGTCCAGGGCCTGGCCGGTGAAATCGGAATGCCGGACGAGGATTATCGCTTCGGCAAGCTGACCCAACTGTATCTGAGTTCGCGTGCCGACACGATCTATGCC
>TARA_R100000501_G_C2631682_1_pt1 | contig 19394 bp, 36 predicted proteins | sample TARA_R100000501 | Tara Oceans TARA_R100000501 (sample SAMEA2620120) | marine metagenome | biome: marine biome (ENVO:00000447); feature: mesopelagic zone (ENVO:00000213) & marine oxygen minimum zone (ENVO:01000065); material: "saline water (ENVO:00002010), including plankton... | reverse complement strand
AAAGAAAAAGATGAGCGAGTCTTAAGTGTCATATTATCGGATTTAAAAAAAGCAGGTTGGGTAGACTTAACTCTTAGCCCGACAGATGCAAGAAAAAGAATCTATAAACTTAAAGAACCAAATATAATTGTTGAGGCTTTACTATGATTAATTGGATAATATTTTAGAGGGTATTCATTATGTCAGATGAAAGTCAAAAAATTGAAGCTATTTGTCCAGAGTGCGGAACAAAAAATGAAGTTCTTTATTTCCCTAAAAAATTTATTTCTTTTAAAGGGTCTGGTACAACTGGCATATCAGGCAATATTTTTAACAGTAGGCAGTCGGAAAAAGTTATAGGTAATTGTAAAGAGTGCAATTATAAGTTTAAACCAGATGATTTGTAAGGTGTAAATTTGTCTAAAAAAGATTATTTAAAATGGTCAACCAGTGAATTGATTAAAGAAATTAAAAAGTTAAGAAAAAGAAAAAAATACGGGATAGTTTGGGAAGATAAACCAGAAAAAGTTGTAGATTTTTGCAAAGAAAAATTACCTGTGCTAAAGGAAGATTCAAAAAAAGAAATTAAAACTTCATTAAAAACTTCAGCAAATATTATGGTTGAAGGGGATAACTATCATGCCCTTTCAGTTTTAAATTATACTCATAAAAACAAAATCGATATTATTTATATTGACCCTCCATATAACACAGGAAATGAAGGCTTTAGATATAATGACCGCATTGTAGATAAAAATGACTCTTATAGGCATAGCAAATGGTTATCATTTATGTCAAAGAGATTGGAATTGGCTAAAAATTTATTGCGAAATAACGGAGTAATATTCATTTCAATAGATAACAATGAACAAGCCCAACTAAAATTATTATGTGATGAAATTTTTAACGAAACGAATTTTTTAGGACAAATAATAATTCAAAGTAATCCAAGAGGTTCACAAGCCAGCAAACATTTAGCAGACGTGCATGAATATGTTTTAGCCTATGCAAAATCCGCAAAAAATGCAATTATAAAAGGATTCAGTAAAGAAGAATATGCTCATTTAGAATACCCTACTAAAAACAAAGAAGGAAAAAGATTCAGATTACTGGGGCTTAGACAAAGGGGCGGTGAATGGAAAAGAGAACAAAGGCCAAAAATGTTTTATCCGTTATATGTTAACCCTAAAAACAATTCTGTTTCACTTAAAAAAACTAAAACTCATTACATAAAATGTTTGCCTAAAAGGCCTACAGGTGAAGAAGGCCGATGGACTTGGTCTCCTAAAAAAACAGAATTAAATAAAAGTCTATTAGTAGGTAAAAAAGTAAATAGAAAAGGGAAAACCAACTTTTATGATATTTTTAGAATTGACTATTATAAAGACGATGATGGTAATGAAACTTTATCCAAACCTAAAACTATCTGGATGGATAAAGAATTAAATTATCAAAATGGAAGAACTGAATTAAAGAAAATTTTTGGAGGCAAAGATATTTTTGATTATCCAAAAACAACATATTTAGTAGAACAATTAGTTGATATGCTAGGTAAAAGAAAGACAACGATTTTAGATTTTTTTGCTGGTTCTGGAACAACAGGACACGCAATATTAAATTTGAATAACAAAGATGGAATTGAACGGCAGTTTATATTGTGTACCGATAACCAAGATAATAATGGGACGGGGTTAAAAATCGCTACAGATATTTGCTATCCAAGATTAAAAGGAGTGATTGAAGGATATCAAGACACAAATAAAAATAAAATTCAAGGCCTTCGAGGAAATTTAAAATATTTTAATACTGATTTTGTTGATGCTGAGCCAAGCGATAGAAGTAAACGAAAGCTTGTTGATGAATCCACCGAGATGTTATGTTTGAAAGAAGATTGTTTTAATAAAGATAAGTCTGGAAAAGAATTTAAAATATTCAAAAACCAAAAAGATAAGTATTTGAGTATTATTTATGACGATACTGGAATAGAGCCTTTCAAGAAAGAACTAAGAAAACTTAATAAGAAAATGAATGTTTACGTTTTTTCTTTGGATGAAAGTGCGAGGGAAGAAGAATTTGAAGGTGTTGAGGAACTGGTTAATTTAAAGCCTATTCCTGAGGTTATTCTTAATGTTTACAGGAGGATTTTCAGGTGATTCAGCTTAAGGATTATCAGCAAAGGGCGGTTGACAGATTAAAATTTGAGGCTGAGAATCTTCTTAATTCTTCTGAGAATGAGATTATTATTTTTCAGTCGCCTACTGGCTCAGGTAAAACCATTATGGTTGCCGAGTTTTTGAAAAAGATGGTTAAGGAAAAGGAAAGTCAGAGAAAATTTGCTTTTATTTGGGTTTCTGTGAGAAGGCTTCACGACCAGAGTAAAGAAAAACTTGAGAAATACTATGAAGATGATAGAACTCTTGAATGTTCTTATTTTGAAGAACTAAATGATAAGAAAATTGACGAGGATGAAATCCTTTTCATAAACTGGCACAGTATCAACAAGAAAGACATAAACATTTTTGTAAACAATGCAGTTTTCATTGGCGTGGTAAAAAATGGGTTGTTACCTGTCCTTCTTGTGGCCATCATTTTCGTAGTAGTTGGAAACACCAAATGAGAAATGAAATATATGGAGATGATCGGCATCCAAAAGCGTAATTTGATTTTGTTAATATCTTTTCTTGTGTTAGTTCCTTTTTTTGCTTATTTGTTTGTTCCTTTTTTGAACAATCCTGATACTTATTATTTTTTCTTTGCTAGTTGTGGTAACGGTTCGATTTCTGACCAGCCTTTTTTGGCTCAGTTGTTTTTTGGTTTGATTCCTTGCTCAGAATTTTTGTATAAATTGATTCCTTTTGTACTTTTGTTTGCTTCAACCCTGATTGTTTGGAAAACTAGCCAGTTACTATACAAAAAATATGCGTTTATTGCTCCAATAGCTTTATTTCTTACGCCAGCATGGGTTTTAATGTATAGTAAGTTCGAGAATGATACTTTTGCATACTTTACCCTTATCCTAACACTGTATTTCTTTGTTAAAACAAAAGCAGAAAATTTTGAAAGCCAATATTGGGCAAATGTTTTGCTAACTATTCTTTTTTTAGTTATCTCAGGATTATTTTGGACAGGATCGTTCTACTTTTTAATAGGATTAGCAACAGCAAGCATTCCGATTTTAATATTTGGAAGTATAAGTATTCTTGTCGGAATAGTTAACCCAATGTTAATCTTTGATAACTTATTATCATTCTTAGTTTTTACAGACGTAACAGAAAACGCACCAATCATAGGATTCATAATTTTATTCTGGCTTTTATTTACTCTAGTAAAACTAAACAACAAACTAAAATGGCCAACAATAACTTTCGTAATCATTTCTTTATTCAATGTAAAACTTGGTTGGTTTGCTGTTCCACTCTTAGCATTATCATTCCCTAACTTAATAGATTATATAAAAGAAAAAAAAGGAGAACAAATGAGTAAAAAGTTTGTTCAGTTTTTTATTATAGGTGCTATCATAACAACAATAGTATCAGCAACTATAATAATAATTCATCCATTTCCAACTTACGAAATGATGGATGGAGCAAATGATTTGGTGGAATTATCTAATAAAGAAAATTTACCTATCTTTAACGATTGGCAATATGGTTATTTTATAAAGTATTTTGGAGGTACTCCTAGTAACATTGGACAACCAGCAGATTTCATTTATTCTAAAAATAGTGTAGTTTTAACTATAAAAACTCCTGAAAAAATGGAAGGGTGTAAAGAAATTAAAAATTATTATGAAACCATTGATAATAATTTCATGCGTCTGTGGTATTGTTAAGCACAAACTAACTTAAAATTTATCCAAGAGTATAATTGAAAAACAAAAACTATTAAGGTTGAAAACAAAAACAAGAGTCTAGGCCAACCGATTAAACTTCTGTAAAACAAAACCAAACCAGGTAAAAGCACAAGAGGAATAATATAAAAAATTCTATGAGAAACCAAAAAACCTGCTAAGATAGCAACAAAACTAATTACCACCAAATCTAAATTAACCTTGTTTTTCCACGAATACCAAACACTTAAAACAAAATAAGGAAAAGGGAAAACTTTAGTAAAAGGAATCAAAGCATCAGCAACTGTGAACTGAACTCCTGTTGTTGTTAAACCGTCTATTGGTTGTGCTAAAAATTCTGGTCTGTTGTTTCCAAAAGCTCCACTGCAAGCTGGTGTTATTTTTAACCAGTTTTCCTCGTCTAACAGTTTGAAAAAATTGATTATAACAAAAACTATTGATAATAAGAAAAAGCCATGGCCATGAGCTATCATTCCTAAGATTACTATTAAACTTTGTATTCTCCAGTCTTTAAAATAAATAAGTAAAAGTAAAAGAATCATTGCTGTGGCTTGTGCAAAAATCCCATCAATAAAAAAATAAAAGAAACTGGTGGTGGAGAAATAAAACCAAGTGACGATCCAGTCTTTTGTTATTAAAAACAAAAGCATAGGAACAACAAAAGCTAATAAGAAAACAACAAAATAAAAGAAAGAATTATCATGAGCAGCAAAAGGGCCAACTATCCAATGAAACAAAGGAGCATAACTTTTACACGCCACATCCGTTAAATCACAACCTTGATTTGCTTTCTCAAAATGAAAAGCATAATCACCCCCGCCTCTGTATTCTCCTAAAAAGTATGAAAACAAAAAAACGAATACAATTGTGATAATTATAGCTTTAGTCGAATTGTTATTCAAAATTTAAACCTTCTTTAAAAAAAAGTTATACTAATATTATCGAGCTGTTGAAATCGTTTTTGGTTATTTCGTTCCCATAATTTGTTTGTTGTTGAGTTAAATCTTTTCTTACAAGTTTTCTGAATGCGATTAGTTCGTTTTTAATTTCTTGTTTTGCTTGGGTTACACAAACAGATTTGTTTGCGTCTTCTCTGCAATTCACGTAATCTTCTAAGTAATATCTAACGTCTTTTGTTTTTCTGGTTACAACCCAGTTTCCTGTTTGCATATCGTTAACATCTAGCTCTTTTTCTAGAGTTGTGTAACCAACATCTAACTGAATGTACTTGCTTGTTCTGGTTTTGTCGTCTAAAGAATACCCTAGATTAGCCGTGGTAAAATCTTGGTTGTCAAACTGTGTTTGTGTTATCACTTGACCTATTGTGTAACCCATTGTTATTCCTGAAAACAACAATAAAACTATTACTCCTAACATTTTCTTTTTCATATTACCAAACCTCCAAAAAGCTAACATATTCCATCAGCGTCTATTACCCAAGTTATTACTCCGTTTAGTAAAGTTCCTTTTGACCATCCAGAATCGTCAGTGTCTCTAACCATAATGCATCCTCCGCTTGAACCGTCAATTGTTACTTGTGCAAATCCCCCGTCAGTGTTTACGTCTAAAAGACTTCTCGGTAACAATGTGTTAATCCCAATAAATCCGTCGTTTCCTAGTCCATCTCCTATTACTATTCTAGCCCCTTTTGTAGATCCAAATGTTATTGCACTATCAAGTTGAAAAACAGCTTGAGGATGATTGGTTGTCGTGCTTGAATCAACGTAAATACTGAATGCTGTTTTGTCTGTTCCAGTAAGCCTTTCTCTGGCTATTAGTAATCCGCTTGGGTTTCCATCTCCATCTGAAGTTACTCTGATTTGCCCTGCTCCGTTCCCTATGACGTGTAGTTCTGAACCCGAAGATGGGCTTCCTCCTATTCCTGTGACTCCGTTTACTATTAGTTTAGATGAACTTAATTGCATTAAATCAGTATCAGCAGTTAATCCAATGTTTCCTCCATCAACTCTTAAATCTCCTCCAAGCGTAGTGTTGTGACTTGTGTCAATAACTAAGTCAGTGTCTTGGTTATTTGCACCTAAATTAAGAGCATGTACAGTAGTAGGGAATAAGGATAGTGCTCCAGCAGCATCATTAGCCCTTAACCTACCATCAACAGAAGAAGTTCTAACTCTGACAGTAGCAGAACTTGATTTATAAACATCTAAAGCAGTACCTGCAACCGCCCCAATTCCAACAAATCCATTAAACCTCGCTTTATCATCTGAATCAATAGTCAAAATATTAGGAACACCATCAGCGGCGGCTAAAGCATTATGAAAATGCTCATCATCCAACAAAGAACCATCACTCAACAACTCCAACTCTGAACCTGTGATATTCGTAGCTGAACCATTAAAATTAGTCGGTTGAAAGTCTGCGTTTAGGATTAGGTCGTCAACAATGTTTACGTCTCCTTGTATGAAATCTATTCTTCCTGTTACGCTTACACTGTCTCCTATTTTGAATGTGATGCTTCCGTCTGTTGTTCCTCCTTCTCCTGTGGTAAAGGTTATGTCTCCTGCGTCTCCTGTTTCAGAGTCACCGGTTTTAACAATAAAGTCTCCTCCTCCAGTTGTACCGTCTCCTGTGGTAAAAGAAGCATCAGAAGCTATTCCTCCTACGTCAACTCCGTCCATTAGAATGTTTTGTGCGGTTAGAATATTAGCATCAATGGCTGCGAAGTTTTGGTCTCCGTTCCAAAAGTGTTGTGTGTTTCTGTATGAATTTGCTGCTACTGTGTTTGTGTCTAGTGTTGTGTCTGTTGTTAGACCACTTGCACCTGAAACGTCACCAGTTATAGTGCAACTGGAATTATTATCACAAGAAGCATCTTGATTAAAACGAGTAGCATTCAGGATGTTTACATCTGCCCACGGAACTTGTGCTTGTAAAATACTAAAAACATTAGCATCAATCTCAGCCTCACTAGCAATCCAAACAGTATTCAAAACAGTATTAGCATCATTATCAATACTAATCTGATTCAAACCAGTGTAAGTTCTACTACCCGCCCCACCTGCAACAGTTCCATTAATCCAAGTGCCTGTAGCAAAATCAAAAACAAGAGCCTGACCATTCGTAGGATCGTTATAATTCACATCCGACAAATCATTCAGATCGTTAACCTTACTAGGAATAAGGATTACGTCTCCTCCACAAGAACCCAAACCAAAAAAACAAAAAGAGCTAACACTAGGAACAACTAAAAGTAATGCTAAAAAAATCAAGCCTAGCTTTTTATTTACCACACGCTTACGCCTCTGTTTATTTATAAGGGAGTAACTACTATTTTAAATTTTTGGATTTTAAAAGCTTTTCTAAATAAACTTTTTTTCGTTTCTTAGCCTGAACAGTCCTAGCTCCCACATGATTAGTCATAAAAATCCGGGACTCAGATTCAAATCTGTGTTCTAAATAATCATCAACAAAATAACCAGAAATTAATTCTTTATTTAAAGCTCTCACTAAAGTATTCTGAGAAACCAAAGTTTTTCTAACCAAGTTTATTAACACAGGTTGTTTTTTCATTAGCTTAAAATATTTTAAACCAAAAAAACCTTCATTATCTTCTCCGTTAACACAAAGATAAACAAAATCAGCTTTACCCAAATGCTCAAACAAAAGAGATTCAAGATAAGTCTTCCTGTTCAAATCATGTCTCATAACAATCAAACCCAAACCTTCCAGTTTCTCACAAAGCCTAGAACCGATTTTACCTTCAGCACCAATCACAAGAGCAAATTTATTTTCAATTTCATTCCCGACTCGAAAACAAAACTTATGAGATAAAGGCTTACCAGTTTCTAATGCTTGTGTTCTACTCGCAAGCAAAGTAAAAAGAATACCCAAATCTACCACGCTATTAACACTATAATTAGGCAACCATTCCTGAGTCAACCCAAAAGACTCACACCAACGACTTGGAACATTCTCATGACCAGAACTAGTGTGAATTATTCCTTTCCCTTTTTTATTTTTAAAAGCAGACAATTCCTTTCTTAAAGGACGATCCTTATGACCAACCAACAAAAAATCACCACTCTTAGTTTTCACAATCTCCATAAACATCCCCTTCGTAATCCTTAGACATAATACCTTAGTTATGTTGCATTTCAACTCACTTGTCTTGCACATTCATAAACCACAAAAACTCCAGCTTCAGTTTCAACTAACCGATTAGAATCTAAAACAAGATCATTAACCCCACAAACGTGCTGAACCTGTAAAACCCCAAGCGAATCAAGAATAACTCTTTGATTGTTTGCCAAAGCTAAATGCTCCAAAGTATAATTATAATCCTGCACAACATTCGAATCCTGAGAATTTAAAGAAACTAACCGATCCTCAAAATTATTCAAAAGAAAAGCAACACCCAACAAAACAATCACAACACTAATCAAAAGAGCAAAAAGAATCAAAGTACCAGAATTATCCCCGTGCAAATTCATACCACCCAACTCAAACACCCTCATTCTGAAACCTTCTTTTTTATTGTCATAAACTCAACCTCACAAGATTCTGCACAACCACAAGAACAAGAAGGCTTCATTCCGAAGCCTCCACGATTTGATCTTGATTCTCACTAGGTTTTAAAGATTCTTTATTAATATCCACAAAACCCTCTTGATTCTTAATCGTTACAAACTGAACAACCCGGTTAATCAAAAGTTCGTTCAAATCATATGATTCGTTTGGGATAATGTTACGACCTTTAAAACGACCAATTAACTTCCCCAAATCCGTCTTTGAAGACACACCGTTTTTCGGAATGTTATACCCCTGTTTTATTTCAAACACCTCACCACTAGGAACAATAAACACATCCAAGTAAGTATAATCCTTACCCTCTGGTGTTCTTTGCTCCAAACGAACCACTTTCCCTATATGTAATCCATCATTCAAATCAACTGTTTTCGGCTCAACACCTTTCACAACAATTTTTTCCATGCTATTTCACATCCTCTTAGCAACCAATAAAGTTCTAAGTATCAACACTATCCACTTTCTGAATATAATAACCAAACGTCACAAGATACAAAAGCAAAAAAACAATAAACAGCAAACCCAGAGAAACACTATTCTCAAAATGCGAATAACCAGGAACAGGAAAAAATAATTTATAAATAACAAGCAATGCAGAAGTAACAGTAAGGCTCTTCAAAGCAAAAGAGATCATTCTTTTACCTCTATACCTCGTTCTTCAAAAATACGATCCAACTCCTCACGAACCGTCAAAAGCTCTTCAGTAGAATGCTGAGACAAATGCTGCAAAAATAGATTAAAAGAACTCATGAAGACAACTCCCTAACATATTCAACATCAGAATACCTACACCTAAAAACTATATCCTCGTCTCCATCCCGATCTATAACCCTAAACTCAAACACATTAAAAAAAACACTAATATAGTACAATTGAGCTTTCACTATAATTTTTTTATTATTCTTTAACACAATCTCATGTTTAGTTGGTTTAATCATTCCCAACCCTCCTTAGCCTTATGCTCCTCAATCAAAAAACAAGTACACTTAGCATTCTGCTTAACCAAACGCTTAATCACATTATCATAAGACTCTTTAAAATTACCCAGGTCATCCAACATTACTTTAGTGTCTTTTGAAACCGCAATACTCGTCTTACCAGAATCCATAACAAACATAACAACTATAAAGTTTATAAAGGGGGTGGTTAATAAAATCCAAACTAAAAGAGAACAAAAAGTTAGGAAAACTAAGTATTAAATTTAGTTCAATCTATCCTGTGTGTATACCTTCTAACTCCAAACTTTAAGGGCATATATTATATATAGTATGTATAATAAGGAATTTGAAAAAACCAGTTATTTAATTTAGTAAAATAAAGGTTGTGTTGAACGCTGTAAAACCAACACACACAGGGTAGCCACAGCTAAATTTAATCACATATCCCGCAATATTTCTATTTTTCTCTCATTTTCTTGTACGAATTCCGAACTTCCTCAAACAAACAAAGAACTTTCTTATCCTCTAAAACCCAACGAAACTGCTTCTTAAGCTCAATAGCACTCATATGCTTCTTAGTCATTTCCTCATAAGTTGAATTAACAATACCAAGAATTTCTAAAACTTTCATTACTTTTCGAGCAGTAGCTTTAGTACACTTCAATTCTTCTTCTGTTTTTTCAGTTGTTAACAAGCCACCGTTCTTTAGTAATTTGAAAAATAGGTCGCTTCTATCAAAAGGCATACTGGAAAATCCTATTCTGTAAACCAGTTCTAAATCTTCTTCGTCTAATTGTTTTCGATTGTAAAGCAAAGCTCGGCCTCTCGAAATGTTATACAAAGCACTTATCAAACGTTCTGGGGATTCTGGTAAGCTTTTTGAATAATTATAAATCATTTCTCCGTCTTCTGTTCGTTCCGACCATATACTTGTTTTAGCTCTTAACAGTCTTACAAGCAATGCAGTTCTTACTATTTTTTTAAATAATTCCCCGTCTTTTTTAGTGTTCCATTTAACTGAATACAGTTTTGTTTCTTTTATTTTTTCTAAGAAATTATGTACACTTGAACGCATTATTTTTATTTTTTCTGCATAAGGTCGTTCTTCTAAGAATGCTTTCACATAATAATCTTCTTCACGGTTGAAAGAATCCATGTTTATAAACAAAATACGGTGGCCTATTCGGCTCATTGTATCCCATGTGTTTTTTTCTAGTGGTGTTGTTGCCCCTAACCAGGTGAATTTGTATTCTCCTGAATATCCTCTGTGTCCTTTTGACCCGGAATCGCTTTCGAATCCTTCCCCGTCTAAAACTCGAGCTAGAATTGAAAAGTTTTCTATTGTGTCTTCTTTTCCTTTTCCAAAGATTGGTGCAAGTTCTGGTGAAATAAATGTTTTGTTTTTAATTTTTGGCAGTAAATCTATTTCTTCTAGTTTTTCTGTTTTAACATTTGCGGCATGGCTTACAAATGATTTTGGTGTAAAGTTGTCTGATTTGAATATTGTTTCATGTTCATAGTAGAATGAAAGGATTGTTGTTTTACCTGAGCTAGCTGCCCCAACTAAGATCAATGTTATTGGATCGTTCATTTCTTTTAATTGCATAGCACTGATTACTGAAAGTGTTGCTTCTGTTTCTTTCCAAAGTTCTGGAAAGGTTTGGTTTATGTTTTCTTTTATGTTTTCTATTGTTGGTTCTGTTTGGTGGTGAAATTCAGCAATACCTTCTGAGATTAATTCCTGAGCTTGCTGTCTTTCATGATCGTTGAAACATAACTGCTCACCTTTTTTATACAACTTATCCTCAGTGCCATAGTCTTTGATTAATTCCAGAGTGATCATACTTCATTACCCCAAACATCCCATCCCTCAGTTTTTTGTCTAGCAAACAACTCAATTCTTTTTCTATTTCCAACAAGTTCAACAATTTTTTCTCTAATCTCTTCAGGTTTTCTTGAGTGTTCTCGTCTTTCACTAAGGATAATTTGGCTTATGTTATTACTTAAAATAGGTAAACCGTCTCCTTTTGTTGCAAGAAGGCATAATTCAGAATTTGATTTTGTGTAATGTCCTATCCCCCAACACGGTTTCCCTTCTTTATCTGTTTTAATCCAATTAAAACCACAAGTTTTGTATTTAAATCCCCATGCTTTGATCGTTTCTAATCCTTCTTCAAGTAAAGGGAATGTAACCCAAAGAAAAAGTATTGCATTTTCTTCTGTTTCTATTGTATTATCTTCTAAATATGATTTCACTTGGTCGATTTTTAATGTAAGATATTGTTCAGAGGCAACCGAAGCTCCGATTTTTTTATTATAATCCCAAGGAGGATCAGCATAAATTATTTCATATTTTATGTTTTCTCTTGGTTTTGTTAACTTTTCTCTTACTTTTTCTAATTCTTCATTTAAATTAATTTTATTAATTTGTTTTAAAGTTATTTCTTGTTTCTTTTCTGCCTCAATTAATTCCCCTTTTCCTTTTTCTATTAATTCATCATACGTTTTTTCATATCGGTCAAAAGTTCTTCCTGAAATACCAAAATCTTTAGCAACCAAATCTCTACTTTCACCTATTTTTCCTTCAGATACGGACACCTGTCCGTAACTGGAATCCAGCCTTATCCCAGCTCTTCCTTCATATATTGTCTTTAATTCTTTTCCTGCTTCTACAATTTGAAAAGGAGTTAATTGTCTTCTAAGAATATTGTCTTTAATTAAATGTTCTTTGATTTGTTCTTCTGTCCATCCTTCAAGAACTTTAACATTAACTTCTTCAATTCCAAGTTCTCTACAAGCTCTTATTCTTTGGTGTCCACAAACAATAACATTTTCTTCAGTTATTTGTACTTCTGTAATTATTCCTCTATCCTTAATATCATTTCTTAATGATTCAAATTCTTCTTCCGGAAGATTTCCAAAAATTTTGTTAAATTCGTGTTCTTTAAGTTCACTAACATTTCTTTTTACCATATTTAAACATCTCCGCTTTTTTTAGTTCTTGTAAATTTGGGGTAAATCCTTGTTGGTGTAGGTGTTCTTTGAAACAAGGGTAAACCCAAGAATAAAATAACATTTTTCTACCAAGTAGCCAAGGTTTATTTTTAACATCATATTTTTGGTCTTCTAATTCACAAATAGTTTTTAATATTAAACCTAAATACTCATTATCAATTATATAATTCCATTCTTTATTTTCTATGCTAAATTTTATTACAATTATTTTTTGGTTTGTTTTTGAATTTTGAATTACTAATTTCTTTGCTTTTAAATAATTTTTATTTTCTTTAATCATTTACTGGACAACTCCTACACATTGATTTTTTCAAACTAGGTTTTTCTGGGCAATCTGGGAAAAGCCCTTTACAGTTTGGAAATCCAACTTTTTGAGCTTGAAATATAAGATTTTCATTAGGTCTTTTTACTGTTCTTAATGTTGCTTCTGCTCTTTCTTTTTCATAATTAAAACCCATTAGAACCAATCCTCTTTGAATTTTTTTCTTTCTTCTTTTGTTGGAGCTGTGTAGCTGTTTCTTCCTTTAAGCAGTCTTACTTCTAGTTCCATTCTTTTCACCTCCCTTTCTTTTTCCAGAGTGCGATGTATTTTCCTTTCTTTCCTTCATACCCTGAGATTTCTATTGCTTCAGCTTCTTCTAATTGTAAGTAGCTTAATAGTTCTGGTGGGATTATTATTGCTAGGCTTCCACCTGTTACAAATACTTTTCTTTTAAATATTATTCCGTTTTTTTCTACCATTTTTTAATTCCTCCTAAAAAATAAGTACAGTATATGTAAAGCATTTGCAGTATTTATATGTTTGGTTTAAAATCCGAACCAAGAATTAGTTTGTCCCCGAGATGGGGGAGTAGGATTTACAACCGCAAGGTTGATCCTACTTCCGTCAACTTACGCGTTTCTGACTAAAACATTATTGGTGCGTTTCAACTATTTATAATTTACTTTTATTTTTATGATACTTATCACAAGTACAAAAATCACTACGGCAACCCTCATGCTTTCCAAGTACACATTCTAAACAAATCATCTCAAATCCTTCAAAACCACATCTAACCTGTGAGAAATGTATGAATGATAGTTCGGGAAATACATTTCGACCCACCAGCAATGGTTTCGGCATTCGGCTTTTTTGATTATGGTTTTGTCCCAATCGTGATATGTTCCGAGGATTATTCCGCTTTCACATTCTGGGCAGATCATTTCAAGGTTAACCATACAAATCCTCCTGCTAAAAGTAAAGAAATTCCTAGAACATAATTTCCTTCCATTAAAAGCAAAACACCTAAAAGAGAAAGTAGGCCAATCGCGATTACAGAAATCCATAAACGTTTAGGTGATAACTCATCAGGAATTATCACATCAAAATTTTGTTTTTGGTTTGACAAATCATTCATACTCTTATTACTCCTTTTTCTGGAACTCTATAAATCAAAACAGTTTCATCATCAATCGCTTTTTGTTTTAACAAGTTTAAAAGTCTTGGAATGGTTTTGGAATGAGCCACGACTAATTTTCCTTTGATGGCTATCCACTCACCAGTATAAGCAGTGAAGTCTGTTTTACAAAACCAATCCCAATCGACCATTGTTTTCATTTCCTGAATATTCTGCTTGTTTTTTGGTTTTCTTGTTCTTTACATAATTCATTTACACTCGTATCCATCATTGCTTTATAGTTCATGTTAGTTGCCTCCACTGGTTTAGTTCTTTTTCTTCTTCTTTTTTGTCAACAAAATTCATAAGCTTTGCTACTTTTTTGCTTACGCTTGTTATTTGTCTTCTTGTTTTAACTCGGTGGTCTGATACGTTTTGTATGTTTAATAAATAAGATCGAGTCATGTTGTTTCAGCCCTTGGGAGGGAGCATAGCATGGCGGTGATTAGGGAATCTTTAACCATGCTATGCTCATGTTCTTCAAACCATTTCTCTCTGAGCCTGTTTTCTCTGGGAGTGATACTATACTCACCTTTATTTAAAGAATTTAAGCCTTCCGCAGGGGTAAACCATTGGAAAGCATTAAGTGGGATCATTTTAACAGCTCCTCAACTATATCGGAGTATGTGTTTCCTACTTTTTTTCTTTTGATTAGTTCGTTGACTATTGTTTCTTTCAACTGAACTTTAACCAGTTTATCTTTTTTACCCATACTATCCTGATGAACTTTCAAGTATATAAATGTATCATTGCATTGTTGAGAAGTGAAACTTTCACAATCAAAGGGTATTAAATAAACAAAAAAAGAACTAATACTCTTATGGCAAGTGCTACATTAATTGTTGGTGGACTTGTTGCCGCAATCGTGGCAGCAGTAGCAGCTTTAGTAGTAACTGAAGTTGTTTCCGCAGCAGGACTATCAGGCAATGCACTGTGGGGATTATTACCAACCCTATTCGCAATCGCAGCTATAATGGGTGTACTGATTGCAGCTTTCGGTGTCTTCTTAGGGGGATAATTGAAGCAAGAATAGTGGTGACCGAAGCTTGCCCTGTTTTCAAAGGGTAAGCATTCGATCCAGTGGAAAAAAAAATGCTTTGCGTAGGCGTGTAACCAAAAATGTTTTTAGAAATATTCTCAATTTTCTTTTTCGCAATACTAATAATGGGCTGGTTCTCATTCAAACACAACCACGTTCCAGCTTACTTCATAACAGGAATTTTGTTAATAATCTTAGGAGGCGTAATGTTCTCAGAAGGCCTAGATATAGTAACAGGAAACCAACTAACTTACGACTCCAACAAAGACGTTAATCAAGTATTAAATATAGTAACAACAGAAACCAAAGAAAACAATGGCCTGATTTCCTTCCTAGCTTATTCTCTTCCACCAATAGGACTTATAATAATTTTATGGGGAATAATCGTTCCGTTTAGAAAAGTAGAGGAAGAAGAACTAGAAGGATAAAAAAAAAGGTGATTATAAATAGAACCAATACAAGGAATGCAAGACACCGGACAACCAGCTACTATTTTAGAACATGAAAATGCTTTATTACAATGGGCTTTAAGCGTTCCAACAAACCAACTTTTACAACACTTAAAACTTGGTAATCTTGGAAAGTTTGAATATGCAATAGTACAATCAGGCTTAACTCTTATTGATGGTTTAAGAACTCAAGAAAAAATAGAAGGATTAGATTTAAACCCTGCAAAACAATACGTAATGGAAATAGTTTTAGACCACTCAATACTAAGCGTTGGAAGAGACGGATTCGGATTCAAAATGGCAAGAAGTCAATTCGCAGAAACCAAACAAACTTACACTTATGACAATCCTAACGAAGAAGAAAAACAAGGAGTGTTTGATAACTTTAAAGCTCCTAACATTCCTAAACCAAACGATAAACATTATAAACTTAATTTCGGAAAGAAAAACAGGTTTTAACTTAGGAGGTTGAAAAAAAATGGGTTTTAAAAAAAGCAAAAGTGTTGGAAACATGGGATTCAATAAAATGGGTTCTAAAAAGGGTTTGGATAAGAGACCTAAACAAGCATCAAATATAGCTAAAAAAATGTGAAAAAAATATTGTTGGAGATTGTTGAATAATGGCTTTTGAATTAGTATCTTTAGAATCGGTTTTAATCATACTCATAGGTTTGGTTATAGGGTTAATGTTAGAGTTTGGAATATTTTGGTTAACTCTGAGAGATAAATTTTTGTTTCTTTTAAAGCAAAAGTTTTTAGGAAAAGGAGGAAAAATTCATTTACAGTTTTGGCACAGAGACGGTACTGTAACTGATGATTTACAGAACAGTTATAAAATTAATGAAGAGGGTATTTTTTGGTCTGGTGATAAAGAAAAGAAATTTAAAGTGCATTATGTGCCTTCAAACCAAAGAGATTCTCTTGGACAACCTATTGCTAATGTTGTTGAAGGTTTGAATTATACTCCTGATTTAAGAGAAAGGAATGAAAAGATTCCTGTTAATAAAACGAATGATAAAGGAGAAATAGTTGTTGATGAAAATGGTCAGCCTGTTTTGGTTGAACAATGGCATCAGTTAATCGGTGCTGGTTTTACAACTAAAAAAGCGAGTGAGTTGGCTTATTCTAATAATGTTAGTGCTGTTGCTTTTGGTAGAGCTACTGCTTTAAAAGAAGCTGAACAGGTTGGTAAGGAAGCACAATACACTTTAGGTTTGCTTGTTATTATTTTGTTTGTAACAATCATTGTTGGAGTTTTAGTGTTCATGCATGATGGTAAGTTAGATCAATTCATTACTTTCGTGAGTGGTTATAAAGGAGTTGCGGATGCCGCTATTGCGAATGCTGCTAGTAGTATTTCAGCAAGTTAAGGAGGCTTTAATATGGGTGCAGGTATAAGAAAAAAAATAGATGTAAACAAACTAGATTTAAATTCAGTGTCACTAGTTCATAAAGGACCGAATGGACAAATCACACAAACGAAAAGAAACAACATTGATTTGACTAACTTAGTTACTGCTCTGGACTCGATTGAAAAAAAAGACCCAATAGCACAAGCAGTTAAAGAAGATGCTGAGAAAGGCAAAAAAGGTTTGCAGCGTTTTTGGGAAGAATTAAGAAAAGGATTCAAAGAAAAAAAACCAAAGTGATTTTGTAAATGCCTATTGTTCAAGATGTTCCTGTTAGTGATATTCGAGTACCAGATTTAAGCCTTGGTGCGATTAGAGCCTGGGCTGTTTATCATATTGTAACACAAAACGCTATAGTGTTAAAAGGAGCAGGGGATAGTCGGATAAAAGATTTACAAGCTTTAAAACAAAGTATTATTGGTTTACAGGAGTTATTTTCTGCTCATCATTCTAAAATCTTTTTAGATCAAGTTCAAGGGATTGAAGATGAATTAGATAGTCTTTGGCCTCAAGCTAGTGATATGATTATAGGGCAAAAGTATGCTCGTAAACTCATGGAATGGTTTGGTTTAATAGCACGATATCTTTTACCTCACGAAGGAATAGGTGAAGTAAGAGAAGGAGCAATACGCTTCTCAGTGTTCGCTGATGAAGTGATGACAGGCGAAGATCAAACTTATATAAAAACAATCGAGGCTACAAAAGAATTATGGGAGAAGAAGTTCATTTCAAAGGAAGAGTTTGAAAAGGTTGAGGATAATGCAAAAGCAGAAGTTTAAATGGGCTGGCAAAACAGATAAATTAATAAGTAATTTATATCCCCCTCAAGTTGCATGCAATCCGTTTTATAGAAAAATCTATTCTAAAGTATATGAAAAGAATGGAAATTATATTATTCTTGTTTTAGGTAAACCAGGTTCTGGTAAGTCATATACTGCTTTAAAAATGGCTTATGACTTGCAAAGGAAACAGGATAATTCTCCAAGTTTTAACCCTTATACTAATATCTTTTTCAATTTTGAAAGCTTTTTAAATGGTGTTGAAAGAAGCAACAATAGAGGAGAATGTTTCATTTTGGATGAATCAGGAATCATTGAAGGTATTCAATCAAGGAACTTTATGAGTACAGGAAACAAGATTGCTAGTTCCTTGTTTCAGACCATGAGGGTCAAAGGACAAGTTATATTTGTAATTGCTCCAGCAGGATTGATGATTGACAAGCAAGTAAAGTTCACCGTTCATGCTGATATCATTATGCAAGATCATAATAAGCAACATTCTTGGGGTGCTGTAAAATTACATGATGATGATCTTTGGAATGCAGAGTTTTATAGAAAATATATGGTGTCGAAAATTGATGGTGAGAGAGTTCAATGGAGAACTGCTTTCTTTGAGAAGCCACCAGATTTTTTGATTGAAGCTTATGAGTATATGCAGAAGACAGCTAAGGCAAAGATGTTGGTTAGTTATTCTGATAAGTTAAGAACAAAGGATTTGCCGAAGGCTGATAAGTATGTTGACTTTGTGGATGCTCTTGCTCATGTTCAAGGTAACCCAGATGACTTTATTAACAAGCGTGGGAAGGTTGATCCTAGTATGATTATAAGTCACTTTACAGGTAACGGTAAGACAATAGGATATAACAAAGCAACTAGCATAGCAGCAGCCGTAAATCGTGAGCTGAAGGGTCTAAGTGAGTAATAACTCCGCACACATTCAATAAATAATAACTTATTGTTAGAGAACCCGAAAAACTTCTACATAACTAAGAAATTAAGAACAAATTAGCTCTATCACCGAATACATAGCACAATCGGTGATAACTTTAAAAGAATAATAGTATAATCATTTACTATGGTTCAATCAATCGATTACCCTGAACTAATGCACCTATTAACCAAACCACTTGAACCAAGAACCCGTGCATTGATAGCTTTTCAATATGCTAGTGCTGCAAGAATAGGAGAACTACTTCCATACACCCACAAGATAAAAGATAAAGAAACAGATAGGTTAGTGTATTCTCATTATACTAATGGGTTGTTGAAGAGTAATTTTTTTATGGGTGTGAATAAGATAACTTGGAGGCTTCCTAACTTTAAAACGAAAAGTAAAAAAAGGTTGATCAAAGAACCGTTTGTTTTGAAAGAAGAGAAAGTGTTGTGGGATATAATTACTTCCTGGCTTGCTAACTGTAGTGAACAGGTTTTTGAGTTAAGGGAAGCCAGGGCCAGAGAATTGATTAGGAATGTTATTAGTCCTTATTCTAGTCATGTTCTTAGGAAGTCTCGTGGTACTCATTTGGCTGATTTGTTTGGTTATAATGCTTATGAGATTCGTGAGGCTCTTGGGCATTCTAGTTTGGAGACTGGTATTCATTATGTTTCTACTGTTAATAGTGAGAAGAAGATGAGAGCTAAGCTTATTGAAATGATGAAAATGGTGATGAATCGATAACCTTTTAAATACTTACTACTACTACTTATACTATGAATGTAACTTGTGACAAATGCGGATGGGAATGGAACTACAAAGGAAAAAAGAAACATTACGTTACTTGCCCAGACTGTAAAAAAAACGTAAAATTATATTTCAAAAGTTTATAGCTATGTAAAAATAAACAAAAGACCGAAAGAAGTTTTAACAAATCTTGATCCTCCTTGGACCAAAGAAGATTTGAAGCGTGAACAAAGGAAGTGATGAAGAATGAATTGTGGGATTTGTAATGAAAAGT